>OMDV01000622.1_pt1 | contig 9874 bp, 9 predicted proteins | sample 1673671 | NCBI WGS metagenome assembly OMDV01 (sample SAMEA103958118, study PRJEB25191) | human gut metagenome | reverse complement strand
CATGTCATTATGTATAAAATTATGCACCGCGACCCTTGAATTTTTATCTTTCTTATCTATTATACTAAAAAAAACTGAAAAAGTAAATGTATTCATAGACAAATTTAAAAATTTGTGATAAAATAATAAAAAAAGCATTTGAAAGAGTAATATTATAGTCACTTTTTCAAATCAGACACAGAACAGAAGAAGGTAGACAAATGGAAACTGAAATACTCCGCCATATCCCGGCGGATATCCATAACCATTCCACCCTCTCCCCGGACGGCTGCGACGAGCCGATGAGAATGGCGGAGCGAGCCTGCGGGCTGGGAATAAAGCACTTTGCGCTGACGGATCATATTGAATGCGAAAAGCTGGAAAGCTGGGATTATGCAGGTGCGATAGCAAGGTCACACGATGTGTTCCTTGAGATACAGGAGCGCTTCCGCGGGAAGATGGAGGTATACTACGGCGCGGAGCTTGGACAGGCGCTGTTCAACCTGCCCGCCGCTGAAAAGATACTCGCGGAGCATGACTACGATTTCGTGTTAGGCTCCACGCACTGCACCCGCACTTACCCGCGCCTTGATCGCGTTCCCGACAGCGACGAGGACAGGTACCGCTGCCTTGACGAGTATTTCGATGAGGAACTTCGTCTTGCCGAGTGGGGCAGGTTCTGCTCGCTGTCGCACCTGACTTTCCCGCTGCGCTTCATCAGCGGCGACGTGGGCGGTCACGAGGTCGACATGAGCCGCTACAGCGCGATAATCGACAAAATACTGGAAACAATAATCCGACAGGGTATCGCCCTGGAGGTAAATTCCGCCGGCATACGCAAGGGGCTGCACGTCCCTATGCCGAATGCGGAGTACGTCAAGCGTTACTACGACAAGGGCGGCAGAATGGTGACGGTCGGTTCCGACGCGCACCGGGTCGCAGACGTAGGCGCTGATGACTTCACAGTGTACGATATGCTGCGGGATATCGGATTCACCGAGGTATGCGTTTTCAGAAAGAAACAGCCCATATTTGTTTCAATCAGGTAAATTATATAAGTTGGCGTGAAGCAGTCGCAAAAGCCGGGCTTTTGATTACAGCTGCTCATCGCCGGACTGAACAGGAGGATAATGCAATGACACCTACCAACAAGAAGTTACTTGCCTTATTAAAGCAGAACGCGCGGCTCTCCAACGCGGAGCTTTCCACCATGCTCGGCATTTCCGAGCAGGAGGTCGCAGCAGGCATAAAGGAGCTTGAGGCTTCCGGAATAATCATCGGCTACGCAGCCATCGTCAACGAGGAAAAGGCTGACGACAACGCTGTGACCGCTATAATTGAGCTGAAGGTCACCCCGTTCAAGGACAGGGGCTTTGACGACCTCGCACACACCATCATGCAGTACGAGGAGGTAGACAGCGTGTTCCTGCTTTCCGGCGCGAACGACCTGTCCATCACCATCACAGGCACTAGCCTGAGAAAAGTCGCTCTGTTCGTTTCCGAGCGGCTCGCAGTGCTTGACGGAGTTCTGTCCACAACGACCCACTTCGTTCTCAGAAGATACAAGGAGAAGAACCACGTTTTCAGCGAGGAACACTCCGATGAAAGGAGCCTGGTTTCCCCGTGATAGACTATGATAAGGTAATTCCTGAAAAAATAAGGGGTATTCAGCCGTCAGGCATTCGTAAATTCTTCGACATCGCTCAGCAGGTGGAGGGAGTTATCTCCCTGTCCGTCGGCGAACCGGACTTCAAGACCCCGTGGGCTGCAAGAAAAGCCGCTATAGGCGTCCTTGAAAAGGGCAGGACTGCATATACTGCAAACGCAGGTCTTATTCAGCTCCGCGAGGAGATCTCCAAGTACCTGCTCAACTTCATACACACAGAATACGACCCCAACGGCGAGATAATCGTCACCGTCGGCGGTTCCGAGGCTCTCGACCTTGCAATGCGCGCGCTGATACAGCCCGGCGACGAGGTACTTGTTCCGGAGCCGAGCTTCGTGTGCTATTCCCCGATAATCACGGTCTGCGGCGGAACCCCCGTTCCGATAGTTATGACCGAGGAGGACAAGTTCAAGCTCCGTGCGGACGCGCTCAAGGCGAAGATAACTCCGCGCACCAAGGCGCTGATACTGCCTTTCCCGAACAACCCGACCGGTTCCATAATGCGCCGCGGCGAGCTTGAGGCTGTCGCAGAGGTGCTCCGCGGCACCGACATCATGATAATCTCCGACGAGATATACTCCGAGATGACCTACGGCGGCGAGAAGCATGTTTCCATCGCCGAGATAGACGGCATGAGGGAGCGCACCATCGTTGTAAACGGATTCTCCAAGACCTACGCCATGACCGGCTGGAGACTCGGCTACTGCGCAGGCCCGAAGCCCGTGATAAAGCAGATGCTGAAGCTACACCAGTACTGCATAATGAGCAGCCCGACGGTCAGCCAGTACGCCGCAATCACGGCTCTCACCCAGTGCCGCGACGACGTTGACAGAATGCTCGAGGAGTACGACATGCGCCGCAGGCTGGTGGTAAAGGGCTTCAATGATATGGGGCTTACCTGCTTCGAGCCGGAGGGCGCGTTCTACGTGTTCCCCTGCATAAAGTCAACCGGAATGAAGTCGAGCGAATTCTGCGAGAAGCTGATATACAGCAAGAAGGTCGCGGTAGTTCCCGGAAGCGCATTCGGCGAGAGCGGCGAGGGCTATGTAAGGGTTTCTTATGCGTACTCAGTGCAGCACATCACTACTGCGCTCCAGCGCATAAAGGAATTCGTAGAGGAGCTTAAAAAGTGAGAACCGCGAGCGGGATACGGATCTATAAGCTGAATGCATACGCAAAGATGAATCTGTATCTCGATATCACCGGAAGGCGCGACGACGGCTACCACCTTCTTGAGACCGTAATGCAGAGCATTTCCCTTGCCGATGAAGTGACTGTTGTGGTCAGCGCCGGGAACGGCATAACGCTGTCCGTCAGCCGGGAGGATATCCCCACGGACGGCCGCAACACCGCTTTCCGCGCTGCTGAGCTGTTCCTCGAAAAAGCGGGGGCTTCCGGCTCGGTCTGCATTGATATCGAAAAGCGTATTCCCAGCGGCGCTGGTATGGGCGGCGGCAGCGCAGACGCTGCGGCAGTCCTGAAAGCGCTGAACACTGCGTTCGGAGAGCCGCTGTCCGAATCGGAGCTGCTCGGGATCGCAGCGCAGGTCGGGGCGGACGTTCCGTTCTGCCTTATCGGCGGGACTAAGCTGTGCCGGGGTATCGGCGAACAGATGTCGGATATCCCAGTGACCGAGGGCGTGTTCCTTGTTGTAAAGCCGGAATTCGGCTGCCCTACCGGGGAAGCGTACCGGAAGTACGACGAAAGTCCGCTTGAAATTCACGGCGGTCTGGAGCGGTTTACAGCGGGACTGCCCGGCAATTACGCTCCGGAGATGTACAATGTGTTCCAGCGGCTGTATTCAGACAAGCGCATCGAGGATATCTGCGCCCGGCTGACCGCGCTCGGCGCTAAGGGCGCAATGCTCACCGGAAGCGGCTCGGCGGTATTCGGCGTATTTGATAACGAAGCGAATGCAAAGCGCGCGTCCGGAGAGTTCCCGGGCTGCTTTACGGCGGTCAGCGGGTGCGTCCGGGAGGGCGTTTCCATCACAGAAAGGGAGGTACTATGATCAAGGTTCAGAACAATATCGGTACGATAACCATTTCGCAGGATTACTTCACATCGCTCATAGGAAGCACCGTGACCGGCTGCTTCGGCGTTGTTCAGATGAATATCAGCAGCGCAAAGCAGACGATACTTGCGGCGCTGCCCTTCGTAAAGAAGAAAAGCTACGAGCGCGGCATAAGCGTCCGCGCAGGGCGTGACAAGCTGGTGGTAGACCTCCACATCACGGTGCTTTACGGCGTGAATGTAGGCACTGTGGTGAAGAGCATCATCAACAAGGTGAAGTACGTCATGGAAGAAAGCACGGGCATTTCCGTTGAGCGCGTGAATGTCTACGTTGACGAAATAAAGACATAATAAAACAGGAAGGGATATCACATAAAATGACACTTACAGGAAAGCTGTTCCGTGACGCGGTAATATCAGGAGCAAACAACATTGCCAACAACCGCGCTGCGGTCGATGAGCTGAACGTATTTCCCGTGCCGGACGGCGATACCGGCACAAACATGTCCATGACCATCGGCAACGCACTGCCTGAACTGAAGGCGGCGGGCGACGGTATCTCCGCAGGCGACGCCGCAAAGCTGACTGCCTCCGCAATGCTGAGGGGCGCGCGCGGAAACTCCGGCGTTATTCTGTCGCTTATTTTCCGCGGACTTTCAAAGGGTCTCGCCGGTCAGGCGGAGGCGGACGCAAAAATGCTGTCCGACGCGTTCAAGCTGGGCGTTGACGCAGCGTACAAGTCCGTAATGAAACCGACCGAGGGCACCATACTCACCGTTGTAAGGGAAGCATGGGAGAACACGAAGGATTCAGCGCAGGAGGGCGGCGACGCTGCCGAATTCCTTGCGAAATTCATCGAAGAAGGCGAAAAGAGCCTTGCGAATACTCCGGAGCTGCTCCCGGCGCTGAAAAAGGCGGGCGTAGTTGACGCGGGCGGCAAGGGTCTGCTGGTTATCCTCAGCGGAATGCAGCGGGTTATCTCCGGCGGCGGGATGATACGCTCCGAGGAGGAAACGAAGCCCTCCGCACCGGCGGCTGTTGCGGCTGCGGGCGCGGCTCAGGAGGATATCAAGTTCGCGTACTGCACCGAGTTCATCGTAAACAAGAAGCCCGGCGCAAAGGACGCGACAGCGCTGCGCGCGTTCCTCGAGACCATCGGCGACTGCGTTGTAGTGGTCGACGACGATGACATCATCAAGGTGCACGTTCACTCCAACCACCCCGGCAAGGCGATCGAGGAGGGCATAAAGTTCGGCGAGCTGACCAAGATGAAGATAGAGAACATGCGCGAGCAGCATCACAATATCATCAAGGCAGACGAGGCTGTCCAGAAGAACCGCAAGGTTCCCGTGAAGCCCGAGAAGGACTTCGGATTCGTTGCAGTTGCGGCGGGCGCGGGTATCGAGGCGCTGTTCCGCGACCTCGGAGCCGACAGCGTAGTACGCGGCGGTCAGACGATGAACCCATCCACGGAGGATATCCTGGAGGCGATAGGACAGACTCCGGCGAATAACGTGTTCGTTCTGCCGAATAATAAGAACATCATCATGGCAGCGGAGCAGGCAGTTTCACTCGCGGACAGGAACGTATGCGTCCTCCAGTCGAGGAGTATTCCGCAGGGCATAACCGCTCTGATGAATTTCGACCCCGGCGCTGATTTCGTCACCAACCGCAGCAACATGACCGAAGCCCTCGGCAGGGTGCAGAGCGGTCAGATAACCTTTGCGGTGCGCGACAGCGAGTACGACGGCCACAAGATAAAGCAGGGCGAGATCCTCGCGATGGACAACGGCAAGATCGTGTTCACCGAGAAGGACGTCACAAAGGCGCTGGTGAAGCTCACAAAGCGCCTGGTGAACAGCTCCAGCAGCTTTATCACCGTGATGTGCGGTTCCGATGTCAGCGACGAGGCGGCGAATGCGGCTTACGAGCAGCTGCGCGCGCGTATCAGCGACAGCATCGACATCAACCTTGTAAACGGCGGTCAGCCGGTATATTACTATATTATTTCTGTTGAGTAAATGGATATCACCTATCTCAAGGGCGTAGGCCCCAAACGGGCGGAATTGTACAGGAAGCTCGGCATTGAAACTGCGGAGCAGCTCATAGAGCTGTATCCGCGGGATTATGTCGATCTCACCGCTCCGGTAACAGTTGCACAGGCGCACATCGGCGAGGTATGCGCCTTTCGCGCTTTTGTAATGAGCAAGAGATCCCCGTTCAACGAGTACGCGAGAATGGCTCTGTACAAGGCGGAGCTTTCAGACAGCACTGGGAATATCACGGCGGTGTTCTTTAATACAAAATACGCGTTCGTCAGGCTGGAAACGGGCAGAGAGTACATCTTCTACGGCAAAATAACCGGCGACGAGATTCGAAAGCAGATCAGCACGCCGCTGTTCGTGGACGTTTCCGAGAACGTGCTCATGCCGAAATATCCGCTTACCGCCGGGCTTTCCAACAACATGGTGTCGGCGAACGTAAAGACCGCGTTGCAGCAGGTGACTGTCGCTGAGAGCCTTCCGCAGCCGCTTATTGAAAAGCTCGGGCTGCTCCCGCGAGAGACCGCGGTAAGGCAGATACACTTCCCACGCACCCGGCAGGAGTATACAGAAGCGCGCCGCCGTCTGGTGCTCGAGGAACTGCTGACCCTGAAACTGGGGCTGTCTTTGATGAAGCGCCGGGGCAGGGAGCACACCGGCGCAGTCATGAAGCCGGCGGATATAACTCCGCTGTGGAGGGCGCTGCCGTTCGAACCTACGAACGCGCAGAAAAACGCCGTCCGGGACTGTATCGCGGATATGCAGCGGGAATTCCCGATGAACCGGCTGATACAGGGCGACGTTGGCAGCGGCAAGACGCTGGTGGCTGCGGCTGCGGCGTATTTCGCGTTCCTGAACGGCCACGGAACCATGGTGATGGCTCCCACGGAGGTTCTGGCGCAGCAGCATTACAAGACCTTCACTGAAATGCTCTCCGGGCTTGGCGTGCGGGTGGAGCTGCTTTCCGGCAGTCTTACCGTCAAGGAGAAAAACGACGTCCGCCGCCGCGCGGAATCCGGAGAGATAGACGTGCTGATAGGCACCCAGGCGCTTATCCAGAAAACCTCCGCGATGAGTTCCGCCGGGCTTGTTATCGTCGATGAGCAGCACCGCTTCGGAGTTTCGCAGCGCAGCACCCTCGCCGAAAAGGGAAAAGCGCCGCATATCCTTGCGATGTCCGCAACGCCGATACCGCGCACGCTGGCGCTGATAATCTACGGCGACCTCGACGTTTCCGTGCTGGGCGAAATGCCGAAGGGAAGGCTCCCGGTAAAGACCTACGCGGTTGACGGAAGCTTCCGGCAGAGAGTGTACAATTTCATTAAGAAACACATTGCCGCCGGGCGGCAGGCGTACATCGTCTGCCCGCTGGTGGAATCTTCCGAGGGCAAGAGCGAGAAGGCGAGCGCGATAGAGTACTACGACCGGCTCGTAAACGGAGATTTCCGTGATATCCCGACGGGATTGCTCTACGGAAAGCTGAAACAGTCGGAAAAAGAGCAGGTCATGTCGGATTTCAAGGCGGGGAAGCTCAAACTGCTGGTTTCGACTACCGTTATCGAGGTCGGTATCGACGTCCCAAACGCGGTGGTGATACTCATTGAAAATGCGGAGCAGTTCGGGCTTTCGCAGCTCCATCAGCTCCGCGGACGCGTCGGAAGAGGCAGCGAGCAGAGCTTCTGCGTGCTCATGACCGACAACCGCAGCGACTACACAAAAGCGCGAATGGACGCGATGGTGCGCACTACGAACGGCTTTGAAATTGCGCAGGAGGATCTGGAACTGCGGGGTCCCGGAAACTTCTTCGGCAGGGAGCAGCACGGTCTGCCGCCGCTGAAGGTGGCGGATATCGCGGACGACGCGGGGCTTCTCACCGAGGCGGACAGGGTTTCAGCCGCGATACTGTCGGCTGACCCGCAGCTAACAAGACCGGAAAACGAGCTTCTGCGGCGCAATGTTGAGCGCCTTTTCGGCGGCAGCGGAGAATACGGCTGGAATTAAAGGAGATACAATGTCAGAACTGGAGCTTAAAATGGAACGCTGGCGCTATCCGCGTTTCTTCACGGAGAACATTTCGGATACTGCGGCGGTGCTTGACCGAGAGGATTCCAAGCATGTTTCCCAGGTGCTGAGAATGCGCCCGGGCGAATTCGCGGTGATATGCGACGGAAAGGGCACAGATTACCTCGGCAGGCTTGAGAGCGCCGAGGGCGAATGCGTGTTCGAAATACTCGAAAAATCGCCGAATCAGGCGGAGCCGAGCGTACATCTGCGGCTGTTTCAGGCAATGCCGAAGGGCGACAAGATGGATTTCATCGTGCAGAAAGCCGTGGAGTGCGGCGCGTGCGAGGTGGTTCCGTTTATTTCAAAGAGGTGCGTTTCCCGCCCGGACGCGAAGCAGCTCGCGAAAAAGACTGAGCGCTGGCAGCGCATAGCTTACGAAGCCGCAAAGCAGTGCGGCAGGGGAATTATTCCGCAGGTAGGTTCGACTATAGATATTTCTAAGATACCGGCGCTCATATCTCCGGAGAATACGGGCATACTATTCTACGAATGCGCGGAAACTCCGCTGCGCGAGGCGGTCGGGGAGTTCACGCGCAATATCGACATCGTTATCGGCAGCGAGGGCGGATTTGAGCAGTCCGAAGCGGAAAAGCTCATCGCGGCTGGGCTGAAATGCGCTTCTCTCGGCAAGCGTATCCTGCGCTGCGAGACCGCTCCGATAGCGGCAATTTCAGTTTTGATGAATATGACAGGAAACATGTGAATTTTTTGGCACATCTGACTAAAATTCCGCCTGACACTTGAAAAAAACCTGAAATGGGTATATACTATACAATACAGGAAGAAAAAATTGGACTGCGGCTTCGGCGTTTTTCGCGTCCGCAGTATGTTATTGAACTATGGAGGTATTGTCATGAAGGGTTTAGGCATTGCTCTCGTTGGTATCCTTGCTGTAGCAGGCGGTATCGCAGCAGCTACTATTATCACTAAGAAGAAGCTCGAGAAGGAAAACGACGAGGACTACTACGACGACTGGGACGAAGAGTGGGACGACGATGGCGCTGACTTCGACTTCGATGAGGACGAGGACATCACCGATATCGAGGAGGAGCCCGATGACGCTCCCGTTGAGGACAGGAGGAAGAAGCTCCCGAGACCAGCGAGAAGCTCTGATCAGGTTACGGCATTTAAACTGCATACTTGTGCGGTGGTGCGAAGGCATTGCCGCATTTTGTTGTCCGGAGGGATTTTATGAAGAAATTACTTGCTGTCTGTCTTGCGGCCGGAATACTTACCATCACTGGCTGTTCCGCTGACACGGTGGCGGGTATCACGGAGCAGTCGCAGTTTCAGCGCGGCGAAGCTGACTCCGCAAGCCAGGCTGAGCAGACCGGAACGGCTGCGGCTTCTGCATCTGCGGCGGTACGTTCCGCTGAACAGACCGGAGAAACGCACGAGCTTTCCGAGCCTGATGAGCCGTCTGTAACTGCTGAGACCGCTGAAACTGCGGAGCCAGTCGACCCGGTGAAGCTGGTGGAAGCGCTCGGAAGTGAATACCTCGGGCTTCCCGACAGCGATAAAGTCTATATTTACCGCAACCTCAACGAGCAGCGCGAGATAAACGGAGAACGTCTCTACGGCGTATCCTGCTACGATGAGGGGGATTCGCTGGATTTTATCTGCGATATCTGGGTGAATTCCGACGGAAGCCGCGCATACCGCCAGTACGGCGAGGATTACCGGCTGCTTCCCGAATCCCAGGCTTATTCCGGGTTCGACCCCGAAACGCAGCTTCCGGCGGATATTTTCGCGGAGGCAAACGCGCTTTACGCCGCAGTTTACGGGGAACTCCCGTACGACCAGGGAAGCGGTGCGCTTCCATCGGAGCGCGGGAATTACTACCGTGTGACGGGTCAGCTGGACACCAAGGGAAAGCTCAATGCGGCGCTGGAGCGCTTCTTTACCGGGGATATTCTGGATACCCTATCGGAAGGCTCGGATAACGTCATTGCCGACGAAGAGGGCGCGCTTTACGTGCTGGAGCATTCCGGCGGTAATATATCGTATCTCGGCACGGAATACACGCTGACGTCGCTGACCGACGACGCTGCGGTGTTCACGGGCACTTCCCGGTTTGAGTACGAGGCGGGGAGCATTACCGAAAAGAAAA
>OMDV01000617.1_pt1 | contig 9920 bp, 9 predicted proteins | sample 1673671 | NCBI WGS metagenome assembly OMDV01 (sample SAMEA103958118, study PRJEB25191) | human gut metagenome | reverse complement strand
CTGTTGGTTTATCTTGTATTTCTTTTTTCTATGTTAAAGAAGCAAGACAGAACCGGATGTTTTGTTCTTGTTCTGCTTTCACCGAACGAGTCCGTTCCCTCCCTGGCCCTCCCGTTAAGGTTTCCCGGTTGAACGTATTGGAATTGACAGTAGAAACTAATTACCTCAAGTAATTACTCTTGTACTACTTCCATTTGTCTATTGTAATTCTTTCAATGTACTCTGTGTTTTCAGATGCTCCCGCGAGACTCCCGCGAAATGTTTTGCAAAGTTAAGGAGAATTTTCTTACCATGCAAGTCTTTCAGCGTTTTTAATAGCCCTTTAACATTTCTCATCGGCTTTACAGCCGGATTCCCGTCCCAGGACCGCCCTCATCGCCTCTGCGAGGGGTGCTTCTCAAAAGCGAGTGCAAAGGTAGCCACTTCTTGCTCCATCACCAAATTTTCAGCTATGTTTAACATTAAATTAACATTTGGGGCGGTCTCAGGCCCTCTCCAGCCCGTCGCAACACATGACATCGCCCCTTGGCGGGGCTCAGATATATATATACCATCCTCCCGGGGTTCCCTACGGTCACCCCGGGCTAACCATGACATCGGCCCTCCGGGCCTCCGCCCCCCCAGAGGATATCATAATGACGTCTCTCCGAGACTGTCCTCATACAGGTATCGCACGGGCCCCACACTGCATGCGGGGTTTCCGATAATCACCGCGGCTCCGCCGCTCCGTCTCACGGCTCCGCACATCCCCGCCCCCGATATAGGAAAGAGCCATCCCAACCGAGGCACGCATGTCGGAGAAGAATTCGCCTATCCCACCCGAGGCCAGCAAGAACCAGAAAAGAAAATCGTCCCCACACAACCGAATCCCGCAGATCCTGAAAAGAAATCACCCCGCACAACCGAGGCCCACAAGGGCCGATGTCATGATTAACCCGGGGTGACCGAAGGGAACCCCGGGAGGATGGCATATATATCCCTGAGCCCCGACAAGGGGCGATGTCATACGTTGAGCATTAGCGGACATCTCCGATGCCCGAAAGGGAATGCCCATCTACACCCCACACCTTCGCCCTGCGGGCTTGATGTGGGGCTTCCCACAGGTCGCCGCTTCGCGGCTGGGTTTCTCATTCATCGCTTCGCGGCTGGTACTCTCTTATCGTGCTCTCACCCCTCATTACTCATTCCTCATTTCTAATTCCTAATTTCTAATTCTCTAAATCTCTCACTAAGCAAGATTATTTTGGGATATCGGAGATTTTGAGTAATTTTGAATCGTATTTAATCAACCGATTACGCTCCATGAAAATAAATCATTCCACTTATTATACATATATATGTGTATTGATGCTGATGCTTGCCTGTCCGATTATGGCCCATGCGGTATTGCCGGGAGAGGTGAGATGGCACAACGAGGCCGCGGACACCACGCGTATTACCGAAATACTCATTGACGCCTCGCGGCTGACACCTGCAACAGACGGCGAGCTTGTCACGTCAATCGCAAAAAGATTTATCGACACCCCCTATGCGGCCGGAACACTCGAGGGCTCGCCCGAACAGCTCACCGTAAATCTCGACGGACTCGACTGCACCACCTTTGTCGAGACAGTGCTTGCGATGACCCTCACGGTAAAGGAGAGGCGCAGCGCATGGCAGGATTTCGTCTATAACCTCGGGCAGATACGCTACCGCCAGGGACGCATCGACGGATATAGCTCGAGGCTGCACTATATCAGCGACTGGATTGTCGACAACACCCATCGGGGGAACATAAAGGAGATGACAGGGCGTATGCCTAATGTGGCCTATGCCGTGAAGACCCTCGACTATATGACAGCGCATCGCGATGAATATCCGGCCCTGAAGGACTCGGCGGAATACGAGCGGATGAAAAACTGCGAGATAGGCTACCGCTCTCACCGTTTCCCGTATATCCGCAGCTCGGTGCTGATGGGCAAGTGGGGCAAGGAGAACCTGAAGGATGGCGACATCCTTGCGTTCACCACCAAAGTCCCGGGCCTCGACGTGAGCCACATGGGGATTGTGGTGATGCAAAACGACGGCCCTCATCTGCTGCACGCATCGACGAGGGCCGACAAAGTGACCTTGGAGGACAGGACACTGGGCGAGTATCTGAGAAAAAACAACAGCGTGACGGGCGCAAGGATAATCCGGCCCGGAGAACGCTGAGACACCCCTACTCCATCCCGTACTCCTTGATCTTGCGATAGAGGGTACGCTCGGAGATATTGAGTTCGGCGGCTGTCGCTTTGCGGCGGCCGCCGTTGCGTTCGAGGGCACGCAGGATAGTGTCGCGCTCGGTCTCCTCGAGAGTAGCGGGCGCCGCGGGGGTGACATCGACCACTGTCTCGCGCACAGGACGCCCCATATCGGGGAGGGGCGAGCAGAACGGCTGGAACTTGACGGGGAGGTTCACACCACCCGAGGGTCGCGTCTCGACAAAATCGGTGTTCTCGGCGTGGGTGGGGCGCGTGCCCACCTGCTCGCGCAACGAGTCTATCTGCTGCTGCAGACGCACTATCATCCCCAGCAACATGTCGCGCTCCGAATCATAATCGTGCCTCTTGCCCCCCTGGCCGGGAATGGTCGAGAGCTCCATGCCCGGTGCCGGAAGATATGGCCGCAGAGTCGAGGCGTCTACCGTCTCGCCCGCATGGAACAGGGCGGTCTGCTCGACGACATTCTTGAGTTGACGCACATTGCCGGGCCAACGGTAGGCCAGAAGCATTGCTCGCGCCGAGTCGTCAAAGCTGACACCGGGCATCGTGTACCGCTCGGCAAAATCTGCCGCGAACTTGCGGGCAAGAAGTATGATGTCAGTGCCGCGGTCGCGCAACGGAGGCACGGAGATAGAGACCGTCGAGAGGCGGTAGTACAGGTCTTCCCTGAAACGCCCCTCGGCGACAGCCTTGGCCATGTCGACATTGGTGGCGGCGACGATGCGCACGTTTGATTTCTGTACGGTCGAGGAACCGACCTTGATGAACTCGCCGGTCTCGAGCACACGCAACAGGCGCGCCTGGGTGGTCAGCGGCAGCTCGGCCACCTCGTCAAGGAAGATTGTCCCTCCGTCAGCCTCCTCGAAATATCCCTTGCGGGTGGAGACGGCACCCGTGAAGGCGCCTTTCTCATGGCCGAAAAGCTCAGAGTCGATGGTACCCTCGGGGATGGCGCCACAGTTGACGGCAATGTAGCCGGCATGCTTGCGCGACGAGAAACCGTGTATTATCTTCGGGAAAAACTCCTTGCCTGTGCCGCTCTCGCCGGTGACAAGCACCGACAGGTCTATCGGCGCCACCCTTACGGCACGCATCACAGCCTCGTTGAGCTCGGGCGAATTGCCGATGATGCCATAGCGGCGGCGCGCCTGCAGCACCTCGGCGGGATAGTCGGGCTGAAGAGCTTCCATCATTTCAGGCGTGAGAGTTCGTAGGTACGTTCCCTGAGCCAGAGGCCAAGCTCCTCCTCAGAGGCCGAGTGGGCCTTCAGCTCCTCGGGAGTGATGAGATTGCCGACCGATATATGCAGGGTGTCACCCTTGCGGCGGAACACCTCGGCCGGAAGGCGCAGAGTGCGCAACTGCCACGAGATGATGCCGAGGATACGGAACCACAGGCTGTTGAGTCCATGGAAATAGATAGGTATCACCGGGACACCGAACTTGCGGATGAGCCTGATGACAGTGGGCTGCCACTCGCGGTCCTCAAACTTAAGGTGCCTGTTGTAGTTGCCCACGGCCCCTGCGGGGAAGAATCCTACCGGCTGGCCGTTCTTTATCTGCCTTATGGCCTCGGCTATGCCTTTCATTGACACCGCCTTCTTGGCCGGGTCATCGCTGGCGGCCTGGTCGACGGCGATGAAATTGGGGCGCATGGCGGTGATATGGTTGAGTATCATATTGACCATCACCTTGTATCCGGGACGTCGCGAGCCTATGAGGTCTATGAGCGTTATGCCGTCGAGCGCACCGAAAGGATGGTTGCTCACGGTGACAAAGGGCCCCTCGGGCAGATTGTCGAGCAGTTGCTCATTGTCTATGCGCAGCTTTATATCGAGATCGTTGAGCAGACCGCGGCAGAACGCCGGGCCGGGAGTATCGAAATTATGGTCGTGAATCCAGTTTACCTTGTCGACGTCGAGTGCCTTCATCAGCATCTCGACCAGACGGCGCTTGCCCTTGAAGAACGGCGCCATCTCTACGATGTCGTCATAGTCGAGCACAGTGCGCTTCACCACAGGATTCGTGACGGGGTTGCTTTCCATAATCTAAATTTGCTTTAAACCTTGCAAAGTTAGCAAAAATCAGCAGAAAAGCCCACATCATTGGCAAAAAAGGGGAATGGAGTGGAAAAATACACCATTACGACAGCCTCGTTTCATTTAATTAACATTAAAAATCCGGCACACTCTGTTTACAAACGTGAAATTATCACTACCTTTGCACCTTGAAAATTACAAGACGCCCAACCCGTCCAATCACCGAAGACCTCTGTCTTCGTTCACCAAGGAAAAAGCAATGAATTTACTTCAAGAGAAACTCAGCAAATACACAGCCCCGCAGGAAGCCAAGGCCGCAGGCGTGTATCCCTATTTCCGCGCCATCTCAAGCGAGCAGGATCCCGAAGTGATCATCAACGGTAAGAAGGTGCTCATGTTCGGTTCGAACTGCTATACGGGCCTTGTCAACGACCCGCGCATCAAGGAGGCCGCCATCGAAGCCACCCGCAAATACGGCACAGGATGCGCCGGCTCACCCTTCCTGAACGGCACCCTCGACCTTCACAAGGAGCTCGAAGCCAAACTTGCCGAATACATAGGCAAGGAAGACGTCATGATCTACTCGACCGGCTTCGAGGTGAATCTTGGAGTAGTTTCCACCCTCACCGGACGCGAGGACTACATACTGTGGGACGAGCAGGACCACGCCTCGATCATCGAGGGACACCGTCTCGCCTTCAGCCAGAAGCTCAAATACAAGCACAACGACATGGAGTCGCTCGAGAAGCAGCTGCGCAAGTGCGACCCCGACAAGGTGAAGCTCATCGTCAGCGACTCGGTATTCTCGATGGAAGGCGATGTCGCCGACGTCAAGAACATCGTGCGTCTGGCCAAAAAGTATAACGCCAGCGTCATGATGGACGAGGCCCACGGCATCGGCGTCTTCGGCCAGGGAGGCCGCGGCGTCTGCCACCACTATGGCGTAGCCGACGACGTAGACCTCATCATGGGCACATTCTCCAAGTCGTTCTCGTCGCTGGGCGGCTTCATCGCCACCAACAAGGAGGTCACCAATTTCCTGCGCCACCACTCGCGCTCGTACATCTTCACCGCATCCATCACCCCCGCCTCGACAGCAGCAGCACTCAAGGCACTCGAGATAATGCAGACCGAGCCCGAGCGTCAGGAACAGCTCTGGAAACTCACCCACCATGCCCTCGACGGATTCCGTGCCGCTGGCTTCGAGATAGGCAGGACATCCACACCCATCATACCGCTGTTCATCCGCGACGATTTCAAGACATTTGCCGTGACACGCGACCTGCTTGACGAGGGTATCTTCGTCAATCCCGTGGTCACTCCGGCAGTCGCCCCCACCGACACGCTCATACGTTTCAGCCTCATGGCCACACATACCATGGAGCAGGTAGACCGCGCACTCGAGACAATCGAGAGAGTGTTCCGCAAATACGACCTCATCAAGAAATAAGACAGCACCCCCACTCATAGCCATAACTCAAAAAAGACACCGGGGCCGCATCCGTCAGATGCAGCCCCGGTGTCTCATTTATCCGTAGAGGGCCGGAGCCCGGACCGTCACGAACGGCCAAGCTCTCCGGCCATGACATCCTCGGCCTCATGCTCGAGCTCCTCGCGCAGCTTCTGGTCCTGCTTGAACTTGAGTTCGTCAAAGCCCTGGCCATAGACACCGTTGACATTGGTCTGCGTGATGAATGCACCGTCGTCGATGCTCTTGATGATGCGGAATATGGTCACCGACTCTATCTTGCGGCACACGATGAGCAGAATCTTGATGGGGCTCTTGGTGTACCATCCCATCCCGTCCATCACCGTCACGCCACGGCGCGCATGATGGTTGACCGCCGTGGCAATGCGCTCCCACTTGCGCGAGATGATGATGAACTGTACCGCCTGGCGGTTGGTATTGATGATGAGGTCGACGACATACGTGGTGATGAAGAGCACCATAAAGCCATAGACCACAGTCGAGATCTGATGGAATATGAAATAGGAGGAGGAGATGATGCAGAAATCGACATACAGCATCGTACGACCCACAGTGACATTGGTCTTCTTGGCCACCATCGCCGCCACAATATCGGTGCCTCCGGTCGAGCCGTTATGGGTGAACACAAGCCCGAGCGCGATGCCTGATATGATCGAGCCGATGCACACGTTCATGAACGACTGGTCGGGAATCAGCGGCCCGTCGAACATGGGAGGGAAAATGGTCACCACCACAGAGAGCACCGTGGCACCGAAGATTGTCTTGGCCACGAACTGCTTGCCCACCACATGCCACGCCAGCGCCAGAAGGGCCAGGTTGATGGCGTATTGGGTCAGACCGATGGCCCACGTCTTGCCCGTGAGGAAATAGACTATCGTGCCCAGGCCCGTAACACCTCCGATGACGACCCTCTCCGGGAGGATAAAAGCCGAGAAGCCAAGGCCATAGAGGGTGATGGCCAGAGTGATGATGACGTAATCCTTGGTCGTCATCCAGAGTTTCTTACCGTTGAACTGCATAATTGGAGTAATGGTTTCAGACTACAAAAATACATAAAAAACTTTTCACGGCGCAACATGCGGGCAAGAAAAATTCGCAGCTCCGAAATCTGTTAATAATCCTTAATAACGCTTTGTTTTCTCACTGAAAATGACTAATTTTGCAGTCCGATTATGTCCAATTAATAAACCTCAGGCACGAACGCCGCCGGTCTTTGGCCGGACAGGCGGCATGAACGCCCAAAAGTAACTATCTATTAATTAAACATTCAACGTGGATACTTTAAGCTACAAGACCCTCACCCCCAACGCAGCAAGCGTTGAACACAAGTGGGTTGTAATTGATGCCACCGACCAGGTTCTCGGTCGTCTGTGTGCCGTCATCGCCCTCATTCTCCGTGGCAAGAACAAGCCCAGCTACTCGCCCAACATCGAGTGCGGCGACAACGTAATCGTCATCAACGCCGACAAGGTGCGCCTCACCGGCAAGAAGATGACCGACCGCGAGTACCTCTCGTACACCGGCTATCCCGGTGGCCAGCGTGTGACCACTCCCGAGATTCTGATGAAGAAATCGTTCAACAAGCACATCAAGCCCGGCTACCACCCCCTGTTCATCAAGGTGGTCAAGGGTATGCTTCCCAAGAACCGTCTCGGCCGCACACTCATCGGCAACCTTCACGTCTACAACGGGCCCACACACCCCCACGAAGGTCAGAACCCCGAAATCATTGACATCAACAAAGTAAAATAAATCTGAAGAATGGAATCAGTTAATGCCGTAGGCCGCCGCAAGGCCGCCGTAGCCCGCGTAATCGTCAAGGAAGGCAACGGGCAAATCACCATCAACAAGCGTCCCCTCGACGTTTATTTCCCCTCTTCGATTCTGCAGTATATCGTCAAGCAGCCCCTGCTGACACTCGACGCCGCCGAGAAATATGACATCCATGTCAACCTCGATGGCGGTGGCTACAAAGGCCAGGCCGAGGCCCTGCGTCTCGCCATCGCCCGCGCCCTCGTCAAGATCAACCCCGACGACAAGGCCGCACTCCGCGCCCAAGGCTTCATGACCCGCGACCCCCGCGTCGTGGAGCGCAAGAAACCGGGCCGTCCCAAGGCACGCAAGCGCTTCCAGTTCTCCAAGCGTTAATCCGCGCCTGACACCGGCGACGACATCACCGGGAATGGCCCGGGCGGCCTGACAGGCCGTCAGCCCCATTCCCCACCACAACCTCCCTCCTCAAAGTGTTTAGTATCTAAACCCCCGAGATGGACACGTTCCCTACTCCCGGGTTGTAAAATCAAAAGAACGTAAACAACCATCAAGACACAAATGTCAACACCCACATTTGACCAACTCCTCGAAGCAGGCTGCCATTTTGGCCACATGAAAAGAAAATGGAATCCTGCAATGGCGCCCTACATCTTCATGGAGCGCAACGGTATCCACATCATCGACCTCTATAAGACTGCCGCAAAACTCGAAGACGCAGCCAACGTGCTCCGCGGCTTCGCCAAGAGCGGCAAGAAAATCCTCTTCGTGGCCACAAAGAAGCAGGCCAAGGAGATACTCGCAGCCAAGGCTGAGAGCGTAGGCATGCCCTACGTGATCGAGCGCTGGCCCGGCGGCATGCTCACCAACTTCCCCACCATCCGCAAGGCCGTGAAGAAGATGGCCTCCATCGACAAGATGGCCAAGGACGGCACATTCGACAACCTGTCGAAGCGCGAGAAGCTCCAGATCACCCGTCAGCGCGCCAAACTCGAGAAGAACCTCGGCTCTATCGCCGACCTCAACCGTCTCCCCTCGGCTCTCTTCGTCGTTGACGTATGCAAGGAGCACATCGCCGTTGCCGAGGCAAACCGTCTGGGCATCCCCGTGTTCGCAATCGTCGACACCAACTCTGACCCCAACAACATAGACTACGTAATCCCCGCAAACGACGACGCATCGAAGAGCATCGAGCTCATCCTCGACACCGTATGCGAGGCCATCAACGAGGGTCTGCAGGAGCGCAAGGTCGAGAAGGCCGACGAGAAGGCCGGTGCCGAGAACGGCGAGGCAGCAGCTCCCCGTCGTGGCGGTGACCGCCGTCGTGTAGCCCGTCGTGAGGCTCCCGCAGCCGAGGCCGCCGAGGCAAAGGCAGAGGAGGCTCCCGCCGAGGAGACCAAGGACGCCGAGTGATTTTCAACCCAATCTCACAACAACTAAAAAAACACTACCCGATATGGCAGTAACAATGGCAGAAATCACCAAGCTGCGCAACCTCACAAGCGCCGGCCTGATGGACTGCAAGAAAGCTCTCGCCGAGACTAACGGCGACATCGAGGCCGCTGTCGAGATTCTTCGCAAGAAGGGTCAGGCCGTAGCCGCCAAGCGCGAAGACCGCCAGGCTTCGGAGGGTTGCGTAATCGCCCGCACAGACGGCCAGTTCGCAGCTATCCTCGCCCTCAACTGCGAGACCGACTTCGTTGCCAAGAACGCAGGCTTCGTGGCACTCGCCAACAAGCTCATGGACCTCGCCATGGCCAACAAGTTCAAGACTGTCGATGAGCTCAAGGCCTTCACAGTCGACGGCCAGACCGTAGCCGACCTCATCACCGAGGAGAGCGGCAAGACCGGCGAGAAGACCGAGATCGGCGCATACGAGGTCGTAGAGGCCCCCACAACCGCCGCATACAACCATTTCAACAACAAGCTCGCCGCCATCGTAGGCTTCAACCTCGAGGGCGTCGATCCCCAGATTGGCCGTGAGGTCTGCATGCAGATCGCCTCGATGAATCCCGTGGCCGTATGCCGCGAGGATGTTCCCCAGGCCACCATCGACGCCGAGATCAGCGTGGCTGTCGAGAAGACCAAGCAGGAGCAGGTGCGCAAGGCTGTAGAGGCCGCCCTCAAGAAGGCAGGTCTCAACCCCAACCACTTTGACAGCGAGGACCACATCGAGTCTAACATCTCGAAGGGCTGGATTACTCCCGAGGAGGCAGCCAAGGGTCGCGAGATCATGAAGGCAACTGCCGAGGCCAAGGCCGCAAACCTGCCCGAGCAGATGATTCAGAACATCGCCAACGGTCGTCTCAACAAGTTCTTCAAGGAGTCGTGCCTCATGGAGCAGGAGTTCGTACAGGACAGCAAGCTCACCGTAGGCCAG
>OMDV01000616.1_pt1 | contig 9923 bp, 7 predicted proteins | sample 1673671 | NCBI WGS metagenome assembly OMDV01 (sample SAMEA103958118, study PRJEB25191) | human gut metagenome | reverse complement strand
CTCTCTATCATGTGGTATTCACTACATACTGTCGTCGTCCGGCAATAGACAACACCCACCGCGATGACCTTTACCATGTCCTCGCCTCCGAAATAAAGGCGTGCAAGAGCAAAGCGCATATAATCGGCGGGGTGCAAGACCACATCCACATACTGCTCAGTCTCAGTCCGCAGGTCGCGTTGTCGAATCTAATGCGTGAGATAAAATCAAAATCATCCGTATGGGCCAAAGGATGCGGGATGTTTCCGCTCTTCGAAGGCTGGGAACGCGAATACGGCGCATTCTCGCTCTCATACGGACATCGCGATGCAGTGTACGATTACATCGCATCCCAGCAGAAGCATCACAACACCATCAGCCTGGACGACGACAGTATGTAGTGAATACCACATGATAGAGAGAGGTGACGTAACTCATGGTATAGGATAGAATTAATGGACCTCTTCGAGGCCCGGTTTTATGCCGGTCTGTTTTACCCCACACCATCGCCGTGGCCGGGATATACGCCCTTGCGGGCTATCCCGTCGCACGGCTCGATGTGGGGCTTTCCACATATCGCCGCGTCGCGGCTGGAACCAATAATAAATGAGAAATTAGAAATTAGGAATTAGAAATGAGGAATTAGGAATTAATTAGGAATTAGGAATGAGAAGGGCCGAAATTTTTTCTAATTTCTAATTCCTCATTACTCATTCCTAACTTCTAATTATTTTTCATTCCTAACTCCTCATTATTTCTAATTCCTCATTTCTAATTTCTCATTTAACTTTCAGGACTCTGGGTGTGGTGCCGGGGGCGGTGATGCGGAGCAGAAGGACTGTGGCGGGTGCGTCGGCCATGCTCACCGAGGTCGAGGCGATACGTGTTGAGGATACAAGACGTCCGTCGGGAGTGTAGGCTTCGAGAGTCGAGCCGATGGCCTCGGGGACTACGGTGAGGGTGCGGGTCACTGAGTCCCAGCGGGCATCCGTGGCTACGGTAATCCCCTCAAGGCCGCTGTCGCCGAACTCCATGACACCCTGCTCGCCCATCAGCGAGTTGAGATAGACCTCGAGGGCGGTACGTCCCTCGGGGTTTGTCTTGTTCTGGTCGGCCACGGCGGGGTCGAGTCCCTTGGCGCTACGCTCCCACTCGTCGGGCATTCCGTCGCCGTCAGTATCGGTGGGTACGGTATAGTCGGTCGAGTATGCGAAAAATCCCTCGGCATCCTTCTCAGTGTCGATGATGCCATTGCCGAGAGCCTTTCCGGCGTAAGTGGCGCGTCCGTTGACGGCATCCTCGGCCACACGGCGCTCAACCTTGTCGCGGTTGACTGTCCCGGCGTGGGCGGTGACGTATGCGAATGCATCATCAGCCTTCTCGATATTCTCAAGCATATATCTGGCGGGTGTATAGTCGCCTTCGTTGCCTCCGCGGCCATATTTCCAGTATGCGTTGGCCGGGGTGATGCGGGCCGGGGCCTTGATCTGGTCGAGTGTATAGGTCTCGGCTTTCATGCCCTTCCAGTTGTCGGCTGTGGCTGCCGCGAATCCTTCGGCCTTGTTGCCGTCGACAAACCACTTGGCGGGAGCCCATGACGTGGCTCCGTCGCGGGCATAGGATGCGTTGACGAATACCACCGAGCTTCTTGACGATGCGGGGCCGGGCTTGTAGTAGTTACCCATGAAATTGCACTCGTGAGCCGAGTTGAGGCCGTTATACTCGTTGATGGCCGCGGTGTTCTCACCGCCATAGCATGCGCCCTCCTTCGAGTAGTTGTAGTTGACGTTGTTGGCATACTCCATGAACACCACATAGTCCTCGCCGCGGGCGCCGTTTATGCGGGCCGAGCGCGAGTTGTTGTGTGCCAGCAGGTTGTGATGATATGTGGCGGGCGAGCCTCCCCACTGGCATCCATATCCGCGCGAGCCCTTCGAGTGTCCGGCGTCATACAGGCCCTCGTGGATTATTGAGTGCTGCACGGTGAGGAAATGCGAGTCGGCGGTGTTCATGTTCTCCTCGACCGACCATCCGAACGAGCAGTGGTCGAAGATGAAGTTGGCGCAGTTCTCGGCGCCGAGCGCGTTTTCGGCCAGGATGTTGCCGTCCATATCCTTCTGTCCGACGCGGAAACGCATGTTGCGTACGATAAAGTTCTCAGAGCCTCCGAGATTGACCTTGTTGCGTGTGATGACGATGCCCTCGCCCGGAGCCGACTGACCTGCCATGGTCCAGTCCTTGCGGCTGACGCGGAGCTGTGATTTAAGCGCGATCTCGCCGCTCACGGCAAAGAGGATGGTTATGGGCTCACCCTTGTGCTGGTTGAACGCCCAGCGCAGCGTGCCCTCAGAACCGTCGTCGGCCAGCGATGTCACCTTGACCACCTTGCCTCCGCGGCCACCGGTGGCATAGCGTCCGAATCCCTCGGCTGTGGGGAAGGCTGTCAGTCCGGCATCGGCGGGTTCAGCCTTGCCGGGTTCCTCGCCCCCTCCGCCACCATACTGGCTGAGATCAGAGAGCTCGCCGGGGTTGCTGACGGGGTTGTTGCGGGCATAGTCGGCCTGTGCCGCCGTGACCGGGGTGCCGAATATCTGCACCTTGTGCACGCGGGGAGCCTGACGCTGGGCCATTGGGTCGGCATACTGGTTGAAGACGTCGCTCTGTACGGGCGCACCCTGTATCTCGCCGTCCCACACGCGCCAGCGCAGCGAGACGTCAGAGGCGTTGATGACATTCTCCATGAAATATCCCTGGTCGCTGAACACTGTCCAGCCCTGTTTCTGTCGCTCGGAGCCCATCCATACGAGGGGTTTCCAGTCCTCCGAGCCTATCTTGATGTCGCACTTGATGCCGCGGCCCCACGATGTCGACGACCACGACCACTGTATGCGCTCGACATAGGGGATATGGTCTATCTCCATCCATCCGTGCATGCTCACCTTGGCCCCCGAGGCGTCTGTCGAGGCTGCGTCGCGGCACATCTGCACGAATCCGGCCTCGCCATAGGTGGGCACGTTGCGCTCGTTGCGCTCGATGTTGTCCTCGAGATAATGGGTGTGCCCGGCCACGGTCCAGTTGTTCATCGTGGCGGCCGAGTTGCCCGTGGCCTTCTGGTTGTCGTAATACTGGCGGCAGAATGCGGCTGTGGCACCAGCCAGGCCGTTGTACGACTGTTTGGTGGCGAACGTGCAGTTATGGAACATCACGGGATATGTCACGCCCGCGTCGCCACCGAGAGCCGGTACCGAGAGGATGGCGTTGACATAGCCGCCGTCGCTGAACGACGGGCAGTCCAGGCCGTATTTGCCATGCCATGTGGCGGGCCATGTGGCGTCAGAGAAATTGATGTCGATGATTTTGGGAGAGGTGGACGAGTTGCTCCACTGCTCTACCACGGATTCGGGGTCGAGACTCCCCGCAATCGCGCCCCATGCGGCGGGTACGGATGCCGCCAGGGCGAGGAGGGTAAGGATTTTCTTCATGGTGAGATTAAGGGTTGGCGTATTAACGGACAAGGCCGGCCTTGTTGGAGGCGCGGCCTTGCGGAATGTCTGTGTTATGTGTCCGGGAGCGTATTATTCGCCGGCGAGAGCTTTGGCGCGCTCGAGATACTTGTCATAGCTGATGCCCGACTCGGCTTCGAAGGTCGGATAATCCTTGGCCAGTGTCTCATAGACGGCGGCCTCGGCCTTGTAGTCTTTCATCTCGTGGAGCACGGTGGCCTCCTTGAGCATGAACAGGGGAGTGTAGTGGGGATTGTTGTCCGAGATGGAGATTGCCTTCTTGTAGCAGTCCACGGCCTCGGCATATTTCTTGAGGTTGACATAGCAGTCTCCCTCGAGGCTCTTGGCACCTGCGCCGATGATGCTCTCGGAGGGTGAGTAGTTCTTGAGGGCTGCCAGGGCCTCGTCATATTTCTTGTCCTGATAGAGCAGGATGGCGGCGTTGAGGTTGGCGAGGTCACCTGCCTTGTAACCGTGGTTGGCGGCTACCTGCTGATATTTGGCCAGTGCGACAGAATCGTTGCCCATGATGAGCTCCATGTCGGCCTGTCCGAGAGCCTCGTTGGCTGCGTTGATGCCCGGCTGGCGGATGGCGTAGACCCAGATGAGGATGAGGGCCACGACGAGGGCGACGCCTACGCACGAATATACTATGAGCTTGGAGTTCTTCTCGACCTTGGTGCTCAGGTCGGTGAGCGTGTCGTTCACCTCGTCGATAGAGGTGCGTGTTTCTTCAGGATGTTTGTTATTTGCCATTGTGATTGTGATTTGCTGTGTTGGTTGTAAGGCAGAAATACGTGATGCCACGTTCGGACGGTATTTCCAATGTGCAAAATTAACATATAATTTTCTAAGTATGAAATTTTTGTCGTTGTTTTTTATCCTTTGTGCCGTATTGTTGATAACTTTGCCGCCGTTTTCTAAACATAACAGTCACATTTATAAAGCATAATATATGTCAACCTACACAGTTCAGGACCCCCGCAAGGTGACTACGCGCCGCCTGGCCGAGATGAAGGCCAAGGGGGAGAAGATTGCGATGCTCACCGCCTACGACTATTCGATGGCCCGTCTGGTCGACGCCGCAGGCATGGACGTGATACTTGTCGGCGACTCTGCCGCTAACGTCATGGCAGGCTATGCCACGACACTCCCCATCACTCTCGACGAGATGATAATGTATGCCTCGTCGGTGGTGCGCGGCACCCAGCGCGCCCTTGTGGTGTGCGACCTCCCCTTCGGCACATATCAGGGCAATCCGATGGAGGCGCTTGCCTCGTCGGTGCGCGTGATGAAGGAGGCTTGCGCCGAGGCTGTCAAGCTCGAGGGTGGTGTCGAGATAATCGAGGCCGTGCGTAAGATTGTGTCGGCCGGAATCCCCGTGATGGGCCATCTGGGTCTCACGCCACAGTCAATCAACCAGTTCGGCACATATAATGTGCGTGCCAAGGAGGAGGCCGAGGCACAGAAGCTCATTTCGGACGCCAAGCTGCTCGAGGAGGCCGGATGTTTTGCCCTCGTGCTCGAGAAGATTCCCGCCGCTCTCGCCGAGAGGGTCTCCAAGGAACTCCATATCCCCACCATCGGCATAGGTGCCGGAGGTGGCTGTGACGGCCAGGTGCTGGTGCTCCAGGATATGCTGGGTATCAACAAGGGTTTCTCACCCAAGTTCCTGCGCCGCTATGCCGACCTGGGCAATGTCATCGAGGATGCCATCGGCAACTATATCAACGACGTGAAGAGCTGCGATTTCCCGAATGAGAATGAGCAGTATTGAGTTGGACTAGTTTTTCTAGTTGAACTAGTTGGACTAGAGCAACTATCCGGCCTATTTTACCATGACCCTCGTCCCTTCAAGGATGAGGGTCTTTTGGTCTGCGAGGGTGCGTATGGCGGCGACAATCGCGTCGCGGCCGAATGTCGGCGTCAGGTTGGCGATGATGTCTGTGACCTCGGCACCTCCGGGTCTGCGGGCATGATAAAGTATGGAGGCGCTGATGTCGGGTGCGCTCTGCGGCATGGAGCTGCGGCGTGCGGCACGGCAGACATCGCAGGTGCCGCAGTCACATTCGGGCTCCTCGCCGAAATAGCGCAGCAGGGTAGATGTGCGGCACACGGTCTGGTCGAAGGCAAATCTCTTGACCGCCTCGATACGGCGCTCCATACGCTCGCGCTGACGCTCGTAGACCTCGGTGGGGATGACGAGGTGGCGCGGTTCCTCGCGCGATGTGGTCATATAGATATAGGGGGTAGTGCGCCGCGGGATGTAGTGGATGGCGTGGAGGCGTGTCAGATATAACAGGGCCTCGTAGACGGTCTGGGTCGACAGTGTGAGGTCGCGCGCCAGTGTCAGCTCGCTCACGGGCACATAGTCGGCAAACAGCCCCGTGTATCGCCGCAGCACCCCCTGAAACACCTCGTCGGTGGTCGGGTCGAGGTCGAGCGAATAGAGGTCGTCCTTGTCCATCACCACCATGAGGCGCGACTGCGATGTGGTCTCGGCGATATACTCGAGGTAACCCGCGCGTGTCAGCAGCCTCAGCGCGCTCTCTGTGGGGACGGGATGGAGCGAGAATGTGCGGCAGAATTTCTCGAGGTCGAACTCGTAGACATGGCCATACCCCTCGCCCACGGCGATGTCGAGAAAGTTGCATGCCATCTCGTAGACATGCGCTATATATTCCTTGTCGGGAAACGCGTCGGCCACGCGACGTGTCAGCACCCCTTTGTCCTGACGCCCGGTTATGGCCACGGCAAACGACGGCAGTCCGTCGCGTCCGCCACGTCCGGCCTCCTGATAGTACTCCTCGAGCGACGAGGGGAGGTCGAAATGCACCACCACCCTCACGTCGGGCTTGTCTATGCCCATGCCGAATGCGTTTGTGGCCACCATCACCCTCACACGGTCGGTTTTCCAGCGGTTCTGACGCTCCTCCTTCTCCTCGGGCGACAGTCCGGCGTGATATGCCTCGGCGCTAATCCCCTCGCGCTGCAGCAGCTCGGCCAGCTCGCGTGTGCGGCGTCGCGACCGCACATATACTATGGAGCATCCCTGCGTCCCGCCGAGCACCCGCAGCAACTGTGTCTCCTTGAAGTCGGCATGGCGCACTATATAGCTGAGGTTGCTGCGGCTGAAGCTGCGTGCAAACACCCTCGGGGCGTCGAAGCCGAGCGAGCGCATTATGTCGTCGCGCACCTCGGGGGTGGCCGAGGCCGTGAGCGCGAGCACGGGGACATCACGTCCTATGATGTCGCGCAGGGGTGCTATGCGCAGGTATGAGGGACGGAAATCATATCCCCACTGCGATATGCAATGGGCCTCGTCGACCACAAGGAGGCTCACCTTGAGGTTATGGAGCTCTGCAAGGAATTCCTTGTTCTGCAGCCTCTCTGGCGACAGGTATGCTATCTTGGCTTTGCCGAGGCGGCAGCGGGTCATGGCCAGTTCCTTCTCGCGCCGCGTCAGGCCCGAATGGAACATCACGGCCCTCACCCCGCGGTCGGCCAGGTTGTCGACCTGGTCCTTCATCAGCGATATGAGTGGCGTCACCACCAGCGTGAGGCCCGGCAGTATCAGCGCGGGCACCTGGAACGTGATGCTCTTGCCTCCGCCCGTCGGGAGCAGCCCTAAGGTGTCATGCCCGGCCAGCACGGAGTCGATTATCTCCTCCTGCATGGGCCTGAACCCGTCATAACCCCAGTATTTCTTGAGGATGGCGTGTTTCATCAGGCTGTCATCGGCCGGTGCTGATGTCCTTGACCATCAGCTGGATGCTCCGCGTGCCCTTGCGGCGGTTGTCCTCGATGGTATAGCAGATGTCGAACGGCTTGCCCGAATGTATGTGGTCGAAATGTGCCACCGAGTTGAAGGCTATGCCGCTGTAGACCTTGCCGGAGGTGTCGTCGACGACGTCCAGCTTGATATGCTCCCCCGACTTGCCCACAAGTTTGCTTGTGCCGAAATCCCTCACGCCGCGCGTGCAGAACACCGGTTTGGGATTGCCGGGGCCGTATGGGTTGAACTTGTGCAGCAGGGTCAGAAACTCCGGTGTGATCTCGGCGAAATTCAGGAATGCGTCGATATTGATGCGGGGCGAGAGCTGTTCGGGCCTGATATGGTCTGCCACATATTGCTCGAAGCGGCGTGTGAACTCGGGGATGTGCTCCTCTTTCAGGCTGAGTCCCACGGCGTATGTGTGTCCGCCGAAATTCTCGAGCAGGTCGCGGGCCGAGCCCACGGCCGCATAGACGTCAAACCCCTGTACGGATCGCGACGAGCCCGTGGCCACGCCGTTGGCGAATGTCAGCACTACGGTGGGCTTGTAGTGGAGCTCGGTGATGCGCGAGGCCACGATGCCGATGATGCCCTTGTGCCAGTCCTTGTTGTAGATGACTATGGACTTGCGCGAGGCAAGGTCGTCGGCCCGGGCGTCGAGCAGGGCGGTAGCCTCCTCGGTTATCTGCTTGTCAAGCTCCTTGCGCTCCTGGTTGTGGCGGTCAATCTCGATGGCGCGTTCCAGTGCGTCAGACATGTCGCGGCTCACCAGCAGGTCTACGGCCTCCTTGCCGCTCTGCATGCGCCCCGAGGCGTTGATGCGCGGCCCTATCTTGAAGATGACGTCGCTGATGGTTATCTCCTTGCCCGAGAGTCCGCATGTGCGGATTATGGCGCGCAGCCCCATGTTCGGGTTCGAGTTGATGCGCTTGAGGCCGAAATGAGTCAGCACACGGTTCTCGCCGACCATCGGCACGATGTCGGCGGCTATGGATACGGCCACAAGGTCGAGCATCCCCTCGAGGTCTGTCGTGGAGAGCCCGTTGCTGATGGCGAAACCCTGCATGAGCTTATAGCCCACTCCGCATCCCGACAGGTGGGGACACGGATAGGTCGACCCCGGCAGCTTGGGGTTGAGTATGGCGGCTGCGGGTGGCAGCACGTCGTCGGCCACATGGTGGTCGCAGATGATGAAGTCGATGCCCCGCTCACTGGCGTATGTCACCTCGTCTGTGGCCTTGATGCCGCAGTCGAGTATGATGAAGAGGCTCACGCCCTGCTGCGCCGCCATGTCGATGGTGGCGCGCGATATGCCATAGCCGTCCTCGGCGCGCGTCGGGATATAGTAGTCGATGTTGGAGTAGTAGTTTCTCAGGTACTTGTAGACCAGTGCGACGGCTGTTGTGCCGTCCACGTCATAGTCTCCGTAGACCATGATTCTCTCCTTCGACCCCATGGCCCGGTTGAGACGGGCGACGGCGCGGTCCATGCCGGGCATCAGAAACGGGTCGTGCAGATCGCGCAGGGAGGGGTGGAAGAAATGCTCGGCCTCCTTGACTGTCGATATGCCACGCGCCGCAAGCAGCTCGCTAACAGGGGGAACTCCCGAATAGCGTGCCGCCAGACGGGATTCCGCTTCTTGCTGTGAGGATGTGAGGGGACAGTAATTCCATTTACTTGTCATTTATGTTGTTTTTTCTTTTTTGCAAAGAAACAGGGGAGGAGGGAGATTGCAAGGAGAGTTCGGGAGATATCACGAGCAACAGTATCAGAGGGATATTCGGAAAATGCAATCAGAAGGCACTGGCACTCGGAACGGAGGAAGCTTTGCCCATTGGATTAAAACAGGAGATAGAGAAAGGACCTGCACAGATTTTGTGTACTGTGGACGGAACCACAAGATATTATGACATTGAGATTACGGAGATTCATCTGGATCATGACAATGTGAATCGGGGAATTGAACTTCGGGTAACGGATCCGGAGCTGCTATCGGTGACCGGCGGTATTGTCCAGGGGATGAGTGGGGCACCGATTATTCAAAAGGGGAAATTCGTGGGAGCCGTCACCCATGTCCTGGTGCAGGACAGCACCAGGGGATATGGGATTTTTATTGAAAATATGCTGGAATAGTCTTGCATAAAACTTTCCGTTACTGTACGACCGCTTTGTCCACTTCGATGACAGTGAAGAAATCCGGATGGCTGGTCTGGATACGTTTGGTAATGGAATCCATGACTTCCTGATCGGAGACCGGATAATCATAGGGGATCACGATATCGAAGATGACATTGGTATGGGTGGGACCTTTGACAATGCGAAAATCATGCATGCTAAGCTTCGGATCGATCTGATCCAGGTATCCGGAGACTTCTGCCTTCAGGGAAAGGGTCTCGGGATCGCTGGTGCTTACAGGATCCATGTGGATCACAGCATTGAACAGTTTCAGATGGGGATTCCTCTCCTCAAAGCTGCGGGCATATTCTTCAAGCACCGCAGCCGCTTCTTTACACATATCGGAATCCACTCCGGTGTCATCACGGTTGCCGACCTGGAATATCGCTTCATGGAATTCTTTTTCCTGTCGGCTGTGACGGATATGTTCCTGATAATTGAAATGCTTAAACCCCCAGCTATGCTGGGGAGAATTGAGTAAGACGTATCGG
>OMDV01000615.1_pt1 | contig 9932 bp, 10 predicted proteins | sample 1673671 | NCBI WGS metagenome assembly OMDV01 (sample SAMEA103958118, study PRJEB25191) | human gut metagenome | reverse complement strand
CAAGTTCTTCCGCGACACCAAGAGCGAGTTGAAGAAGGTGGTGTGGCCGTCCAAAGAGGACGTTAAGACCAACACCGTCGTCGTGCTCGTGACCGTCGCCATCGCAGCGGTCGTGATGATCCTGCTGGATGCCATCTTCGGCGGCATCCTGGGCTTGATCATCGGCGCCTGAGAATCATCTTGAAACGGAGGGTCAACCAAAATGGAAGAATCAACCAAGCTGGTAGATGAGTCCACTGAGGCTCTTTGGTATGTTGTGCATACCTATTCCGGTTACGAGAACAAGGTCGCCAACGACCTGCAGACCATGGTGGAGAACCGTCACCTGCAGGAGCTGATCTGCGACATCAAGGTTCCCGTCGAGATGGTTCCTGAGATCGACAAGAACGGCAAGCAGAAGATGGTGGAGCACAAGCTGTTCCCCGGCTACGTTCTGGTCAAAATGGTGATGAACGACGATACCTGGTATGTCGTGCGCAATACGCGCGGCTGCACCGGCTTCGTCGGCCCCGCCTCCAAGCCCGTTCCGCTGACCGCTGAGGAAGTGGAGAAGATGGGCGTGGAGAAGGCTGCACCGCTCAGCGTCGATTTTGCTGTCGGCGACACCGTGCAGATCACCGCCGGTCCTCTGGAAGGCTTTATGGGCCTTGTGGAGGCCATTGATACCGAGAACTTCAAGGTGAAGCTCAAGGTCAATATGTTCGGCCGCGAGACCCCCGCAGAGGTGGAGATCGGTCAGGTCGAGCTGCCGTAACCAACCGGCAAGTTCCGTTTACCAAGGTAAGACCGCAGTGCGGTTCTTATAGAGCGTGTGCAGCGTGCACGCGCTCGTGGGAGGCGCAGAGACACTGCGCCGCAACTCACCACAGATTTTTGGAGGTGCATTTATCATGGCACAGAAAGTTACTGGCTACATTAAGCTGCAGATCGAGGCCGGCAAGGCGACTCCGGCTCCCCCTGTTGGCCCTGCTCTGGGTCAGAAGGGCGTCAACATCATGGCGTTCACCAAGGAGTTCAACGAGCGTACCAAGAACCAGATGGGTTATGTGATCCCCGTCGTCATCACCGTGTACGCTGACCGCTCCTTCAGCTTCATCACCAAGACTCCTCCGGCAGCTGTTCTGATCAAGAAGGCCGCTGGCATCAACACCGCTTCCGGCAAGCCCAACAAGGAAAAGGTTGCTTCTCTGACCGCCGCTCAGGTGGAGGAGATCGCCAAGACCAAGATGCCCGACCTGAACGCTGCTTCTCTGGAAGCTGCCTGCAGCATGGTCCGCGGCACCTGCCGTTCCATGGGCGTCACCGTCGAGGGCTGAGACATAAACAGTGGGAGGGCATAACACTGCCCGCATGACCACACAGGAGGATATACAATGAAACATGGCAAGCACTATGTCGACGCTGCAAAGCTGGTCGATTCTACTAAGGCATACGATGTGAACGAGGCTCTGGAGCTGGCTTGCAAGACCGCTTCCGCCAAGTTCGACGAGACCGTTGAGCTGCACGTCCGCCTGGGCGTTGACGGCCGCCACGCTGACCAGCAGGTCCGCGGCGCTGTTGTTCTGCCCAACGGCACCGGCAAGACTGTCCGCGTCTGCGCCATTGCTAAGGGCGCTGCTGCCGCTGCTGCTGAGGCAGCCGGCGCTGACATCGTGGGTGATGACGAGCTGATCGCACGCATCGCCGGCGGTTTCATGGACTTCGACGTTGTTGTCACCACCCCCGACATGATGGGCCGCGTTGGCCGTCTTGGTAAGGTTCTGGGCCCCCGCGGCCTGATGCCCAACCCCAAGGCCGGTACCGTTGCTCCCGACCTGGGCAAGGCTGTTACCGAGGCTAAGGCTGGTAAGATCGAGTACCGTCTGGACAAGCAGAACATCATCCATGTGCCCGTGGGCAAGGCTTCTTTCGGTGCAGAGAAGCTGTACACCAACCTGGACACTGTGATGGAGGCTATTGCCAAGGCAAAGCCCGCTGCAGCAAAGGGTACCTACTTCAAGAGCGCTACCATCGCCACCACCATGGGCCCTGGCATCCGTCTGAACACCCTGAAGTACGGTGTCTAATTTAGATTTCTGATGTTTTTCTGCCGTTCTGCGGAATGGCAGAAAAATTTTGTCGGAAATTGAAAAAAGTACTTGACAACGCCGCACGTTTGCGGTATTATAATCATGCTGTTTTTAAGACAGCAGGCGCTGGAGTCCAGTGTAAAGTTTGACCGCCTGCCGAGAAACGTGCGTAAAGTTGCTTTATGCCTCTCTCTCGGCGCAGTGCGCGGGAGAGAGGCTTTTTTCATTGCTCCGGCTTTCGATACAAGTTTTTGAAACGAGGTGAAACCGAATGCCCAGTGCAAAGATTCTTTCTGAAAAGCAGGCTTATGTCGCTGATCTGAAGGCAAAGTTTGAGAGTGCGGTTTCCGGCTGCGTCGTCGCTTACGGCGGCATCAACGTCGAGAACGACACCAAGCTCCGTAAGGAGCTGCGTGAGGCAGGCGTCGATTACATGGTCGTGAAGAACACCATGCTGCGTCTGGCTGTCAAGGGTACCTCTCTGGAGGGCCTGGCTGAGCAGTTCAAGGGCGATACCGCTATCGCTTTTGCTCACGAAGAAGACCCCATGTCCGCTGCCCGCATCCTGTGCAAGTACCAGGATGGCGATAAGTCCAAGAAGTTCGTCGTGAAGGCTGGCTTCATGGAAGGCAAGGTCATGGACGCTGCCGAGACCAACGCAATCGCAAAGCTGCCCAACCGCGAAGGCATGCTGTCCATGTTCGCAGGCGCCCTCACCAGCACTCTGTCTGGTCTGGCCGTTGCAATGCAGGCTTATGCCGACAAGCAGGAGGAGCCCGCTGCCTGATGGCCGCGTGACCGCCGCTTAACAAAAAACTGAAACAAACTAAAACCATTGATATTGGAGGGTTATTACCATGGCTTCTGAGAAGATTACTGCCATCATCGAGTCCGTCAAGGGCCTGACCGTTCTGGAGCTGAAGGAACTGATCGACACCTACTGCGAGGAGTTCGGTGTTTCTGCTGTTGCTGCTGCTGCTCCCGCTGCTGCTGGCGCTGCTGCTGCCGCTGAGGAAGAGAAGACCGAGTTCGACGTCATCCTGGCTGAGGCTGGCGCTACCAAGATGCAGGTCATCAAGCTGGTCAAGGAGATCACCGGTCTGGGCCTGAAGGAAGCAAAGGCTATCGTTGACGGCGCTCCCAAGGCTGTCAAGGAGAAGGCTTCCAAGGCTGAGGCTGAGGACATCAAGAAGAAGCTGGAAGAGGCTGGCGCTAAGGTCGAGATCAAGTAATTTGATCCCTTCTGAACGTTCTTTCTTGAATTCTTATTCTTGAAACAAAAGGCACTCTCGCTGAAAGGCGAGGGTGCCTTTTTGGTTGTGCGCCCGCAGCAGGGCAAAAAGCTCCCGGAACGATGGCACTGAATGCCGCACCGCTCCGGGAGCTTTGGTTTTGCTTCGCTTATTCGTAGTCGATGGGCAGGGTGGGCAGACCGTTCAGATCAAGGCCTGCCGTGTGGCCCGCCATGTACTGGTAGTAGCCCTGCGCTGCGATCATTGCGCCGTTGTCGCCGCAGAATTTCAGTTCCGGCAGGTAGACCTTGGCCCCCAACTTCTGGGCACCATCGTTCACCAGCTGACGCAGGCGGCCGTTGGCGGCCACACCGCCCGCCAGACAGACCTGCTTTGCCCCGGTGTCGGCAGCAGCCAGCAGCAGCTTTTCGGCCAGAATACCCGCAATGCGCTCCTGAAAGCTTGCCGCCAGATCAGGCACGTTGATCTCCTCGTTCTTCATCTGGGCCTTGTTCACCTCGTTCAGCACAGCGGTTTTCAGGCCGGAGAAGCTGACGTTGTACTTGCCGTCCACATGGGGCACCGGCAGGCGGTAGGCCTTGGGGTCGCCTGTTTTGGCGGCATTTGCCACGCTGGGGCCGCCGGGATAGGGCAGACCCAGGGTGCGGGCAACCTTATCAAAGGCTTCACCGGCGGCATCGTCCACGGTGTGGCCCAGAATGTGGTAGTGGGTGTAGTCCTGCACCTCCACGATATGGCTGTGGCCGCCGGATGCCACCAGACAGAGGAAGGGCGGTTTGAGCTCCGGATGGGTCAGGTAGAGGGCCGCAATGTGGCCCCGCAGGTGATGCACCGGAACCAGCGGCTTGTTGGCAGAATAGGCCAGCCCCTTGGCAAAGTTTACACCCACCAGCACCGCGCCGATCAGGCCCGGCGCAAAGGTGACAGCCACCGCGTCCACATCGTCCATGGTCTTGCCTGCGTCCAGCAGAGCCTTTTTGACCGTGGCGCTGATGAACTCGCAGTGGCGGCGGCTGGCGATCTCAGGGACCACGCCGCCATAAAGAGCCTGCTCCTTGACGCTGGTGGAGATGACGTTGCTCAGCAGGCGGCGGCCATCCTCTACAAGGGATGCGGCGGTCTCGTCGCAGGTGGATTCAATTCCTAAAACGATCATAGTTCAGTGGGCCTCCAGCCAGTTTTTGCCAGTATGCACATCGGTGCTCAGGGGCACCGCGTAGTGCACGCAGCCTTCCATTTCCTCCCGCAGGATCTGCGCGGCCTTTTCGGCCTCAGCTTCCGGGGCTTCCACGATCAGTTCATCGTGGACCGTCAGGATCAGGCGGCTTTCCATCTTCTCGTTCCGCAACCGCCGCCAGACACGCACCATGGCCAGCTTGATAACATCAGCGGCCGTGCCCTGAATGGGGGTGTTGCGGGCCATCCGTTCGCCGCTGGCCCGGATGTTGTGGTTGTTGCTGTTCAGCTCCGGCAGGGCGCGGCGGCGGCCGAACAGGGTGGAAACGTAGCCGCACTGGCGGGCATCCGCAATGGTTTTTTCCATATAACCGTCGATATTGGGGAAGGTGGCCAGATAGGTCTGCAGGAAGGCCTCTGCCTCCTTGACGCTCACGCCGATGTCCTTGGAAAGGCTGTAAGCGCCCTTGCCGTACATGATGCCAAAGTTGATGGCCTTGGCGCTGGAGCGCAGGCGGGGCGTGACATCCTCAGGCCGGATGTTGTAGATCTTGGCTGCGGTGCTGCGGTGGATGTCGGCACCGGAGAGGAACGCCTCCTGCATGTGTGCATCGCCGGTGACATGGGCCAGGATGCGCAGTTCGATCTGGCTGTAATCGGCATCCACCAGCACGCAGCCGGGCTTTGCCACAAAGTAGGCGCGGAGCTTGCTGCCCATCTCGGTGCGGATGGGGATGTTCTGCAGGTTGGGATTGTCAGAGGAGAGCCGCCCGGTGCGGGCCTCGGTCTGGTTGAAACGGGTGTGGATGCGGCCATCCTCGCCAATGACCTTGAGCAGACCCTCCACATAGGTGGAGTTCAGCTTCTGGCAGGCACGGTACTGGAGAATGTCCTCCACCAGCGGGATGTCCCGCAGCTTTTCCAGTGTCTCAGCATCGGTGGACCAGCCGTTCTTTGTCTTTTTGCCGTGGGGCAGGCCCATGGTATCAAAGAGCAGGGTGCCCAGCTGTTTGGGGCTGTTGGGGTTGAAATCGGAGGTGCCTGCCTCCATCTCGATGCGGGTCAGCACCTGGTCCAGCTCCTGCCGCAGCTGCACGCCGAAGGCTTCGATGCCCTCACGGTCTACAAGGATGCCGGTGCGGGTCATATCGGCCAGCACCTGTGCCAGCGGGAACTCAATGTTGTTGTAGAGATCGTCCTCGCCGTTTTCGGTGATCTCCGCCTTCATTCTGGCAAACAGGTCTGCCAGGAAACCGGCATCGGGGTACTCCTCACAGGAGAACGCTGACCTTGCATGGTAGCTGGTGGCAAGGGTGGTGAGCAGATAGTGGGAAGCGGAAGCGTCCAGCAGGTAGGCGGCCAGCTTGCCGTCCCAGACGATGCTGCTGCCCCAGCTGCCTGCGGCCATGGCTCTGGCGTAGAGGGGGGCGGAATCGAACACATCCAGCGTCACCTTGGGGTCGTCCAGCAGGGAGACCAGCTCCTCCTCGGAGAGGGGATACACGGTGGTGTCCTGCACGGCGTACCAGGCCTCCGGCTGCACGACCGCGCTCTTTTTGCCCAGAACGGCGGGGCGTGCGGCCACCAGATAGTGGCCGGAAGGCTCTGCGGGCAGGGACGCAATGGCTGCGTCCACCTCCGGCAGGGTATCGGGGTCCTGTTCCGGAACGATGCCGTCCAGCCCGAACCGGGTGATGAGGGTCTGGATCTCCAGCTCCTGCATCAGACGGACAGCGGCGGGCTTGTTGCCCTCGGTCACCTTGTAGGCCCCTTCCGCTGTGTCGATGGGAGCATCGGTGCGGATGGTGCCCAGCGTGTGGCTGAGGTAGGCATCCTCCCGGCAGGCCAGCAGATTTTCCCGCTGACGGGGCTTGATGATCGGGCTGTCCAGATGGTCGTACACGCTGTCCAGGGTGCCGAAGTTCTTGACCAGGGTCATGGCGGTCTTTTCGCCGATGCCCTTCACACCCGGAATGTTGTCGGAGGTGTCGCCCATCAGGCTCTTCACCTCGATGAGCTGCTTGGGCTCAATGCCGTACTTTTCGTGGATGGCATCCAGATCCATGGTCTCCGTTTTGCTGCGGCCCATGGCGCTGGTGGCCAGCAGCACGGTGGTGGTCTCGCTCACCAGCTGCAGGCTGTCGCGGTCTCCCGTGGCCAGAAAGCAGTCGTCCCTGCGGGCCTCGCAGGCAGCGGCCAGCGTGCCCAGAATGTCGTCGGCTTCCCAGCCCTTTGCCGATACCTGGCGGTAGCCCAAGTCGGTGAGCAGTTCTTTCAGGATGGGCATCTGCTGGGCCAGCTCGTCCGGCATGGCGTGGCGGGTGCCCTTGTAGCCGTCGTACATTTCGTGGCGGAAGGTGGGGTGCTTCAGATCGAAGGCCACGGCCACCTCGTCGGGCTCACACTCCCGGAGCAGGGAATTCATAATATTCAAAAAGCCGAAGATGGCATTGGTATAGCGGCCGTCCTTGGTGGTCAGCAGCTTGATGCCGTAAAAGGCACGGTTGGCAATGCTGTTGCCGTCAATGACCAGTAAACGCATAGTCAGTCTCCTCCATTGCATTATAACTCAATTTATAGTATAACACAAAATGGGGGCCAGCGGGGGATTTTTGCAGAAAAAACAAAAATGCCCTCCCGTGTTGGGAAGGCGGGTGAAGGGGTTACTCCGAGATGGTAATGGCGCTCACCGGGCAGGCCTGTGCGGCTTCCACGGCGGTGGGTACGGTGTCGGGCGGCAGCTCGCCCGGCACAGCGACGGCCAGGATGCCTGTCATCTGGAACACCTCGGGGCAGATCCCGGTGCACTGGGTGCAGCCGATGCAGAGATCGGGGTCAACGAATGCTTTCATGGGAAGTTCCTCTCTTTCTGAAATGGCCCGCCCTTCGTTCAATCTCAGGGGCGGCTTGTGATAAAGCAAGTATGGACGGAAAGAAGATGAATTATCCCTAGGTTTTTTCCGGCAGATATGATACAATAGAGCACACAGGATCCAGGAGGAAAAACGATGAACATTCAGATCTTTGGCACCAGCAAGTGCTTTGATACCAAAAAGGCCCAGCGCTATTTCAAGGAGCGGGGCATCAGGTTCCAGATGATCGACCTGAAGGAAAAAGAGATGAGCCGGGGCGAGTTTGAGAACGTGGCCCGCGCGCTGGGCGGCTGGGAGCAGCTGGTGAACCCGGCGGCAAAGGATAAGCAGACGCTGGCCCTGCTGGATGCACTGGTGGATTGGCAGAAGGAGGACAAGCTGTTCGAGAATCAGCAGCTCTTCAAAACGCCCATCGTGCGCAACGGCAAAAAGGCCACCGTGGGCTACCAGCCCGAGATCTGGAAAACGTGGGAATAAATCGCGCTTTCACAAAAAATCCACGCCCCGGGTTTTGCATCGGCGGGCAGTTTGTGGTATACTGAAAGCTGGTATTTCCCAAAAAGATGACCTGATTTAGGAGACGATAACGATATGAAGACCTATATGACCCCGGAAGAACACGCCCGGCTCCACCGCCGCCGCGCCCGGCAGACCCTTGGCCTGCTGATCGCCGTGCTGGCGCTGGTGGGCATTGTAACGGTCGTGCGGGCCGGTGTGAAGGGTGTGGCCACCCTGTTTGACGACACCCAGCAGAAAGCGGAATATGAGGACCGGCTGGAAGGCCTGGTCCTGTTCGACCCGCTGCCCTTTGACGGCATCGAGAACATCGATGACCTGACCCTGCGCGAAGCCGCCGTCTGGGGCTGCGTGTACAGCATCCAGGAGACCCAGGGAAGCTTTGATAACTACAACACGGACCCCGACACCGAACAGCTGCTGCTGCCCTCGGTGGATGTGGATGCCTATCTGGCAAAGCTGGTGGGCCCCAGCTTCAAGCTGACCCATAAGAGCTTTGAGATGGACGACATGACTGTCGCGTTCGATGAGACGACCCAGTGCTATAAGATCCCCGTCACCGGCAGCGTGGGCATCTTCCGCGCTACCGTCACCAGACTGTTCAAGAAGGACGGCCTGCTCCACGTTACCGTGGGCTATATCCCCACCCAGAGCAGTGATGACAGCATCCTGAACACCTCGTCCGACACGCCCACCAAGTATATGGATTACCTGTTCAGCCGCCAGAGCGGCAGCTGGTATCTGACCGGCCTGACCGACAGCGAGACCAAGCCCGAATCTGCCGACAGTGCAGTCTCTGCCGCGGAGCCTGCCCCGCTGGCTGAGAGCGAGGTCAACGATGCCATCCTTGCAACCGCAGGCGATTCTGCCGCCGACAGCGTGGCCGCCAGCGCCGTTGCTGACGAGGCTGCCCCGGTGGAAGAGGCGGCGGAGAGCACCCCGGCGGAGAGCACCGAGGCTTCCTCTGAGAGCCCGGCGGCATAACCGAAAACCGAAATCTGACAGAACACCCCTGCACGGAATGTGTGAAGCATTCCACGCAGGGGTGTTTTTGTTTCCAGATTACTTCAGATCGAACCTGACCACGACCAGACGATACCACAGGTAGGGCACCATATTCCAGATCATCCACAGCTCCATGAGGATATAGTTGGGCAGATCCTTCAGGCGGAAGGGGCGCTTGCCGAGCCGCCCCTCTTTGAGCAGGGCGAAGGCTTCGTGCATTCCCTTGTCCCAGGCTTCGCCAAAGCCCTGCTTGTGGAACTTGTAGCACTTGAGCAGATAGCCCAGCGCCAGCGGGAGAAAGTTCAGGATGAGCATGAGCAGCGGCTCGTTCTTGAGGGGGAGCAGGATGCTGTTCCGGCCGCTCTGCTGGCTCTTGAAGGCGTTGTACTTCACCGCGCCGGTGCTGGCACCGCAGATGTGGTAGCATTTTGCGGTGGGGCAGAGGACACACTTGTAGCCTGCGTTGTTGGCGCGCCAGCTCAGGTCCACATCCTCAAAGTAGGCGAAGAAGTTCTCGTCAAAGGTGCCGATCTCCTCCAGAATGCTCTTGCGGTAGAGCGCCGCGCCGCCGCAGGCCGAGAAGATGCGCTTCTGTTTGGTGTAGCGGCTGGCCCGGCGGCCGTCGCCGGTCTTGCAGGCAAAGCCCATCCAGGTGACGTAATCACCGGCATCGTCGGCCAGCTCCCGTTCAAAGTGGCGGAGCATCAGGCTCTGCACGGCAAAAATTTTGGGATCGGTCTCGGCGGTGCGGATGAGCTCGGCCAGCCAGTCGGGCTCGGCAAAGGCATCGTTGTTGAACATGACCACATACTCACCCTTGGCCCGGGCAATGCCCTGATTCACGGCGTGGGAGAAGCCGGTGTTGGTGCCGTTTTCGATCAGGGTGAAGTTGGGGCGGCCGCAGTAGCTGCGGGCCTGCTCCAGACTTTCATCGGTGGAACCGTTGTCCACGATGATGAGCTCAAAATCCTGCTCTGTCTGGGCATAGACCGACTCGATGGAGTCCTTGAGCCAGCCTTTGCCGTTGATGTTGGGGATGA
>OMDV01000599.1_pt1 | contig 9993 bp, 8 predicted proteins | sample 1673671 | NCBI WGS metagenome assembly OMDV01 (sample SAMEA103958118, study PRJEB25191) | human gut metagenome | reverse complement strand
TGGAAGGACAGGCCCACCTCCCCTTCCGCTTTGGTTTCGGCGGCGGAATAGTCCACGTCCAGGTGGATATACGGGTCCGGAATACGCATCAGCTCCTCCAGCCGGGGCATAAACGTCCACACCGCCGCGCTGATCCAGCCGTAGGTCTCGGCAGACGCCGCCGGGTCCTCCTCCCCGCCCAGGATCACCGACACCTGCATGGGATCAATGCGCAGCCGCTGCCGGGTCTTTCGCAGGGCCCCTTTCAGGGACTGCCACAGGTACGGCAGCGCCGACCGGATATCGCCGGGCGTCAGGCCCAGCTTCCGCTTCTCCCGGGGCGCTGCCTTCTGCTTTTCGGGCGGATTCTTTTTCTCCTTGTGCTTTTTCTGTTTTTTGGGCTTTTTCGGGGGACTCGGCACGATCTGTATCCGCACAGGCCCCGCTGCGGCGGTGACCCGCAGCTCGTCGCCGAAGGCGATGCGCACCCCCACCCGCAGAAACAGCACCAGCAGGATCAGTGCCAGCAATATGCCCAGTATCCACAGCGCGACCATGCAGGGTCCCCCTTCCTGTAATTATTGTTCCGGCTCCTGAACGGCGCCGTCGTCATTCAGCCGCAGCTGTCCGTCGGCCTCCAGGCCCGGGATCTCCGGCAGATCGTCCAGCGAGTTCAGATGAAATGCCCGCAGAAACGCCTTGGTGGTGCGGTACAGCCGGGGCCGTCCCGGCACCTGCAGCCGCCCGCACTCCTCGATCAGGTGCCGGTCCAGCAGCAGGCCCACGGTGTAGGCGCTGTCCACGCCCCGGATCTGGTCCACATAGGCCCGGGTGGTGGGCTGATAGTAGGCGATGATGGTCAGCACCTCCAGGGCCGGCTGGGACAGCTTCGCAGGCTTGCGGATCTCGAAGGCCCGGCGGATCAGGTCGGCGTACTCCGGGGCGGAGCACAGCTGCCAGGTATCCTCCATCCGCACCAGGCGCATACCCCGGCGCTCGTAGCTGTAGTAGTCCGCCAGGCGGCGCAGCACCTGGTCCACGGTGTCCCGGTCCAGGTCCAGGGCCACGGCGATGCGGTCCGCCGCCACCGGTTCCCCGGAGGCGAAGAGGATTCCCTCCACCGCGGCCTCTATTTCTTTCATTTCCATTGCTTCCATGTTTTATTCCTCGGTGTTTTCCGGGTCCTCCCGGCAGGTAACGGTGCAGTCGGCGGCGGGTCCGGCCAGCCGGATGATCCGGCTGCGGCACAGCTCCAGCACCGCCATAAACGTGGCCACCAGCTCGCTGCGGCTGCGGCTGCCCCGGAACAGCAGCAGAAACCGGGTGATGCCGCCCTCCTTCAGCCGCCGGACGATCTCCTTGGCCTTCTGCTCCACGGAATAGGGCTCCCGCCGGACGATCTCGTCAAAGGCCCGCAGAGGCGGCGTTTCCGCCTGGCCCCGGCGGTCGGTGACCTCCTGCATGGCGATGACCAGGTCTGCGGGCTGCTGGTCGTATTCATATACCTTGCCCCGCTCCATAGGCTCGGGGTCCCGGGTCAGGATGCTGCGGCCAAACTCGCCCATGGGGCCCAGCAGCTCCGCCAGGCGGCGCACCCGGGCATAGGCCTCGCCCCGCTGGCGCTCCGCCAGAGACTGGATCAGGGCGTCCATCTCGTTTTTTGCCTCCTCGTCCTCCAGGGACAGGAGCATCCGGGTCTTGATATACATCAGATGGGCGGCCATGGTCACAAACTCGCTGGCCACCTCCAGGTCCATCTCCTTGCGCCGGTCCAGATAGGCCAGATACTGGTCCAGGATCAGGGCAATGGGGATGTCCTGTATCTCGATTTTATTCTTGCTCAGCAGAAACAGGATCAGGTCCAGAGGCCCCTCGAAATCCTGAAGCTCCTCTTTTCCCTGAACCACCTTCTCCAGCTTATAAATGGGACTTTCCAATTGCCTGTACCCTCTTAAAAGCCGACCACGCGGCAGAATAGCTCATAGGTCCACTGGATGGCGGCGCTCATCCACTTGTCGCCCACGCCCAGCAGCACCACCGCCCACAGCAGCAGCATGCCGTATCGCTCATAGCGCAGCATGGTGTTGTAGGCCCGGTCAGGAAGCAGAGAGAACAGCACCTTGCTGCCGTCCAGCGGCGGGATAGGGATCAGGTTGAACAGCCCCAGGCCCAGAGACAGGATCGCCGTGGTCAGCAGAAAGGTCAGCAGCCGCTGGTTGGCGGCGGAATACAGGGCATAGTCATACACCAGCCGCCCTGCAAACAGCAGCACCAGCGCCAGCAGGAAGTTGGACGCCGGCCCCGCCAGGGCCGTCAGGGCCATGCCCTGCTTGGGGCGGCGGAAATACCGGGGGTCCACCGGCACGGGTTTGGCCCAGCCGAAGCCCACCGTTACCATCATCAGCAGGCCGAACCAGTCGATGTGGCGCAGGGGGTTCAGGCTCAGCCGCCGGGCCCGCTTGGCCGTGGGATCCCCCAAAGCCAGCGCTGCCAGCCCGTGGCACGTTTCATGCACCGTCAGGCACAGGAACACCGACACCAGCCGCAGAACCATATCCCGCAGGGAGCCAAAGTCCAGCGCATTCCACAAATTTTCCAGATATCCCACAGGACTTCCTCCCCAAATTAGCATATAAGTGCATTATATCAGAAACTTCCACCGATTACAAGCAAAAAAGAACAGCCGCCCGGCGGGGCGGCTGCTCTGCCGATATTGAGCAGTTTTTTTCAGAGCTTCCGCACCGCCACGTCGCACAGCTGCACGCCGATGCCCCGGCTGCGGACGGCCTGGTTTCCCTTATCCAGCAGCTTTTCGCGATTTTTGGTCACCAGCTGCACCAGCAGCTGGTCCTTCTGCTCCTGGCTCATGGTTCCCAGTACCGTCCGGGCCACGGAGGCCGCCATGTCCGGGTTCCCGGCCAGGACGTTTCCCAGGATGCCGCCCTTTTCCTCCCGGCGCAGCTTCTCCGCCACCGCCGGGATCAGATACTCCGCAATGGAGTCATAGTCGATGTCGTCCACCAGAATACGCAGTTCTAACATAGGTTCTCCTTTTGTAAAAACCGGGCTGGGTTTCACGCCCAGCCCGGTTGCTGTTTCGTTACGCCTTGGGGCCTGCGGCCACCACTTCCGCGCTCATGCGGGTATACTTCTTGAAATTCTCCACAAAGCTGGCCGCCAGCTTCCTGCAGCTGGCCTCATAGGCCGCCTGATCCTCCCAGGTGTTGGCGGGGATCAGCAGCTCGCTGGGCACGCCCTCGATGGAGGTGGGCACCTGGACGCCGAAGGTGGGGTCGGTGACGAACTCCGCCTTCTCGATCTCGCCGGTCAGGGCGGCGGTGACCATGGCCCGGGTGTAGCGGAGCTTCATGCGCTTGCCGGTGCCGTTCCAGCCGGTGTTCACCAGATAGACCTTTGCGCCGGACTTTTCCACCTTGTCCGCCAGCATGGCGGCGTATACGGAGGGATCCAGGGGCAGGAAGGGCTCGCCGAAGCAGGTGGAGAAGGTAGGCACAGGCTCGGTGACGCCGATCTCCGTGCCGGCTACCTTGGAGGTGAAGCCGGAGACGAAGTAGTACATGGCCTGGTTCTTATCCAGCTTGCTGATGGGGGGCAACACACCGTAGGCATCGGCGGTCAGGAAGATGACCGTCTTGGGAACGCTGGGGCTCATGCCGGACAGCTCGGCGTTGGGAATATACTCCACGGGATAGCCCACGCGGGAGTTGACGGCCAGGGAGTCGTCGTCGAAGTCGAACTCACGGGTGTCGGGATCCATGACCACGTTCTCTACCAGCGCGCCGAACTTGATGGCATTGTAGATCTCCGGCTCACCCTCGGGGCTCAGGTTGATGCACTTGGCGTAGCAGCCGCCCTCGAAGTTGAAGACGGAGTCGTCCGCCCAACCGTGCTCGTCATCGCCGATGAGCATACGGTTGGGATCGGCGGACAGCGTGGTCTTGCCGGTGCCGGACAGGCCGAAGAACACGGCGCTGTCGCCGTTCTTGCCGATGTTGGCGGAGCAGTGCATGGGGAACACGCCCTGCTTGGGCAGCACATAGTTCATCACGGAGAAGACGGACTTCTTGATCTCGCCGGCGTACTGGGTGCCGCAGATCACCACCTCGTGGGCCTCGTAGTCCACCAGAATGGCGGCCTCGCTGCGGGTGCCGTCGATCTCGGGGATGCACTTGAAGCCGGGGGCGGCGATGATGGTATAATCCTCCTTAAAATCCTTCAGCTGCTCGGCCGTGGGGCGGCGCAGGAGCTGGTGGATAAAGAGATTCTGGCTGGCCAGCTCGTTGACGATGCGGAAGGCCTTGGTGTACTTGGGATCGGCGCCGGCAAAGCCGTCGAAGATAAAGATCTCCTTGCCCTGCAGATAGGCGATGACCTTGGCGCGGATGGCATCGAACTTGGCCTTCTCGATAGGACGGTTCACCTTGCCCCAGGCGATGTCGTCATGGACGGCGGGGGTGTCCACGATAAACTTGTCATTGGCGCTGCGGCCGGTGTATTTCCCGGTCTTGACCACCAGGGCGCCGGTGTTGGACAGCGTACCCTCGCCGCGGCAAAGCGCGTGCTCGGTCAGCTGTGCGGGGGTCAGATTACGATAGACCGCCTTGGCGTTGATGATACCCAGCTTTTCCAGTCCGTAAGTTTCCATTTGCAAAACCTCCTGTTTGAAATGTCACCGCGTCCGCCGCCGGCGGCGCGCTGCTTGCTTGTTCATCTTGGATTATACCATACGTTTAGGACAATTAACAGTCCTTTTTCGCATTTTTCCTAAAAATTTTTCTGCATTGCTGAAAGTTTTTTATCATTCCGTCCGGCGGGAGAGCTGTGACAAAAACCGTTCCGCCGCCGGATCCCGATCGCATACTTTTCTCTTTACGCAAGGATAACACCGTATTATGATAATGTCAATTTGCGAAAACCACGATTTTCTAAGAGGAGCGCCGCGCTATGGCACACAAGATACCCATATATGAAATACCTCTCGCCCCTGCTGCTGTTCGGCCTGAACGGCGTGGTGATACTCAACGGCGTTAGCGGCGGTACACGGAGCGCCGTGTTTTTCTCCGTGCTGCTGCTGGGCGAAACGCTGACGCCGCCCGCTGGCTGGACGCGGCTATGATGCTGAGCAGTGCCATGCTGGCGGAATTCGTACATCCGCGAAAGTAACGGAAACGATCTCCCCGCCTCCCCCGCGCAAAGTGCAAAACCTCCGGCTGAGCCGGAGGTTTTGCTTTATTTGGTGCATATCTCGCTGATGGCTGCCAGGAGCTCCGTTTTGCCGATGCCCTTCTCGGCGGAAAAGGGGATCAGCAGTGCCTCCTCCGGCAGGGTCAGTGTCTGGCGGATCAGGGTCAGATTTGGCTCGATCTCGCTCTTTTTCAGCTTGTCCAGCTTGTTGGCTACAACGATGACCGGGCAGCCGGTGCCCTTGAACCAGTCGCACATGGTCACGTCATCGGCGGTGGGCTTGTGCCGCGCATCCACGATCAACACGCCCAGGGTGATAAGCCCCTCCTCGGCGAAGTAACGCTCCATCAGGCGGCCCCAGCGGTCGCGCTCCTCCTTGGAGACCTTGGCATAGCCGTAACCGGGCAGGTCGGTGAAGTATAGCCTGCCGTCGATGTCAAAATAGTTGATCTGGCTGGTCTTGCCGGGGGTAGCGCCCACCCGGGCGAAATTCTTGCGGCCCAGCAGCCGGTTAATGACGGAGGACTTGCCCACGTTGCTGCGCCCCGCGAAGGTGACCTGGGGCTTTCCGTCGCGGATGAATGTCTCCGCCCTTACGGCCGAGAGCACGAACTCCGCCTTATTAAAGTTGATCGCCATGACGCACCTCCTGCATAGCCGGACTACCCATCACCGCCAGATGCTCCACCGCCGCCTCTTTTTTCGGCAGGGTCAGTGCATGGGCAAACACGGCGTCCACCGTCTCGGCAGTGATAAAGCGCAGCGCCCCCTGTACGGCAGGATCGATGTCCGCCAGATCCTTCTCGTTTTCCCGGGGAATGATGACGGTCCGGATGCCGCTACGCTTGGCGGCCATGGTCTTTTCCCGCAGGCCGCCGATGGGCAGCACGCGGCCCCGCAGCGTCACCTCGCCGGTCATAGCCACGTCATGGCGCACGGCGCGGCCCGTCAGGGCCGACAGCATAGCCGTGGCGATAGCGATGCCGGCGGAGGGGCCGTCCTTTGGCACCGCACCCTCCGGGAAGTGGACATGGATGTCCTTGGTCTTATAGAAATCCGGGACAATGCCCAGCTCGGCGGCACGGCTCCTCAGGCAGGTATAGGCCGCCTTTACGGACTCCTGCATCACCTGGCCCAGATTGCCGGTAAGCTCCAGCTTGCCGGTGCCGTCCATCACACCGGCCTCCACCTCTAACAGCTCGCCGCCAACCTCGGTCCACGCCAGACCGTTGACAACACCGATCTGGTCGATCTTGCTGCGGGTATCCTCGGCATAGGGCGGCGTATCCAGGAATTCACGCAGGCTCTTGTCTGTAACGTCTATGCGCTTTACACCCGTTTCCACCAAACGCATGGCGGCGCGGCGGCACAGCTTGCCCAGCTGGCGCTCCAGCGTGCGGACGCCGGACTCCTTGGTATAGTCGGTAATGATGGCCCGCAGGGCTTCATCGTCCAGGCGCAGTTGGCCGCGGCGGATGCCGTTCTCCTTCAGCTGCTTGGGCAGCAGATGCTCCCGGGCGATGTGCAGCTTTTCCTCGTCGGTGTAGCTGCCCAGCTCAATGACCTCCATGCGGTCGAGCAGCGGACGGGGTATGGTGGACGTGGTGTTGGCAGTAGTAATGAACATCACACGGCTCAGGTCCACAGGCAGCTCGATGAAGTGGTCGCGGAAAGCCCCGTTCTGCTCACTATCCAGTACCTCCAGCAGGGCCGAAGCCGGGTCGCCCCGCATATCGCTGGCCAGCTTGTCGATCTCGTCCAGCACCAGCAGAGGGTTCATGGTACCGGCGCGGGTCAGGGCCTCGATAATGCGGCCGGGCATAGCGCCGATATACGTCTTGCGGTGGCCGCGGATATCCGCCTCGTCCCGCACGCCGCCCAGACTCAGCCGGGCGCACTTGCGGTTCATGGCCTTGGCCACGGACAAAGCCACGGAGGTCTTGCCCACACCGGGAGGCCCCACCAGGCAGAGTATCCGGCCCTTGGCGTCCGGGTTCAGCTGCCGCACGGCGATGAACTCCAAAATACGCTGCTTGACCTTATTCAGGCCGTAGTGGTCCTTGTCCAGTATCTTTCTGGCCTGGGCCACATCCGCCCTCTCCCGGGTGAATTTGTGCCAGGGCAGCTCCAGGCACACATCCAGATAGTTGCGTATCACCGAGGCCTCGGCGCTGCCGAAGGGCTGCTTGCCCAGGCGCTCCACCTCTTTTGTCAGCTTGGTATGTATCTCCTCCGGCAGGTCCGCCGCCTGTATCCTGGCGGTGTACTCCTCCAGTTCCTCGTCGCTGTCATCCCCCAGCTCATGCTGCAATACCTTCACCTGCTCCCGCAGGATCATGTCCTTCTGTACCTGGGCCACGCGGCGGCGCACCTTCTGCTCCATTTCGCTCTCCAGCGAGATGACATCCACCTCATGGGTCAGGATATCGTTGACGATACGCAGACGCTTATCCGGGTGCAGCTCCTCCAGCACCCGCTGGCGGTCCTGGTGCCGCAGGGTGATATTCTGGGCGATCAGGTCTGCCAGACGACCGGTATCACTGCAATCCAGCACCGCGGCGGCGAAGTCTTCGCCGATGCCGTTGGCCAGCTCGCGGTATTCACCGAAGAGCACATAGGTCCGGCGTATCAGCGCCTCGCTGCGGGCCGTATGGCGGGCCGCCATCTCGGGCAGCAGCTCGGCCTGGGCCTGCAAAAACGGCTTTTTCTGCCACAGCCGGTGCAGCCGCGCCCGGCTCTCGCCCTCCGCGATGACACGCACCGTAGTGTCCGAGGTCTTGATGATCTGCAAAATATGACACACCGTGCCGATGGTGTACAGATCCTCCTCTCCCGGCTCCGCCGTGGACAGGTCCTTCTGCGTCATCGCCAGCAGCCGGCGGTCATTCTCCATGGCGTTGTCCAGAGCGAAGATAGAGATATCGCGCTCCGCGTCAAAGGACACCGTCTGCCCGGGGAAAGCCGTCAAGCCGCGCAGTGCCAGCACCGGAATGTTCCGGGTGATCGTTTCCATAGTTGCCTCCTTTCTCCCGCCGGACGGCGGGCGTTGGGAAAAGGGTAGTATCCGAACTGCCGGAAAAGCCTTGGCTTTTCCGGCAGTCTGAGTCTCTGTTAAGACGCCGGGGCGGTGGAGGTCTTCTCCGCCGTGCCGGTCTTGAATTTAGCGCGCTGCGCCACCTTTTCCGGGTCGTGCAGCACCGTGGGCTCAGCATTCCCGTCCACACACGCCTTTGTAATGGTCACATCGCTGATGGTGGGGTCGGAGGGCACATCGTACATGACCTTGGTCAGCAGTCCCTCCATCACCGCCCGCAGACCGCGCGCGCCGATGTTCCGTGCCAGTGCGGTGTCCGCCACCGCCTCCAGCGCGTCCTGATCGAAATGCAGCTCCACACCATCGTAGCTGAGCAGCTTCTGGTACTGCTTCACCAGCGCGTTCTTCGGCTCGGTGAGTATCCGCACCAGATCCTCCCGGGTCAGCCCCTGCAGGGCGGTGATGACCGGCATACGGCCTACCAACTCGGGGATGATGCCGAACTTCAGCAGATCATGGGGCTGGACCTGCTGGAACAGTTCGCCGGTATGGCGCTCTTTTTTGCTCTGCACCGCATTCTCAAAGCCCATGCTGCGCTTGCCCACCCGGTCCTCAATGATCTTCTCCAGACCGTCGAAGGCGCCGCCGCAGATAAACAAGATGTTGCTGGTATCCAGCTGGATAAACTCCTGATGGGGATGCTTGCGCCCGCCCTGGGGCGGCACATTGGCGACGGTACCCTCCAGGATCTTCAGCAGCGCCTGCTGCACGCCCTCGCCGGACACATCGCGGGTGATGGACGTATTCTCGCTCTTCCGAGCGATCTTGTCGATCTCATCCACGTAGATGATGCCCCGCTCGGCCAGCTCTACGTCGAAATCCGCCGCCTGCAAAAGGCGCAGCAGTATATTCTCTACGTCGTCACCCACATAGCCGGCCTCGGTCAGTGTGGTGGCATCGGCAATGGCAAAGGGGACCTTCAGCACCCGCGCCAGCGTCTGGGCAAACAGCGTCTTGCCGGAGCCGGTAGGGCCGATCATCAGGATATTGCTTTTCTGCAGCTCCACATCCTCGTCGCCGCCGAAATAAATGCGCTTGTAGTGGTTGTACACCGACACGGACAGCGCCACCTTGGCTGCCTCCTGCCCGATAACGTACTGGTCCAGCACGTCGTGTATCTCCTTGGGCGTAGGCAGCTCGTCCATGCTGTCTATACCGTCGGCGGCCGTGGTGTAGCCGTCATTCAGGATATCCATACACAGCTGGACGCACTCGTCGCAAATTCGGACACCGGGACCCTGGATCATGCGATGGACCTGACTCTCCGGCTTGCCGCAGAACGAGCAGCGCAGGGCCTTCTTATCTTCTGCCATTCGTTTTTACCTCTTATAAATGACCTTATCCACCAGGCCGTATTCCCGGGCCTCCTCCGCGATCATCCAGTTGTCGCGCTCGGAATCCGTCTTGATCTGCTCCGGCGTCTTGCCGGTATTCTCCGCCATGATCTTGTTCAGACGCTGCTTGATTTTCAGGAAATGCTCCACATCGATCTCCATATCCGTGACCTTGCCCTGGGTACCGGCGGAGGGCTGGTGGATCATGATCTCCGCGTTGGGCAGCGCGATGCGCTTTCCCTTGGCACCGCTGGACAGCAGGAACGCACCCATGCTGGCGGCCATGCCGATGCAGATGGTGGACACGTCGCACTTAATGTACTGCATGGTGTCATAAATGGCCATACCGGCGGTCACGCTGCCGCCGGGGCTGTTGATATA
>OMDV01000592.1_pt1 | contig 10042 bp, 10 predicted proteins | sample 1673671 | NCBI WGS metagenome assembly OMDV01 (sample SAMEA103958118, study PRJEB25191) | human gut metagenome | reverse complement strand
CCTGTTCACTGACGCAGGTAACTGTGTATATGCCCTCGTCGAAAACGGATTCAATCGTGGGATTATCAACCGTTACGGTAGCTGATAATATTAGTAGGGCGTCCATGTCTTCGATAGTGACGTCTAACATCGAATAATATGGGGAAGCCAAGAATTCGATGCCATCCTCGCAATATAGAAATTCTATCTTGACATTAGATGGCATCCTGTTCCCGGAGGTCTTATGCGAAAGTTTCGCAGTAGATTTTCTGACAATATGCTTAGGTGCATCATTATTGCCGTTTCCTGTGTTATTATCGTCCGCATAGACTTTAGCGGAGAAGGCTGTCATGATAGAGAGCAAAAGAATAGTGATGAGTTTTGCAATATGTTTCATAAGGCACTTTTGTTATTTTCACAAAAGTACACATTCGGCAATGTAGCAACCAAATTTTTGGAGCTTAATTCGCTGTTACACCCCTTGGGCCTTTCCGCTGATTTACAGGGATATAGAATGAGCGAAATGTTACATGGATTTCTATGGCCAGTCAGAACTGTCTGTTATATACCTGAACCGTCGGGAATTAGATAAATCACAATTCGATATTCAAAATACCCCCATGAAACAGCCAAAAATGTTAAACTATTTTAATTTGCTGAGATATATGTCCCTGTATTTGACAGTAGACGCGTTGATTTTTGCTTTCAATCGGGATTTTCTTGTGGCCAATGCACGTGGGTTTGATTTCATAAATAGTGAGATGGACTCCATGTCAAAACCACATACATTGAAGAGGAAGAATCTTTTGTCGCTATCCGAGAGGCCCGGGAAATCCACATTGAATGATTCGATGATTCCATTCGTATGTTTGTTCGCAAGTTCTGTCAGTCGTGTATTAATTTCGGCGGATTCACCAAAGTCTTCTACATGTTTCCTGATTGCCTGAACCATTCTTTCACGTCCTCCGTCATCCTCCCGAGCCTTGAAATATTCAGAACACATCCATCTTATGTTCTCAAAATATTGCCTCAGCAGATTGTCGCCGAGAGATTCTATCTCCTTATCCCGGCTGGCCAGTTCCATTTCTTTTGAATTCAGTTCGCCGGTCTTTTCATTAAGAGCGTCTTGGATTCTATGCAGTTCCATGAGGTTCTGAGTAAGCTGTGCCTCTTTTCTCGACAGCATGACATCCTTTTCTTCTGTCTCACGCACAAGACGGTCCACTGTCATTACAAGATTATCCTCGACAAGCCTGCGGTTTTTCCGTTTGAAATAGATATAAGTTCCTACAGCAAACGACAGGAGGGTAAAGATTATCATAAGCATATATACCGTCTGTCGCTGTCTTGATAATTCGTGGAGCGCACTGTCGGCTTTCTGTTTGTTAAAATCCTCGACTACTGATGACAACTGCTGACGTGTAAGCGTGGCGAGAATGTCCGACTCTTCCCTGAATGCCTTGCAGGCTTCCTCATAGGCTTTCTTATAATCACCTTTTCTCGCCCAATACCAAATGGAAGGTCTTCCGATGGACATTCGCCTGTCAGCGAGTCTACACGTCCTATATCCGAAACCATGACATTGGCAAGCATGTAATTGTATAAGTCTTGCCTGTCTGTCAACGCGCCGTTTAAAGCACTTACTGAGTCGAAATAGGATATTGCCTTATCATAGGAGCCTCTTTTTAAGTTCGCATATGCCTGAAGCTTATGTATCTCGATAGACATAGCTGTATCTGATGCGAGTCTTGCCTCGGACAAAAGCATCTCTGCGATAGGGAGGGCCTGTGTGACACTGTCGCTGTTGTATAATGATTTGGCAAGATTAAGCAATGCCTCTCTGGCATATTCGGTTTTTCCTATGGCGCGTAAGCAATCTGCCGACTTGCGGGCATAATGGATTTCCTGCTGCCCGATATTGGCATTGCCGAATATGATACATAGATTACGGTATATTATTCCAAGCTGGAATGTGTCTTTGAGTTGGGTGGCGAGGTCTTCGGCGAGAAGCATGTGGCGGACGCTCTCGCCGTATGAGCCGCGGTTCATCAGTATGTAGCCGAGATAGAAGTTGGCCAGCATGCGGCGGCGGGTGTCACGGTGGGTGTCGTACCACGAGATGGCGATGCGTATGAGCGAGTCGTCGGTCTCGTCGTACATGCATTTTTATCGGGCCTGGGTGAGCAGCAGGGCGTGGAGGGCGGTCTCCTCGCCGGGGTGGAGCGACGTGGCAGGGATGCTCTCGAGCAGTGCGAGGGCCGAGTCGGGCCGCGAGGGGGTGAGGGCCTCGGCGCGGTCGAGCAGGGCCCGGGCGGGGCCGTGGCCGTGACGGCACGACAGGAGCATGACAAGCGCCGCGAGGGCTATGATGTGGAGCAGACGGTGCATGATGCAAAGGTATGAATTTTTTTGATGACGGCAAAAAGGGAGATGCCATCATAAAAAAGGTATCCCGCCACCCGGCGGGATACCCCCTCATGCGCATTTGTGCATGATACATTCCACATTATGCACTGTCGTGCACCTTTTTATTGGACATTCTCCAAATATCTTAGCGGACCACCTTGGTCACGTTGTTGCCCTGACGGCGGATGTAGAGACCGCTGCCGGGATTGTCGATGCGGATGCCCTGGAGATTGAAATACTCGACGGGAGCATTCTCGTCAGCCTTGATGGCACCGAGCGCCGAGGGAGGAAGGATAGGCTCGGGAAGAAAGATTGTGAGGACGTCAGCGACATCGCTCTCGACATGTGCCTCGGTATAAAGAGATGACCATGAATTGTAGTTTGAACCGAAGCTGGCGTTCTTGAACTCGCAGTTACGGATAATGGCTATACTGGTATCATAGTCTATTACCGACAGGCGGTCGGCACCCAGACTGTTGAGCAGAGCCTGCGCCTGTTCCTCGGGGTTAGACCCCTCGAGAGAACTGGCCTCCATATTGCTGCCATACCATAGACCTCCGTTGACGACGCCGATATAGCTTGGCGGGACTGCCACACAGTAGGGGAAGTCGGCATTGAGCTGTATGGAACCGGGAAGATTCTCGGTATTCAGGTCGATATATTCAGCGGGGTCGGTCACACCGAATGCATTACTGATAGCCTTGTTAAGGGCACCATAGGCATTGTATAGTCGCAGATGTTCGGGGTGGTTCATGTCGCGCTGCAACTCGCATGGAATGGCAATTTCGGTAAAATCCGTTTCAAAAGCCGGAAGGAAAAAGCCGTCATCCATGAACGCGGCGTCACCTATCCTCTGCCAATTCTCATCGGCCGCATCCACCTGTTTCTTCAGCTTGAAATCATAGCCTCCGAAAATCTTGAAATAGTCAGGCTTGGCGTCGATGGCACAGAGTAAAATGTCATCGGGATTATCAGCCTCAATCTCACCATCAGGGAAGATGACCCAGACCACAGGGTCGTCGTTGGCATCCACGACACCATTCTCAGTGCGAAGCCAGTGTACCATAGTGAGTGCCTCTCCGTTATCCTCAAACTTGAGAGTGCCGGGAATGGTGATGATTCCACCGGGATAGTTTACCTGTGCCTCGATGACGGCAGGCATCAGGCCAATAATCTTGATATGGTCTGCATCTGAACCGGGGATTATTGCAAACTCCATGGTCTGATCTCCCTCAAAACCATTCAGAGGAAGTTTGCACGTGACGGTATAGATGCCCTGCAGTTCCTCTATGTTCGAGGCTGCCCCGACTTTCTGAGGGGCCTTAGCCGATTTTTCAGCCCGGTTTACAAGAGACTGAGTATCGAAGGTGGCAGCATCCAGCATGTTCACCCTCTTGACATCTGCTGCGGTCGCCGACAGGGTCACGGCGGCGGCAAGTGCGAGTGCAGAGTAGAATCTCTTCATAAATTCTGTGGTTTTATGGAAACTAAAAAAATGAATTGTAATAATTGAATTGTGATGAATTGAACTGCAACACCAATTATTATGCCGCAAAATTAACACTGATATTCCGCTTCACCAAATATTTTATCACATTTTTTCACCAAAATATGATTAAATATCGCAAAAGGCATCAAAAAGCCCGGAATACTACATGTCTCGCCCCCTTTTCCGCCCCCGGCTCACAGCACCAGCTCGGCGAAGAGGCGGCTGAATGTGGCGTCGAGGTCGGGGGTGATGCCGGGATGCACGGGCGACGTGCGCAGACACGCACTCTTCTCGGCGGTGAGCCAGCGAAAACGCTCCTCGACGGGGCAGAGGGCTATAGGCCCGGCCTCGGGCAACCCGGAGGCGATGGCGCGGAACGCATCGAGCTGACGGCGCAGACATCCGAGGGGGATTTCGCCGCCGAAGGCCGCGAGGCGACGCTCGTCGACATTGACCTCGAGCCTGAGCCAGCGGCGACGCTTGCACATCATGGCCAGTCCGACGTTGACAAACTCCCCGCGTTCGACACGGGGCATATAGCGCACTACGGCGTATTCATATAAATGATTTTCGGGCATCAATGGCTTGGCGTAAGAAGGTTTCTGAATTTTCGAGACGCATGGTGAGGAAGCGGCGGTAGACATCGCGCAATTCATCGGGCGTGCCGGGAGCCCCCTCCCACTCCAGCCAACTGTCGGGAATCATGGAGGTGACATCCGAGATGAACTCCGGGGTGACGAGCCCGAGGGCGCGGGCGTGTGCCCCCTCGAGGTCCGAGGCCTTGCGCAGCAGGGCGTGGTCGCGGATATAGGGGAAGGGTGTGAGGGCCGTCTTCTCCCAGCCGGTCCATGCGTGGTGAAAGTAGAGTGCGGCCCCATGGTCGATGAGCCATGGCTCGGTGCCGTGCCACACCAGCATATTGGTGTTCCTGGCTGTGCGGTCGACATTGGTGATGAACGCGTCGAGCCACACGATGTCCGACGCCATCTGCGGCGTCACGGGGTTGGCGTATGGGTCGAGCGTGAGAGCCCCCGAGAGGAAATGCAGCCCCATGTTGAGTCCGCGGCTCCCTTTGAGCAGGTCCTGTATCTCCTGGTCGGGCTCTGTGATGCCGAATCTCTCGTCGACGTCGAGCAGCACAGGTTCGGGCACGGGGAGGCCGAGCTGTTTTGCCACAAGAGCGCCGACAAGCTCGGCAACGAGCGCCTTGGTGCCGTGGCCCGCGCCGCGGAATTTGACCACATATTTGAATCCGTCGTCGGCCTCGGCGAGCGCAGGGAGCGAGCCCCCCTCGCGCAACGGGGCTATGTAGCGTGTGACGGTCTGATGTCTTGGCTGTTCCATATCCATATAACGTCTCAGCGGCCCAAAAGTCGGGCCACGGTCTCGGCAGCGGGCACATCGGTGTGCAGACGGGCGCGTATCACCTCATAGCCGTCGAGCTGGGCCCGGCGCTCGGGGGTGTCGCCGAGCAGCGGCCCGAGCTGACGCGCCACCATCGCGGGGGTGCAGTTGTGGACAAGCATCTCGGGCACCACGCATCCGCGCACCCCGGTACGTGCGGCCTCGCGGTTGACACGCGCACGCGTAGCGCGGTCGATAGGGCCGTATATCAGGTTGGGCAGCGAGACATAGGGTATCTTGAGTATGTGCGTGAAGAGGTCGGCGGCCCATTTCCACCCCACGGCACGATAGCATACCACCTGCGGACATCCGGCCAGCGCGCTTTCGAGCGACGCTGTGCCCGAGGTGACGAGCGACGCGCGCGCCTGTGCCATGAGCTGCAGCGTGGTGGCCTCGACGACCTGGAACGAGGTGAAGCGGCTGTAGAAATCGCGCTCTATCGAGGGGGCTCCGGCCACGACCGGCTGCACGTCGGGATACATCCGGGCGACAGCATCCATCACAGGCAGGTTAGCCTTGATCTCGCCGCGGCGGCTGCCCGGCACGAGCGCGAGTATGGGGCACGGGTCCAGGCCGTGGCGCGCATGGAACTCGCCCGCCTCCGGCATCCCGGCAAGGGCACGCTCGACCTCCTCGACCGAGGGGTTGCCGACGTATGTCACATCAAGTCCGCGCTCGCCAAACCATGCAGGCTCGAAGGGGAGTATCGAGAAAACCCTGTCGGTGACGCGGCGCAACTTGCGCAGACGGTATTCCTTCCACGCCCAGAGCTTGGGGGCAATGTAATAGTCGACAGGTATCCCCAGCGAATGGGCATAGTCGGCCAGCTTGAGGTTGAAGCCGGGATAGTCGACCAGCACCACCCTGTCGGGGCGCATCTCGCGGATGGCGCGGCGGGCGGCGCGCAGGTTGCCCAGCACCTCGGGGAGATGGGCGGCGACGTCGACAAACCCCATATAGGCCATGCGGCGGTAGTGTATGAGGGGCTCACACCCCGCGGCAGCGGCCATGGCATCCCCCCCGAGGAAGGCTATCCCGGCCCCCGGGTCAAGACGCCGCAGGGCGGCTATGACATGCGAGGCATGGAGGTCGCCCGACGCCTCGCCGGCTGAAAAGAAATATCTCATGGAGTACAAATTTAGGGATTTTCGGCGTTAATTGTTGTTAACAAGATTTAAAGCCATAGATTTTTTTGCTAACTTGCGTGTTGAATTTAGGTAAAAACCATAAATTCTCCTCACGCACTATGATGAAAGTTCCCGGCCTCATTCTGCTCCTCCTGTTCATGTTCCCGTTCGCCCGGATTGAGGCGAAGACCCCTATTCTCGGCACCCACTGCATCGGGGCCGAGGATATGTATCAGTTTGTCGTGTCACGGAATCCCGACTTTCCCCGCGAGGTGGCCGAGGCATTCTGCGAGGTCGGCGCCCTCTATGGGGTGCGCGGCGACATCGCCCTGTGCCAGGCCATAATCGAGACGGGATGGTTCAGGTTTGACAACGGCACCGCCGTCACCCCCGACGCCCACAACTATTGCGGCATGGGGGTGCGCAAGCGCGGCGACAGGGGGTGCACCTTTGCCGACGTGCGCCAGGGGGTCACGGCCATGATACAGCATCTGTATGCCTACGCCTGCACCCACGAGCTTCCCGACGGTGAGGAACTGCTCGACCCGAGATTCAGGTATGTCGACCGCGGGTCGGCCAAGTCGTGGGAGGCCCTCTCGGGACGCTGGGCCATGAACCCGCGCTATGGCAAGGACATACTCAACATATACAAGAACATGGAGCGCCACAGCTCACGACTACAGTCACAGCGATGAAACAGAAAGATATACTGGCCAACATATTCAGCCGCACACCGGTGCGCAGCCTCAACCCCATGCAGGAACGCATGGCATCCATCCCCCTGTCGGGCACATTCACCCTGCTGGCCCCCACGGGGTCGGGCAAGACCCTGGCCTTTGCCATCCCGCTGCTCAAGAGCCTCGCCGACCCGTGCGGCAAGGTCCAGGCCGTGGTCATAGCCCCCTCGCGCGAGCTGGTGATGCAGATTGCCGAGGTGATACGCCCCGTGGCGACCGGATATAAGACGGTGGCCTTCTACGGAGGTCACCCGATGCAGGAGGAGACCCGCTCGCTGGCGGTCACACCCGACATCGTCGTGGCCACGCCGGGACGTCTGCTCGACCATCTGCGCCGCGGTGGCCTCGACATCTCCACGGCCCGCACGCTGGTGCTCGACGAGTATGACAAGTCGCTCGAGCTGGGATTTGCCGACGAGATGCGGCGCGTGTGCCGCCGCCTCACGGGGCTGAGGCTCGTCATCCTGACCTCGGCAACCGAGCTCGACGCCCTCCCCGACTATCTACCCCCGATGCACAGGGAGACCATCGACTTTCAAGACCGCACACCCGCACCGCGCCACCGTATGCAGGTGGTGAGGGTAGAGTCACCGTCGCGCGACAAGCTGCAGACACTCATCGACCTGCTGCGCTCGCTCTCCGACGGGAGGGTCATAGTCTTTGCCAACCACCGCGAGAGCGCAGAGCGCATACATCATGCCGTGGTCAAGGCCGGACTGCCCGCCGGGCTCTATCATGGCGGCCTCGACCAGAACGAGCGCGAGAACGCCATCGTGCTCCTTGCCAACGGCACCACCCCCATACTCATATCGACCGACCTCGGGTCACGCGGCCTCGACATTCCCGAGCTCTCGGCGGTGATACACTATCATATGCCCGTGAGCGAGCAGGCATGGACACATCGCAACGGCCGCACCGCACGTCAGGAGGCCCGGGGTGATGTCTATGTCATCACATCCGAGGGTGACGACATCCCCCCCTATGTCACCACCGACCGCGACTACGCCCCCACCGGGCACTCGGACAATCCCATACACTCGGACAAGGCGACACTGTATTTCAATATCGGCAAGAAAGAGAAAATCTCCAAAGGGGACATCGTAGGCTTCCTTATAGCAAAAGGGGGCCTCACAGCCCCCGAAATCGGCAACATCACCCTGCGCGATCATGCCGCCCTCGTCGCCGTCCCCCGCGACAAAGCCCGCGACCTCATCAAGATCCTCTCGCCGGAAAAAATCAAAAACCAACGGGCCCGGATAACCGGGATGGGAGTATAGGGTTAAAGGTTAAGGGTTAAAGGCATTATAATTTATAAATCTTATATAACCTTATAACCCCATAACCTTTAACCTTTAACCTTTAACCCATAACCTTTAACCTCATACCCGTACCTTTCCGCTCTTTCCGGCGGTGGTAACGATATACACTCCACCGGCAAGCGTATCGAGGTTGATGGCATTGCCGTTGAGGACGGAGGTCTTCACACAGCGTCCGGCCAGGTCATAGACCGTCACGACCGAACCATCCGGCACTCCGGTCACGACAAGCTGCCCGTCAGCCACGGTGAAAGCGACATCCCCACCATCGGCCACAATACTCTCTATACCTGATTCGCCGGGCCACTCGGTCGTCTCGACAAAATTGCTGAAATAATCCCATCCCCAGCAGCTCCTGTACAGCTCGACGCTTCCCACAGGAACGTAGACCGTCACATCTGAGGGCGTGGTGCCTCCGAATGCAAAATACTCGGGCGCACGTCCGTTGACACGTATGGTCTGTGCCACGGGAGGCACAGCCGAGGGCGAATAGATGGCCTTGAGCGTCGGGATGTTGAAGAAGCTGCGCTCGGCAAGCTCACCCACACTGACGGGAAGGACCAGGGTCTCGATGGACGTAGACTCGAAGGCCGAGGTGCCTATCCTGTCGACAGATTCCCCCTTGAATGTCACACGGCTCAGGTTGCGGGCCTGAAGGAAGGCACCCCCTTCTATTATCCGCACACCCGCCGGTATCTCGATGCCTGACAGTGCGTCGCAGTCTGTAAAGGCTCCGGCCCCCATGCTTTCCAGTCCGTCAGGCAGGTTGACAGAGGCGAGCATCGGACTCTTCTCGAACGCACGGTCGGCTATCGCCGTCACCGTCGACGGCAACTTGACCTCGGTCAGGTTGAGGCACATCCTGAAACATCCGTTCGGAATTTCTGTCACCCCCTCGGGCAGTTCCACGGCCCCGGCTATATCCGAGCCGTCAAAGGCACACAGCTTGATTGTCCGCAGCGCAGAGGGGATATTGACCTGGCGTGCGCTACACCCCGCGAAAACATCCTTCTTGAACTCGATGATGTTGTCGGGCAGCATGACGCGCTCCAGACGGTAGCTGATTCCCGAAAACGCCCCTAACGGAAGCACATTGTCCACGACCTCAGCGCCCTCGATGTTGATGACACGTATCCCGGCCGAGGCATTCCCCTTGTCATAGGCGGTCTTGATGAACTGGAAATCCCTGCTGTCCAGGGGGCCCTCACCACCAGCGAGTCAACCTCGTGGATGCGCTCGCCAAGTACCTGGCCAAGCTGGCCGGGAGCATTGAGCGTGACCTCGATGCAACGCTCTTCATCCGCCGCATATAGCGACACAGCCGTGAATAACGGCAACAATCCAAGTAAAGTCCTCTTCATGATGTTTTGTTTTTAAGTGTTATTTATTGTGTTTTTATATTTATGATAGCTAAAATCCGAAATACTGCATGGCTGCATAAAAATTTTTTATATTTCGGACCCAGATTCCACTGACAACATTAGAGTGAGGCAGAGGGCACCGTCTTTGGCGGTATTCCCGGATACCCTTCGGGCACCCGGAGAAAGGAGTCGGCCTATCCCCCGAGGCAAGCCTCGGGGCTAC
>OMDV01000591.1_pt1 | contig 10052 bp, 8 predicted proteins | sample 1673671 | NCBI WGS metagenome assembly OMDV01 (sample SAMEA103958118, study PRJEB25191) | human gut metagenome | reverse complement strand
ACTTCGCAAAGTACATCGAGGGCCTCCGCATACTCCCCGTCTACGGCGGCTCCAGCATCGAGAGCCAGATCAAGGCCCTCCGCCGCGGAGTGCAGGTCATCGTCGCCACCCCCGGCCGTCTCATCGACCTCATCAACCGCAAGGTCGTAGACCTCCACGACGTCCATACCGTGATTCTCGACGAGGCCGACGAGATGCTCAACATGGGCTTCCTCGACGACATCAAGGAAATCCTGACGCACGTGCCCGTGGAGCGCAAGATGCTCATGTTCTCGGCCACCATGCCCAAGGAAATCGCCGAAATCGCCAAAAACTTCATGCACGACCCAGTGGAGTTCGTGGCCGGACAGCGCAACGAGGGCGCCAAGAACGTGCGACACATCTATTATATGGTCAAGGCGCACGACAAGTACCTGGCCCTCAAGCGCGTGGCCGACAACAACCCGGACATATACGGCATCATCTTCTGCCGCACCCGCAAGGAGACGCAGGAGGTGGCCGACAAGCTCATCGCCGACGGCTACAACGCCGACTGTCTGCACGGAGACCTCAGCCAGGCCCAGCGCGACATGGCCATGCGCAAGTTCCGCGACCACGTCACCCAGCTGCTGGTGGCCACCGACGTCGCCGCACGCGGCCTGGACGTCGACGACCTCACGCACGTCATCAACTACGGCCTGCCCGAGGACACCGCCGTCTACACCCACCGCTCGGGGCGCACCGGACGCGCCGGCAAGACGGGCGTCAGCGTCGCCATCATACACTCCCGCGAGAAGGGCCGCCTCCGCGAGATCGAGAAGAAGATCGGCAAGGAGTTCGAGTACCGCAAGGTGCCCACACCCGAACACATCATCGAGAAGCAGCTCTACAACCTGGCCGACCGCCTGGAGCGCGTCGAAGTCAACGAGTCCGAGATCGCCAAGTACCTGCCCGGCGTCAGCAAAAAGCTTGAATGGCTCAGCGGCGAGGACCTGCTCAAGCGCCTTCTCTCGCTGGAGTTCAACCGCCTGCTTGCCTACTACCAGAATATGCCCGACATCGACCTCAACGCCAACGATAAGGGCGAAAAAGGAGACAAGAAAGCCAAGCGCGATCGCGACGACCGCTCCGCCGAGCGCGGCATGGAGCGCATCTACGTCAATGTCGGCAAGCGCCAGGGCTTCTACCCCGGCAACCTCATGGAGATTGTCAACTCCAACGTCGAAGGCTCCAAGCCCGACATCGGCCGCATAGACCTGCTGCCCGATTACACCCTCTTCGACGTGCGCCAGGCCGACGCCCGCCGCGTCATCGGCGCACTCAAGGGCGCCGACTTCTTCGGACACCGCCTGTACGCCGAGCAGGCACAGGCCGACAAGGACTACGGCCCGCGCACGGCCAAGGGCGGACAGGGCAAGATGGGACCCAAGCCCCTCAAGGGAAAGAAGAAGAAAGAGAAGAAAGAATTCAAGCCAAAGGCCGAAGTCCTGCTCGGAGCCCCCGACAAGAAGAAGAAAAAGAAAGAGAAGAAAGCCGCCAAGGAGCCAAAATACAACGGCAACTACGACATTTTCATCAAGAAGAAGAAATGAGACTCCCCTCTATAGCTCTCAGCCTCGTGGCGTTGCTGCTGGTGGCCATCGTGTCGGGGGCGGCTGGCGCACAGGTCCCGACAGAGCCGGTCGACACCGTAGTCGCCGCAGACACCGTGGCCGAAGAGGTATCGGCCGTCGATTTCGACGACGCCATGGCCTTCGACGACGCCACACCGGCCGTATCGCTCGACTCCCTGCGCAGCCTCTACCCCGGCCTGCCCGCCGCCGTGGCCTTAGCGGCCTTGCCCGACTCCGTCATGCCCCTGCTGCCACAGTCCGTGCGCCTCGACATGCTCGACTACGCCAAGGAGGGACAGCATAAGGTCCTCGCCAATGCCCTGCGCGGCAACTCATGGCTCGACTCGCTCGGCACCAACCTGGTGCAGGTGCGCCTCACCGGCGTCAGCAACGTCCAGGTGGGCGTCTACCACGGAGGCAAGGGCATCGTGGCCATGAACTACTCCGTCACCCCCCAGGATGCCGCCGCCGACTCCCAGCTCCTGTTCTATACCGACGCCATGCAACCCTTGCCCGTAGGCAAAGTCTTCCGCGTCCCCGGCTCCGAGGACCTGCTGAACGTGCCCAAGGGCGCCAAGGTCAAGGCAAAAGAGATAGCCGCCGCCATTCCCTTCCCCACCGTCCGTTACATCCTCGACCCCGCCGCCGGCACAATCACCGCCATCCCGACGGTGCAGGCCGCCATGACCCTCGAGGACTTCGATACCATAAAACCATACCTGCGCCCCGCCATCACCTACCGCTGGAACGGCAAGCGCTTCGAAAAAGAAAAAGACAGTTGAGAGCTGAGAGACACTTGCCAACCCGTGGCTTCACCATCTCTCGGCCCTCAGCCCTCAGCTAAACGCTCAACACCATGTCCGATAAAGTCCGCGTACGCTTCGCTCCCTCACCCACGGGCCCGCTCCACATCGGCGGCGTCCGCACCGCTCTCTACAACTACCTCTTCGCCCGCCACTTCGGCGGCCAGATGATCCTGCGCATCGAAGACACCGACAGCCGCCGCTTCGTGCCCGGCGCCGAACAGTACATCATCGAGGCCATGGACTGGCTCGGCATCCGCTTCGACGAGGGCGTGGCCAACGGCGGCCCGCACGCGCCCTACCGCCAGAGCGAACGCCGCGACATCTACCGCAAATACGCCACGCAGCTCATAGACGACGGCCGCGCCTACATAGCCTTCGATACCCCCGAGGAGCTCGACGCCGCCCGCGCCGCAACCCCCAACTTCCAATACGACGCCTCCACGCGCATGGGCATGACCAACTCCCTGACCCTCAGCGAAGAGGAAGTCCGCGAGCGCATCGGTCGCGGCGACCAGTACGTGGTCCGCATCAAGATAGAGCCCGGCCAGGACGTCGTGGTCGACGACCTGGTGCGCGGCAAGGTGACCATCAACTCTTCCATTCTCGACGACAAGGTGCTTTACAAGAGCGCCGACGACCTGCCCACCTACCACCTGGCCAACATCGTCGACGACCATCTCATGGAAGTCACGCACGTAATCCGCGGCGAGGAATGGCTCCCTTCCGCCCCGCTGCACGTGCTCCTCTACCGTGCCCTCGGCTGGGAGGACACCATGCCCCGCTTCGCCCACCTGCCCCTGCTGCTCAAGCCCGTCGGCAACGGCAAGCTCTCCAAGCGCGACGGTTCGGCGAGCGTGTCCATGTACCGGGAAAAGGGCTACGCGCCCGCCTGCATCACCGAGTATGTCATGACCCTGCTCAACTCCAACTACGAGGAGTGGCGCGCCGCCAACCCCGAAAAACCGTTTACCGACTTTCCCTTTTCCATCAAGAAGATGAGCGCCTCCGGCGCGCTGTTTGATCCGGACAAGCTCTATGACGTCTGCAAGAACACCGTCAGCCGCATGACGGCGGCGGAGGTGTACGACGGCCTTGCCGGCTGGGCCCGCGAGTACGACGCGGACCTGTACGCCTGCCTCGCGGCCGACCGCGGCTATGCGGAGCGGATTCTGAACATGACCGGGCGGATACGCGCGCCGCGCTCGAGCGCTACGCCGGTATGTACGACGAGGGCGACGACCAGCAGCAGTGGTTTGACCGCGTCCGCGCGCTCGCGCAGGAGCTGGGCTATGCGCCCGACGTAAAGCTCTACCGGCAGAACCCGGACGGGTACCGGGGCCATGTCGGCGATATCAGCGGCATGCTGCGCATTGCCGTGACCGGGCGGGAAAGCTCGCCCGACCTGTTTGAAGTCATGCGCATCCTGGGCCGCGGCGCGGTGCTCGGCAGGCTCCGGCGCGCGCTGGACGCGCTCGCACAGCGCTGAGCGCGCAATACACGAAACGCGCCCGGAAACAAGGCCGGCGGGCGCGCCTGAAACCGCTTCCGGCGGCGGACAAGGTGGTTTTAGTATGGAAGAGTATTCAAATTTCATTCACGATATCATAGACGAGGACATCGCCGCAGGGCTGGCGGAAAAGATCCACACCCGTTTCCCGCCGGAGCCCAACGGCTACCTGCACATCGGCAGCGCCAAGGCCATATGGATCAACTGGTCGACGGCCAAGAAGTACGGCGGCCTGTTCAACCTGCGCTTTGACGACACAAACCCCGTGCGCGAGGACGACGAGTACGTGCGCTCCATCATCGAGGACATCCGCTGGCTCGGCGCGGAGCCGGACGGCGGGATATACTACGGCTCGGACTACTTTGACAAGTGCTATGAATTTGCCGTACAGCTCATCCGCAGCGGGGATGCGTATGTCTGCGACCTTACGCCCGAGCAGCTCCGCGAGTACCGCGGCACGCTGACCGAGCCGGGCCGGCCCAGCCCGTGGCGTGAGCGCAGCGTCGAAGAGAACCTGCGCCTGTTTACGGAAATGCGCGAGGGCAAATACGCGGAGGGCACGCACACGCTGCGCGCCAAAATAGACATGGCCAGCCCCAACATGAACATGCGCGACCCGGCCATCTACCGCATCAAGTATGCTGAACACCACCGCCAGGGCAATAAGTGGTGCATCTACCCCATGTACGATTTTGCGCATCCCATCCAGGATGCCATTGAGGGCATCACCCACAGCATGTGCAGCCTGGAGTTCGAGAATCATCGTCCCCTGTACAACTGGGTCATCGAGAATATCTTTGGCACCGAGTTCCCCAAGCAGCGCGAGTTCGCCCGCCTGAACATGACCAACACCGTGATGAGCAAGCGCTACCTGCGCGAGCTGGTGGAAATGGGCATCGTGGACGGCTGGGATGATCCCCGGATGCCGACCCTGTGCGGCCTGCGCCGCCGCGGCTACACCCCCACCTCCATCTTCACCTTTGTCCGGGAGGCCGGCATCTCCAAGTCCGACAACCTGATCGACATGCGTCAGCTGGAAGCCTGCATCCGCAGTGAGCTGGACCTGACCGCCCAGCGCCGGATCGCCGTACTGGACCCTGTGAAGCTGGTCGTGGACAACTACCCCGCCGACAAGACCGAATTCTTTGACGTGGCCAACAACCCCAACCGCGAAGCCAACGATGCCTCCACCCGCAAGGTCGCCTTTACCCGCGAGCTGTGGATCGAGAGCGAGGACTTTGCTGAGGTGCCGCCCCCGAAGTTCAAGCGCCTGACCATTGGCGGTGAAGTCCGTCTGATGGGCGCTTACATCGTCAAGTGTGAGAGCGTGGAGAAGAACCCCGACGGCAGCATCGCCGCCATCCACTGCACCGCCGACCTTGAGACCGGCAACGGCAACCCCGCCGATGGCCGCAAGGTCAAGGGCACCATCCACTGGGTCAGCGCTGACCACGCTGTGGATGCTGAAGTCCGCCTGTACGACAAGCTGTTTACCGAGGCCAACATGAACGCCATCCCCGAGGGCAGCGACTACAAGGACTACCTGAACCCCGAGAGCGTTGTGGTGCGCAAGGGCTGCAAGCTGGAAGAGAGCCTGAAGGATGCCAAGCCCGGCGAGAAGTTCCAGTTTGTCCGCACCGGCTTCTTCACCCCGGACAGCAAGAACCCCGGCGTGTACAACCGCGTGGTCACCCTGCGCGACAGCTTCAAGCCTGCAAAGTAAATCCTTTCAAAGGAGTACAAACAGATGAAAAAGCATCTGATCCGGAATGCGATCCTGATGGCTGTTGCCACCCTCATCATGGGTGTGTTCCTCAGCCTGTATATTGCCAATACCGGCACGGTTCCAGCTGCCGACAATGCGGCCGCCTCTACCGCTTCTTCACAGGCCGCACAGTAACCGCATCCCTCCCAACTGCTGCACGGCTCTGCCCGTGCAGCAGTTTTTTTGTTAGGAGACCCTATGTTTATCGATATCATCCCGTTACAGAAGAACACCGCCCGCCTGACCCGTGTTTACGGCGACGCGCCCTGTGCGGCCCTTCCCGCAAGCGTACCGGGCCCGGAGGGCGGGGTGCTGGCCATCACCGAGCTGGGGGACTACTGCTTCTCCGAGAAGCCCAGAAGCCTGCCCGGGGCCGATGCGCTCTGCCGCTATGAAGTCGGCCCGGACGGTACCTGCACCCTTGTGCAGGCCTTTGGCCGCGACCTGACCGGACGGCATGGCCGCTATGACCTCGACTTCGGGGAAGAGCCTGCTGCCCCGGAGGAGCTGCACCCGGTGTGCGGCAATTTCGTGGAGGAGATCATCCTGCCGGACAGCCTGCAGGTCATCGGCAGCTGCGCCTTTTACAACTGCCGCAGGCTGCGGCGGCTCAGTGTGGGAGCCGGAGATCTGACCGTGGGCAGCGACGTGTTCCTGAACTGCTTTGCGCTGGCAGACCTCCTTGTCCGGGCCGCTCCCGAGGAAAAGACCGGCCTGTTCGCCCTTGTGAACAACATCACCGAGGCCGTGCGGGCACTGTTCTGGCTCCCGGGTGAGGCGCGTCCCCGGGCAGGGCTATGGTACCCCGCCTACTGGGAGGACGTAGAGGAAAGCCCCGCCCACATCCTGCTCCACACCTTTTCGGGGCAGGGATATCATTACAGGCAGTGTTTTCTGGATGGAAAAATCCTTTCCGCAGAATATGATGCCATCTTCCCCGACGGCCACGCCGCCGAGGATCAGGGCGTGGCGGCCATGCTCTGCTTCGACCGCCTGCGCTGGCCATGGAACCTGACCGAAAAGGCAAAGGCCCCCTACCGTGAATTTCTGGCCGCTCACACCGGCCTTGTGCTCCAGCGCCTGCTGAAGGCACAGGATACCGACAGCATAAAGGATCTGCTGGCGCTGGATGTGCTGGATGCTGCTGCCTTTGCTGAGGGCGCGGCGCTTGCCGCCAAGGCAGACAACGCAGCTGCCGCGGCGCTGCTGGCCGACGCAGAGCACAAAAAGAGGGGTTCCGCCCCGAAGAAGCGGAGGTATGATTTTGATTTCTGAAAAAGAAAAATTCTTCGACCCCCGCAAACCCTTTGCATCCAAACGGCCAGAGACCCACGAGGAGTGGCAGGCCCGGATGGGCGGCGAGGTGCTGGCTGTGGTGCGCAGCGGGCTGTACCTCGACTTCCGCTTTCTGGATATGGCGCTCAGTGCCCTGACCCCGGTACCGGACGAGCGGTGCGGCGTGCTGGCCACAGACGGCGTGAACCTCTATTATCAGCCCAGCGCCCTGCTGCGGCTCTACCAGGAGAACCCAAAATATCTCAATCGGTTGTATCTGCACACGGTATTCCACTGCGTATTCCGGCATCTCTGGCTCAAGGGCAAGCGGGATGCCCGGCTGTGGAATCTGGCCTGCGATATCGCCGTGGAGAATGTGCTGGACAGCCTGAATCGTTCCAGTGTCAAGCGCCCGCTGACCTGGGTGCGCCAGAACGCCTACGCCGCCATTGCCGCGGAGGGCAGGGTGGTGGCCGCTGCCCCGGCTTACCGATGGCTGGCGGGCCAGACCCCCGGCATTCTGCGCCAGCTGGAGCGGGAATTCTACACCGATGACCACCGCCTGTGGCCCAAGGATGCCCCCGAGCAGCCCCAGCAGATGCCCACGCCCCTGCCCCAGAAGACGTGGCAGAAGATCGGTGAGCGGATGCAGACCGAGCTGGACCTGCGGGACAAGGAAGCCGGTGACGGTGCCGATGCCCTGAAGCAGCAGGTCAAGGCCGCCAACCGCAGCCGCCGGAGCTATCAGGATTTCCTGCGGCGGTTCTGCGTGACCCGGGAGGAGGTCCACCTCGATCCGGATGAGTTCGACCTGAACTTCTACACCTACGGCCTGTCGGTCTACGGAAACATGCCCCTGATCGAGCCGCTGGAGACCCGGGAAAGCAAGAAGATTGAAGAGCTGGCGCTGGTCATTGACACCAGCTACTCCACCTCCGGCGAGCTGGTACGGGCCTTTCTGGCCGAGACCTACACCCTGCTGAAAGGGCGGGAGAACTTCTTCCACCGGATGAACCTGCATCTCATTCAGGCAGACAACGCCATCCGGCAGGATCTGCTCATCCGTAACGAAGACGAGCTCATCCATGCCATGAACCACTTTGAGCTGCGGGGCGGCGGCGGCACCGATTTCCGGCCTGCCTTTGAATATGTGAACCAGCTCTGCGCCGAAAAGAAGTTCTCCAACCTGCGGGGCCTGCTCTATTTTACCGATGGCATGGGCACCTACCCGGCCCGCCGCCCGGCCTACGATACCGCGTTCCTGTTCCTGGGCGAAAAATTCGATGATGCCAACGTTCCCCCCTGGGCCATGAAGGTGGTTCTGGATGAGGATGAATTTTCAGGGCCAACGGCCCGGGCCGCATCGGCACTGGCCGACGCGCTGGCCGAAGAGGACGACCCTTACCGTGAATTGAACAACTCGTGAGGATGTGAACTTATGAATATCAAACGCGCCAAAGAAGAGATCGAACACACTGTCAAAGCCTACCTGGCCAAGGACACATTGGGTGAGTATGCCATCCCCTCCATCCGGCAGCGCCCCATCCTGCTGATGGGCCCTCCGGGCATCGGCAAGACCCAGATCATGGAGCAGGCCGCCCGGGAGTGCGGCGTGGCACTGGTGGCCTACACCATCACCCACCACACCCGCCAGAGCGCCGTGGGCCTGCCCTTCATCCGGCAGCGCCATTATGGCGACAAGGATGTCTCTGTGACCGAATACACCATGAGCGAGATCATTTCCAGCGTCTACGCCAAGATGGAAGCCACCGGCCTGAAAGAGGGCATCCTCTTCATCGACGAGATCAACTGCGTTTCCGAGACGCTGGCCCCCACCATGCTGCAATTCCTGCAGTGCAAGACCTTCGGCAACCAGGCCGTGCCTGCCGGCTGGGTCATCGTGGCGGCAGGCAACCCGCCGGAGTATAACAAATCCGTCCGCGATTTCGATATCGTCACGCTGGACCGTGTCCGTCGGATGGACATTGAACCCGACCTGCAGGTATGGAAGGATTACGCCCGCACAGCCCACATCCACAGTGCCATCCTGAGCTACCTCGATCTGCATCCCCAGAACTTCTACCAGATCAACGCCGACGTGGACGGCACACAGTTCGTCACTGCCCGCGGCTGGGAGGATCTTTCCAACCTGCTGGACACCTATGAATCGCTGGGCCTGCAGGCAGATGAAGCACTCATCCGGCAGTATCTCCAGCACCAGAAGATCGCAGAGGACTTCTCTGCCTATCTTGATCTCTATTATAAGTATCGTGACGACTACGGCGTAGAGGAAATTCTGGCCGGTCAGGTCAAGCCCGCCGTTTATGCCCGCCTGCTCAATGCACCGTTCGATGAACGGCTCTCGCTGGTCAGTCTGATTCTGTCCGGTCTGAACACCCGGTTCACTGCTTCCCGGCAGGCCGATGCCGTCGCCGATGCCTGCTACGCCTTCCTGCGGGAGGCCAAACAGGGCTTCTCCACCCTGCCTGCGGACATCCCGGATGGGGAGCTTACCCTGTTCGGTCAGATGGTCACGGACTATGATGCCGAGACCCAGCGCCAGCGTGCCGCCGGTCTGCTGGGCCATGACGCGCTGAATACCCGCCTGCAGGTATATGCCGCCCTCCGCAGCTGGGATGCGGAGCTGCGCCGCGCCAATGCGGTGAGCACACAGCCCGCCTTTGACCTCCTGCGCACACAGTTCCAGTCCCTTGCCGAGGCCCGGGATCAGGCACAGGAAGCCGCCAGCGCCGCGCTGGAAGCTGCATTTGACTTTATGGAGAATGCCTTTGCCGAAAGCCAGGAGATGGTGGTGTTCGTCACGGAGCTGACCTTGAACCCCGCTTCCCATGCCTTCATCACCGAAAATGGCTGTGACCGCTATTTCCGGTACAACAAAGACCTGCTGCTCGACCATCGCAAGGCCGCGCTGCAGCAGGAGCTCGCTGCCGAGGACCGCCGCCACGGAGGTCAGTAAGCACCCATCATCTATGAGAAAAGAAGCGCCTCATCCGGGAGAGGATGAAGCGCTTCTTTACTTTGTTCAGGTCAGGGATGAGCTCGTTTTCCACGGCCCGGCAGACGTGCATCATAAGGAGGATTCAGAT
>OMDV01000583.1_pt1 | contig 10116 bp, 10 predicted proteins | sample 1673671 | NCBI WGS metagenome assembly OMDV01 (sample SAMEA103958118, study PRJEB25191) | human gut metagenome | reverse complement strand
TTTTCTGATGGTTATATGCGTCAGGCATCGGGATGAGCCAGCTCGAGGAGCTCTTCCATGGCTTCCGGTGTACGGATGCCGGGGTTCAGGAGGAACAGATCCTGCGGCAGGAAATGGACACGGTTTTCCCGGACGGCCTTCACCTGCGACCAGGCGGGATTGTTCCGCATTTCCTCATTGAGCTTGTCACTGATGGCATCTCTGTTGCCCATGGTGACGATGAAGATGATGTCCGGGTCATCGGCGGCGAGCTGCTCGAGAGAGTAGGGCACCGTTTTGCCGGACACGTTCAGCTCCTTGTGGGCGGTCACCACGTTGGTCATATGCAGCGCTTCTGCCATGGCGGCGCAGATGGAAGAGGACGTTTCTGCGGTGACATCCTTTCCTGTGGCGCGGAGGATGGCGATCCGCACGGGCGGATACTGCGCACTCTTTTCCGTGACGGCCTTCATTTTCGCTTCATAGTCGGCGATGGCGGCGGCGGCCTGATCCTGTGTGCCGTAGATCTCGCCGAGGAATTTCATGAGCGGCACATTGTCGTCAATGCCGCCATAGGTGACGAAAAGATAGGGGATCTGGCTGCTCTCCAGCAGGGATTTCAGGCGCTGGTTCTGGGTGGTTTCCCCGAGGACCAGATCCGGTGTGAGGGAAGCGAGCTTTTCCATGTCGATGTGCTGGGTCTGTCCCAGCTCCGGCAGACTGCGTGCTTCGTCGGGGATCGGATTTTTGGTGGTCGGCCGGGCAACGGGATGGCCTCCTACCGCAAAGGACAGATTGAGCAGCGGTGTGGTGAGCGGCACGATGCGCTGCGGCGCCGCCTTGACGGTGATGGTCTGGTCCTTGTAGGTGTAGGTGGTCCCGGTCCCCGGTGCGGCCGTATCGGGACCGCAGGCGGTGAGGACCGCGGCGGCCGCAAGGGCCAGAACGAGTGCGACAGATTTTCTCATGAGAGCCTCCTTGTGTGATATCTGTTTGTATTGTAAATGCTTTCTGCGGAATTTCAAAGAAAAATGCCTCTGCCGGAGCAGAGGCAAAGAGGGACGCAGCGTCTGCGGTCCGATTATTTCAGCGCAGCGACCGCTTCGTTGGCGCGGTCTACATAGATATCGCGGATGGCGGCATTTTCACCGAGGCCGTGGAGATAGGTGTCGACGGTGAGGCCTTCCGCTTCCAGGATGCTCTTGTGGCTGTCCGGTTCGGAGCCTGCCATATCGTTGTTGGCATGATCCCCGGCGACCATCATGATCGGCATCAGCGTGACGTGCTTGATGCCCTTTCTCTTCAGATGGGGAATGACGTCATCCAGATTCGGACGGCCTTCGACGGAGTAGACGTACACATTGTTCAGGCCCAGTTCATGGATGCGGTCCTGAATGACGGAGTAGTACGCATTGCTCAGCATCCACACGCGGTCGGCGACCGCCAGCGCCAGTGCGCCGCCGCTGCCGCCCTGACCGGTGATAATCGCCAGAATCGGCACCTTCATATCCGACATTTCAAAGAGGTTGCGGGCAATCGCCTCGCCCTGGCCACGCTCCTCGGCACCGATGCCGCAAAACGCGCCCGAAGTATCGACCAGGCACAGAACCGGTCGACCAAACTTTTCGGCCTGACGCATAAGGCGACGCGCTTTGCGGTAGCCCTCGGGATGTGCCATGCCAAAGTTGCGGCGCATACGCTCTTTGGTCGTGGTGCCGCGCTCGATGGCGATGACCGTTACGGGACGTCCGTCTTTCCAGCCAATGCCAGCCACCACAGCGGCGTCATCGCCGAAGTAACGGTCGCCGTGCATCTCCACAAATCCGTCCAGGCCCAGCGAGATCATCTCACCCGCCGTGGCTCGATCTGCCGAGCGGGTCTGCTTGACAATCTCGAGCGCGGTTTTTGGTGCCGTCGAGCGTTTGAACAAGTGTCCTAGCTTTTTGCCGCGGCGACCCGTATGCACGATCTCATGCGGTGCCCCCAGGCCGGGCGCGTGCCCTTCGTGCAGCGCCAGCAGCTCGCCTACCGTGAGCGCAATCTCGCCGCGCGGAACAACGGCATCGCAAAAGCCGTGCTCCAGCAAAAACTCGGAGCGCTGGAATCCCTTGGGCAGGCGCTTGTGCATGTTCTGCTCGATCACGCGCGGGCCGGCAAATGCCGTCAGGGCATCGGGCTCGGCCAGGATAATGTCGCCCTCCATGGCGAAGCTCGCGGTTACGCCTCCGGTCGTGGGGTCGGTGAGCACCGTGATATACAGGCCGCCCGCCTCGCTGTGGCGCCTAACCGCCGCAGAAATCTTGGCCATCTGCATAAGCGATGTCACGCCCTCTTGCATGCGCGCACCGCCCGAAACAGTAAAGCCGACAACTGGCAATCCCAGCTCGGTCGCGTGCTCAAATGTGCGACAGATCTTCTCGCCCACCACGGAACCCATCGAGCCCATCATAAAGTTGGCGTCCATAAAGAAGAACGCGGTATCGCAACCGCAGATTTTGCCCCTGCCGCACACAACGGCGTCGCGCTCGCCCGAACGCTCGCTCACGCTCTTGAGCTTGTCGGCATAGCCGGGAAACGAGAGGAAATCCTCCGACGCCAGATTAGCATCCCATTCCTCAAACATGCCCTCGTCGACCGTCATGCGCATGCGCGCGCGACCGCTCACGCGAAAGTGTTTACCGCAACGAGGGCAGACCTCGAGGTTGTCGTGCAGGCGTGCCTCATCGATCACACGGCGGCACTCCGGGCACTTGATAAACACGTGGCGCGCGGGAAACTCGGCGCACGACTCGGTTATCGGCCCCTCAAGGACATTGACCGTCTTCGCTTTTCTATTCATCAGCATAAAGATGCCCCATCAGATCGGTGTGATACATGCCCGACAAGAACTCGTCGTTTGCCAGCACGTCGAGCTGAAGCTCGCTGTTTTCGCTCACGCCCTCAATCACGAGCTCGCCCAGGGCCGAGCGCATCTTGCGAATGGCGCCGTCACGCGTGGGCGCACACACGATGAGCTTGCCGAGCATGGAGTCGTAGTACGGCGGAACGTTCGCACCGGTAAACATGGCGGAATCCCAGCGCACGCGCGGACCACCCGGCACACGCAACGCGGTGACCGTTCCGCATGACGGCAGAAAGTCCGGCGTTTCGGCATTGATGCGGCACTCCATGGCGTGGTTGCGGACCGGCATGTCCTCCTGCTCAAAGGGCAGAGGCTGGCCGGCTGCCACGCGCAGCTGCCACTTGACCAAGTCGGTATCGGTCACAAACTCCGTAACCGGATGCTCCACCTGCAAGCGCGTGTTCATTTCCATAAAGTAGAAATTGCCGTCGTCCGAATACAGGAACTCGATGGTACCGGCTCCTTCGTAGCCGACGGCACGAGCCAGGTCACGCGCTGCCTTGTGCATACGGGCACGAATGTCGTCGTGTCCGTCGAGGCACGGCGCGGGGCTCTCCTCGATCAGCTTTTGGTTGCGACGCTGCACCGAGCACTCGCGCTCGCCGAGCGAAAACACATGGCCCTGCTTATCGGCCATAATCTGCACCTCAACGTGGTGCGCCGGCGCGACAAACTTCTCCATGTAGCACTCGCCGTCGCCAAAAACGGCCTCGCCCTCGGCACGCGCCTCGATGAACGCCTTTGCCGCATCTTCCACGCGCTCGACTTTGCGAATGCCGCGACCGCCACCGCCTGCACGCGCCTTAATGAGCACGGGACAGCCAATGCGCTCGGCCTCGGCCGTTGCCTCCTCGGGGCTTTTGAGCAAATCGCAGCCCGGCACGATGGGCACGCCCGCCGCGGCAGCCGTTCGACGCGCGGCGTCCTTGTCGCCCATGCTGTCGATCACCTCGGCCGAAGGACCGACAAACGCCAGGCCATACTTGTCGCAGTCGCGCACGAAGCTCGCCTTCTCGGAAAAGAAGCCATAGCCGGGATGAATTGCCTTAGCTCCCGACTTTACGGCACAGGTGAGCACGGCATCGTCGTTGAGGTAGCTCTCGGCAAGACGCGGGCCGCCGATGCAATACGCCTCGTCGGCAAGCTGCACGTGCAGCGCGTCCGCATCGGCCGTGGAATAAACGGCGACGGTCTTGATGCCCATATCGCGGCACGCGCGGATAACACGGACCGCGACTTCGCCGCGGTTGGCGATGAGCACTTTGTCGAACATGAAGCCTTCCTTAACTTTCGTGCATGAGTGCAAAAGACATATCGGCGCGGCAGCAAACCTCACCGTTGACGCTCGCGGTACCCGTCGCAAAGCGGAACGGCCCGCGCGCACGCGTGATGGTGCACACCAGATCAACCGTGTCGCCCGGGCGCACCGGACGCTTAAAGCGCACCTTGTCCAGACTCGTGTAGAACGGCGTCGCGCCGCGCGCCTCTTCATCGCCCATCAGCAGCACGCAGCAGTTCTGGGCGAGCATCTCGCACTGAATCACGCCGGGGACGATCGGGTTTCCCGGAAAATGCCCCTGCAAAAAGTACTCGTCGCCCGTAATCTTGATCTTGCCATGGGCCTCGTCGCCCACCAGTTCGGCTTCGTCGAGCAAAAGCATCGGCTCGCGATGCGGTAACAGTTCTTTAAGCTCTTCTTTGTTCATGGATATCACCTATCCGATCCTCATGAGGCAGCTGCCAAACTCCACGAGGTCGCCGTCGGCCACGCAGATCTCGAGCACCTCACCGTCTGCCTCGGCCGTCACCTCGTTGAGAACCTTCATGGCCTCGATGATGCAGAGGGTCTCGCCGGCCTTGACCTTGGAGCCCACGTGCACAAACGGCTCGTCGCCCGGCGCCGGGGCGGCATAGAACACGCCGACCATGGGAGCGGTCACCTCGGTGCCCTTAGGCTCCGGCGCGGCGGCAGGTGTCTGCGCGGTGGGTTCCGGCGCGGCGGGCATAGCTGCGGGAGCCGCAACCGGAGCAGCCATGGCGCTCGGCATGGGCATGGGCACGGCAACCGGCTGTGCGGCGCTCGCGCGCTCGAGTTCGACCGCGGTGCCATCGGGCTCCTCAACCCGCACGCGCGTGAGGCCGCGGTCCTCCATAACATCGGCTATCTCGGCAAGTCTTTTGGAATCCATGCTCTAGCTCCTCGTATATCTACGCAGCGCGATGGCGGCGTTGTGCCCGCCAAAGCCCAGGTTGGTCGAAAGCGCCCAGGTAAGGTCGGCGCGAACCGCGCGATTGGGCGTGTAGTCAAGATCGCAGGCGGGATCGGGTGTGTGGTAGTTAATGGTCGGCGGCACCACGCCCTGCTCGAGCGCCATGGCGCAGGCCATGACCTCGATGGCGCCCGTGGCACCGATCATGTGGCCGGTCATCGACTTGGTCGACGAGACATGTGCGGCGCGCGCCGCGTCCTCGCCGAGCGCTCGCTTGATGCCCGCCGTCTCGGACGAATCGTTGAGCTTGGTCGAGGTACCGTGAGCGTTGATGTAGAGGCCCTCGGAAGGCTTGACGTCGCCTTCGGCCACCGCCAGCGATATCGCACGGGCGATACCTGCTGCGTCCGGGTCGGGACTCGTGATGTGGTAGGCGTCATCGGTGTTGCCATAGCCTACGACCTCGGCGTAAATGTGCGCACCGCGGGCCTGTGCATGTTCCATGCTCTCGAGTACCAGCACGCAGGCGCCCTCGCCCATCACAAAGCCGTCACGGTCTGCATCGAACGGACGGCAGGCCGTCGACGGGTCGGGGTTGGTGGTAAGTGCACGGCAGGACGTAAAGCCCGCAACGGCATCGGGGATAATGGCCGCCTCGGCGCCGCCCGCGAGGATCGCGTCGGCATAGCCATGCTTGATGGCGCGGAACGCCTCGCCCACGGCATGGGCCGAGGTCGCGCACGCAGTCACCACGGGCAGGGTCGGGCCCTTTGCCTTGTGGCGAATCGCGATGTTGCCCGAAGCCATGTTGGGGATCATCATCGCAATCATATAGGGCGATGCGCGGCGGGGCCCCCGATCGGCAATCGTATGGACGTTGTCGACAAGTGTCTGCATGCCGCCCACACCCGAGCCTACGTAGACGCCCAGACGCTCGCGATCGATGGCGCCTTCGACATCAAAGCCCGCATCGTGCATTGCCTCGTCCGAAGCCGCCATCGCAAACTGAACGCAGGGGTCGAGATGCCTGGCGTCACGCTTGCCAAAGTACTCGTTGCCGTCAAAGCCCTTGACCTCGGCCGCCACCTTAACGGCGAACGCATCGGTATCGAAGTGCGTGATCGGGCCGATGCCGCACGTGCCGGCGCACATGGCCGCCCAGGTGGCAAGCGCCGTGTTGCCGAGCGGCGATACAGCACCGATGCCGGTGATTGCAACTCTCTGTTCCATCATGGTCTCCTCATCCAAGCCGTTCTTCGGCCCTGGTTTCTACATCGCCATTCCGCCGTCGACGCGTACGACCTCACCCGTAATGTAGGCAGCCGCATCGCTCACCAAAAAGCGCACCACGCCGGCCACTTCCTCGGGGCGCGCCATGCGCCTTAGGGGAATCTGCTCCTCGGTTGCCGCGCGAACTTTCTCCGAGAGCTTTGCCGTCATATCCGTCTCGACAAACCCGGGGGCGACCGCGTTCACTCGTACGCCGCGGGGCGCAAGCTCGCGCGCCACCGCCTTGGTCAGGCCGATCACGCCCGCCTTGGAGGCAGCGTAGTTGGCCTGTCCGGCATTGCCCATCAGGCCCACGACCGAGCTCATGTTGACAACGCAGCCGCCGCGTTGGCGCATAAAGGTCTTGCTGAGTGCGCGCGTCATATTGAATGTTCCCTTGAGATTGACATCGAGCACGCGGTCGAAGGCGTCATCGCCCATGCGCATGAGCAGGCCATCGCGGGTGATGCCGGCGTTGTTGACGAGCGCCCAAATGGAGCCAAAGTCGCTGAGGATCGCTTCCACGCACGCGTTGACGGTAGCGGGGTCGGCCACGTCGCATTGATATGCGCGTGCCGCGGCGCCAACCGCCTCGCAGGCTTCGCACGTCTCGCGCGCCGCATCGACGCTGCCGGCATAGACGACGGCAATATCAAAGCCGTCCTCCGCCATACCGACAGCGCAGGCGCGGCCGATACCTCGCGAGCCGCCCGTGACCAGTGCCACGCGACGTGAGCCGTTGCGCTCGAGCGCGCCGTTGTTCAAGTTGCCCATGTCATTCCTTTCGGGTTACAGCCCTGTGGACTATGCGAGCTCGTCGGCAATAGCTGCGACCTGCTCGGCCGTTTCGCACGAATACACGCGAACGTCGCTCAACGTACGCTTGACCAGGCCCGACAGCGTTTTGCCAGGGCCGACCTCAATAAACGTGTCGACGCCCTGATCCTGCAGAGCATGCAGCGTGTCGACCCAGCGAACGGCATGGCTCACCTGGTTGGCCAGGACATCCGATGCCGCTCGCGGGTCCGCCGGATAGGGCGCCGCCGTCATGTTTGCCATGACCGGAATCAGCAGCGGAAACGGCGCGTGGCCGGCTTGGATATACGTCGCCAGCCCCTCAGTCGCCTCGGCCATATAGGGGCTATGGAATGCACCCGACACCGCGACCTTCATGGCGCGACCGCCAGCCTCTTTTACCAGGACGTCGAGGGTCTGCAACGCATCGGGCGCTCCGGCCACAACCGTCTGCTGCGGGCTGTTGTAGTTGACCGGCCAGCAGTCCTCGCCGGCTTGTTTTGCCAAGCCCTCGGCCTGCGCCGCATCGAGTTTGATGACGGCGCGCATGCCGCCGGGGTGACGCTCGGCCGCCGTGGCCATCAATGCCGCGCGCTCACACACGAGTTCAAAGCCCGCTCGCGTATCGAATGCCCCCGCAAAGGTGAGCGCGGCGACCTCGCCAAGCGAAAAACCCGCACAGGCGGCAGGTACCACGCCGCGCTCACGCAGGGCGGTAGCCGCCGCCAGGTCGTGAACGAACACGCACGGCTGCGTGTTCTCGGTCTGCGAGAGCTCCTCCTTCGAGGCGCTCCGGCACTGCTCGCTGGTCCCCGGGCGCACCTCGTCGGCAATGGCGAACACCTCGGCGGCCGCCGGCGATGCCTTGATCAGGTCGACGCCCATCGCGGGGTGCTGGGCGCCCTGGCCGGCAAACAGAAACGCTACGCTACCCATGCGTACGCACCTTTCAGGACGTGCTCGGCACCATCGACCAGGTCGTCGACGATTTCACGTGCGCTCTGGCACTCGTTGACCATGCCGGCAATCTGTCCACACAAAAACGAACCCTCTTCGAAATTGCCGTCCTTGGCGGCCTTGCGAAGGGCGCCCGTGCCCATGGCCCCAAGCTCCTCGACACTTGCGCCTGCCGCCTCACTCTTGGCGTAGGCGTTGGTGAAGGGGCTCTTGAGGGCACGCACCGGGTGTCCCGTCGAGCGGCCGGTCGCACGCGTCGAGGTGTCGTTGGCCTTCAGGACCATCTCCTTGTACTGCTCCGATACGGTGCACTCGTCTGCGACCAGAAAGCGCGTACCCACCTGGACGCCGGCGGCGCCCAGCATAAAAGCGGCCGCCATGCCGCGGCCGTCAGCGATACCGCCGGCAGCCACGACGGGAATGTCGACCGCATCGACGACCTGCGGCACCAGCGCCATCGTCGAGGTCTCGCCAATATGGCCGCCCGATTCGGTGCCCTCGGCAACAACCGCCGTGGCCCCACGACGCGCCACGAGGCGCGCCAGCGCCACCGAGGCAACGACCGGGATGACCTTGATACCTGCCTCGTTCCACGCCTTCATGTACTTGGTGGGATTACCGGCACCCGTCACGACGACCGGCACCCGCTCGTCAATCACAACCTGCGCGACCTCGTCGGCAAACGGGCTCATGAGCATGACGTTCACGCCAAAGGGCTTATCCGTCTTGGCGCGCAGCTCATGAATCTGGTCGCGAAGCCAGTTGGCGTCGGCGTTCATGGCCGCGATGATGCCTAAGCCACCCGCCTCGGACACTGCGGACGCCAGCGAGGCATCGGCAATCCAGGCCATACCGCCCTGGAACACGGGCTTTTCGATGCCGAGCAGATCGCAGAGAGGAGTCTTGAGCATCTCTACTTCTCCAATGCCGCCTCGACCGTATCGGCGAACTCGCCGACCGTCTTGGGGTTCTCATCGGTATCGAGCTGGATGCCAAACTCGTCCTCGACGGCGACGAGGATCTCGACGGTGCCCAGGCTGTCGAGACCAATCTCCTCGAGCGTGGACTCGGGCTTCATCTCGACGTCGTCAAGGCCAGCGGTCTCGCGGATAACGTCGCAAACGCGCTCGAAGGTCTTCTGATCTGCCATGGTAGTTCTCCTTTGTTTGTGCCCTAGGGGCGTTTTTTCCTATGTGCAACTACTTCCAACGAAGCAGGTAGCCACCTATATCCAGACCGGCGCCAAATCCAACGAGGGCGATGATGTCGCCCGCATTCAGTACGTCGGTGCGTGCCAGCCGGTCAAGCGCAAAGGGAATGCAGGCGCTCGAAATGTTGCCGGTCTCGCGCAGCGTTCGAACCACGCGCTCGTCTGGCACGCCGAGGCGCTTGACCGCCTGACTCAGGATTCGTTCGTTAGCCTGATGGAATACAAAATGATCGATGTCTTCGACCAAAATGCCCGCATCGATCGCAAGCTTATGGACCGTGTCGCAGATGGCGTTGACGCCGAACTTGAACACGCGACGGCCATTCATGGAAAGCACGCTCTCGCTATCTGCGGAGGCCTTATACGGCGAGGTTCCGGCCAGACCGGGAACGTGCAAGGTCTCGACGTCGGGCGCCGTCAAAAGCTCAACGGCAAGGGGGTTGTCTCCCCCAGCTTCAATCACTGCGGCGCCTGCCCCATCGCCAAAAAGCACGCAGGTGGCACGGTCGGTCCAGTCGAGCGCGCGCGTCATCTGCTCGGCAGCAACGACAAGCACACGCTCGGCACGGCCGCGGGCGATATAGCCCTCGGCGACATCGAGCGCAAATACGAAGCCGGCGCAGGCCGCCGAGACATCGAAGGCGGGGCACGTCGCGCCTAGTCGCTCAGCAACGGCGCACGCCTCGGCGGGAACAAGGTGGTCACCCGTCGTCGTCGAGCAGACGATCAGATCCAGCTGGCTCGCGTCGATTCCGGACACCTGGAGTGCCCGCTCGCTCGCCGCTACGGCAAGG
>OMDV01000581.1_pt1 | contig 10117 bp, 9 predicted proteins | sample 1673671 | NCBI WGS metagenome assembly OMDV01 (sample SAMEA103958118, study PRJEB25191) | human gut metagenome | reverse complement strand
GACGGGTCCTGAAATCTGTAAAATATACCTTTGATTTTTCCATTGATTTATCCTCCGAGCAAAAAAGATACTACGATTATAACATATCTTTTCCGCTTTTTGAGAATTTTTTTGCATTCTCCACGAAGCGCTCCGCGAACTCCGGGCAGGATGGATAATAGAGGTGGGGAAAACCGTACCAGTGATTCTCTCCCACGTGGATACAGGGATAATTCCGTCCGGTGGAGGGTTTGGTAGCGATGCAGTCTGCGCCGTTGTCTTCACTGTCATAATAGTGGAATTCGTGGGCACGGATGCGACTGCCACGAGGCATAAAATGTCCGCTGTTCTCTTCCAGTTCAATGTATCCGAAGCGCACCAGGTGTCCGGTGTCGAAGCATTTACCGGGCAGGACTCCCGCCATGGGATAGGAATGTCCTTCCCGGTCCGTCAGGGTCGTATGCAGGTATAGAAAACCGCCGCACTCTGCCACCGTGGGCAGGCCGCCATTTACGGCATCCCGGATGGCATCGCGCATGGTTTTGTTTTCGCTCAGCGGCCGGGCATACAGTTCCGGGTAGCCGCCGGGCAGATACAGCCCGCAGATGTCCTCCGGCAGGGTGGTGTCGTGCACCGGACTGAAGAACACCAGCTCTGCCCCGGCAGTGCGCAGGCAGTCCAGCGTTTCGGCGTAGGCAAAGTAGAATGCCTTATCCTGTGCCACAGCAATGCGGACGCCCGCCGTTTGCAGAGCAGGCGGCGGCACCGGGGCAGGAGCCGGTCGTTCGGTCAGCGCTTCCAGCGTTGCCCAGTCCAAATTTGCTTCCAGCGCATCGGCCAGCAGGCCGATCTTCTGGGCAAGATCGGTGATCTCTCCGGCGGTTTTCAGGCCCAGATGGCGGCTCTCCACCATCGCCTGCGGCAGGCGGGGCAGATACCCCAGCACCGGCAGGCCGGTCTCGGTTTCCAGCAGGGGCTTGAGCATCCGGAAGAGCTTTTCGGAGCAGTCATTCAGCAGGATGCCTGCAATGTGGCTCTCCGGTTTGAAATGCACAAGGCCCTGGATCTCTGCGGCCAGCGTCACACTGGCCCCCTTGGGCTGTACCACCAACAGTACCGGCAGGTCCAGCGCATCGGCCAGCTCCCAGGCACTGGCGCGGGTGGTCAGGCCCTGCCCATCGTAAAAACCCATGGCCCCTTCGCACACCACAGCCCCGTGCCCGGCAGCATAATGGGCGTACAGTTCCCGTACCGTATTTTTGGCAGAAAGATAAAGATCCAGATTGTGGCTCTCCACCCCCAGCACCGACCGGTGAAACATGGGGTCGATGTAGTCCGGCCCGCTCTTGAAGGCGCAGGGGTCCATGCCCCGCTTTTTCAACGCGGCCAGCAGGGCGCAGGTGACGGTGGTCTTGCCGCTGCCGGAACGCGGTGCGGCGATGACGAACTGCATCATTTGCGTTCTCCCGTGATCAGAAAAATGGGGTTGTTGGCGGTCAGCAGGTGGAGCCTGCCTGCCGGTCTGGTACGGCTCACGGCAAGCTGGGTCACCTCAGCGGAAAGGCCATGAGCCGTAAGGGCTGCAATGGCGGCGCTCAGAGATTCCAGCGCAATGGCGGCAATGCAGATGCGCGCATTGGCGTTTTTGGCCAGAACCGTGTCCACCACCGCGGCCATGCTGCCCTTGGTGCCGCCAATGAACACGGCATCCGGGGCAGGCAGGGCATCCAGTGCGGCAGGGGCACGGCCCTCAATGAGGGAGAGGTTCCACGCCGCAAATTTTTCGCGGTTCCGGCGGATGAGGGCGCAGGCGTCCGGCTCACACTCCACCGCATACACATGCCCCTGCGGGGCGGCCAGTGCCAGCTCCACGCTCACGCTGCCGGTACCGGCCCCCACGTCCCACAGGGTATCGGCGGGGCGCACGGCCAGTTTGGCCAGCGCGGCGGCCCGCACTTCCTGCTTGGTCATGGGCACCTCGCCCCGGATGAAGGCCTCATCCGGCAGGCCGGGGGTGCGGCGTTCCGGGTGCACGGCATGTTCCACCAGCAGGACACTCAGGGAAGCAAAGGCCTGCCCGGCCAGTTCCTGCGCGGTGCCAAAGTGGATCTTTTCGTCGGGCGTGCCAAGGTTTTCGCCCACAAGGGCGTGGGCATCGCCCAGCCCGGCGGCGGTCAGCGCGGCACACAGGGTGGCCGGGGTCTCGGCCCCGCCGGTGAGAAAGAATACGGTTTTATGGTTCATGCAGGCAGACACCGGGTCGCAGGCACAGCCGTGGGCAGAAACAAGAGTCCAGTCCTGCCAGGGGCGGCCTACGGCGGCGGCCAGCAGCTGTACGCTGGAAAGGCCGGGCAGCACCCGGCAGGAGATGCCAAAGGCCCGCAGCATGGGCAGCAGCTGGGATGCGCCGGAGTAGAACCCGGTATCGCCGCTGTACACCAGCGCAATTTCCTCGTCCGGGTGCGCGGCCAGACAGGCCAGAATTTCGTCCGGTTTGTACAGGGCCTGCCGGTTTCCGGTGCAGCCCTCCGGCAGTGTGGCCAGCAGCCGCTTTGCGCCCAGAATGCGGTCGGCACCCTGCAGGGCGGCAAGACCCTGTGCGGTCAGGCTACCGGGGGTGCCGGAGCCCATACCAATGAGTGTGATCATCCTTTCAGCACCTCCCTGCAGCGGGTTAGGATCTGGTCTGCCGTCTCACCGGTCTCGGCCGGGCGGCGGATCACGATGAGCTGGACGCCGGTGTCGGCGGCAGCCTGCGCTTTCTCGGCAAAGCCACCGGCGGCCCCGCCGTCCTTGGTCACGAGAAAGCGAATGGAGAATTGCTCCAGCAGGGCCCGGTTCAGCGCGTAGGAGAACGGCCCTTGCAAAGCAAGGATATTCTTGTGGGGGATGTGCGCGGCCTCGCAGGCGGCAATGCCGTCCAGTGTAGGCAGCACACGGGGGTACAGCCGTTCCGGGGCCAGCTGCGCAAAGGTAGGCAGCTCCTTGGCCCCGGTGGCCAGCAGGACATTGCCCTGCGTTTGGACCAGAAAATCCGCCACATGTGCCGCCGACTGGAACACCATGCTCCCGGCAGGCAGGGCACTCGGTGCCCGCAGCAGCCGGTGATATTCCACCCCGGCGGTGCGGCAGGCCGTGCGGATGTTGCGGGTGGCGTCCACCGCATAGGGGTGGGTGGCGTCTACGCACAGGTCGGCTCTCTGCACAAGGGCGGCCATCTCGTCCGGGGTCAACCGGCCGCAGTGCACTGTGATGCCGGCAAAGCTGCCCTGTTCCTCGCTGCCCAGCGGGGTGGCCACGCTCACCAGAACGTCCGCCCCAAGCTGGGCCAGCTGTCGGGAAAAAATGCGGCCCTCGGTGGTGCCGCTGAACACCACTGCCCTCATACGCGGTACCCCCGCGGCGTGACCATGCGGCCCTGCAGCACCCGGGTGTTGCGGTTGCCGATGTACACGGTGGTGAACATATCCACGGGCGTTTGCTCCAGCTGGGCCAGCGTCAGCACCTGAGCGCTCTGGCCCTCCCGGCCGATGTTGCGCACCAGTCCACAGACGGTGTCCGGGGCCTTGCCGTTTTGCAGCAGGATGCGCACGGCCCGGGCCAGATAGTCCGGCCGCCCCTTGGAAGAAGGGTTATACACCGCCATGCAGAAATCGCCCATGGCCGCTGCGGCCAGCCGCTTTTCGATGACCTCCCACGGGGTGAGCCGGTCGGAAAGAGAGAGCACACAGAAATCATGGGCCAGCGGGGCACCCAGCACCGCGCCGCCGCTCAGGGCGGCAGTCAGGCCGGGCACCACCTCCACGGTCACGTCCGGGCAGCCTTCGGCCAGCTCCAGCAGGGGGCTGGCCATGCCGTACACTCCGGCGTCGCCGCTGCACACCAGAGCCACGGTCCGGCCGCTGTGGGCAGTTTCCAGTGCCCAGCGGCAGCGGTCCAGTTCTTTGGTCATACCGGTGGCATAATATTCTTTTTCCGGGTAATAGGGGCGTACCAGATCCAGATAGACCGGATAGCCGCACAGCACCTCGGCTTCTTCCAGGGCGCTCTGCGCCTGTGCGGTCAAAAACTGCGGGTCGCCGGGGCCAAGCCCGACCACATATACGATATCAGCCATTCTGCCACCTCCAGTCCGGGGCATAGGGGCACAGCGCCAGCGCAAAGGTCACACCGCCGCCCGCCTGTTTCGGGATGCGGATGCAGCCGCCGGACGCCAGCACAGCGGCCCGCTCACACACGTTGTCCACCCCGGTGACGCTTTGCACGAAGGGAGATGGTGTGAACGGCCCGGACAGTGCCCGCAGCTGCTCCGCAGAATAAAATGTGATGGGCCAGCCGTGGGCCCGGCAGAACGCCAGCAGCCCGGCCTCGTCAGCCTTCAGGTCGATGCTGGCCGCCGCCACGATGCACGCCGGGGCAAGGCTGTGCCGGGCGCAGAAGTCAGCAAAGGCGGCTTCCAACTGCTCGGCACATGTCCCTCTGCGGCAGCCGATGCCCAGCACCCCGATGTGGGGCACCAGATGCAAAGCGTCCCCGGCAGGGGAGAGGGTAAGGGCAAAATCGGCTTCGGCAGGGGTCCGTGCAGGATCCACCCCGGCGGGCGGGGTGCCCTGCACGGGAAACTCAGCGGCAAACCGCACCGACTGCCCGGCCAGCAGCTTGCTGCTGACATGCTTGATGCGCTCCGCTTCCAGCACCGTGCAGTTCTGGTGTTTTGCCCACTCGTCCACCGCAAAAATGCCGTGGGCGTCGGTGGCCGTGGTGATCACCGGAACAGCTCCGCACACGGCGGCCAGTGCACGGGCCAGGTTATTGGCACCGCCCAGATGACCGGACAGCACCGGCACCGCAAAGCGGCCGCATTCGTCCAGTACCACCACCGCCGGGTCCGACGCCTTGCTGCGGCAGTGCGGCGCAATGGCCCGCACCGCAATGCCCACGGCTCCCACAAAAACAAGGGCGTCGCTCTGCGCAAACTGCAGGGCGGTCCACCCGGCAAGGGAGACGCCGCCGCTGCCGCAGCGGTCCACACTGCCGGGCAGGGCGTCTGCCAGCCGCCGGGCCAGTGCCAGACCGGTATCGGTAAAGGCCAGATAGGCCCGGGTCATTGGTCGGACCCCTTGCGGAACTCGGTGGTAAAACCGGGGTCGTACAGCTTGCTGCGCTCGTACCGGGTGCCAAGGAAATCGCCTGCCACGATGAGCGCTGTTTTGGTGATGCCGGCGTCGTGCACGCTCTGCGCCAGAGAACCCACGGTACAGCGCACGGTTTTCTGCTCCGGCCAGGTGGCCTTGTATACCACGGCGGCGGGGGTGTCCGGCGTGTAGGCACCGCCCTGCAGCAGAGCATCCTGCACCTTGTCCACCAGACCGATGGACAGGAAAATCACCATAGTGGCCCCGTGGGCGGCAAGACTGGCCAGCTTTTCCCGCTCGGGCACCGGGGTGCGGCCTTCCATGCGGGTGATGATCACGGTCTGGCTCACGGTGGGCAGGGTGTATTCGGCATTCAGTGCCGCCGCCGCGCCGCAGAAGCTGGACACGCCGGGCGTGTCATCGTAGGCGATGCCGTCGGCGTCCAGTGCATCCATCTGCTCCCGGATGGCCCCGTACAGGCAGGGGTCGCCGGTGTGCAGGCGCACGGTGATTTTGCCGTCTGCCTCCATGGTGCGCATCACATCCAGCACCTGTTCCAACGTCATCTCGGCGCTGTTGTAAATGGCGCAGCCGGGTTTTGCCAGTCCCAGCAGGGCCGGGTTGACCAGACTGCCCGCGTAGATGATGCAATCAGCCTCCTGCAGCAGGGCTGCGCCCCGCCGAGTGATCAGGTCCGGGGCACCGGGCCCCGCGCCTACAAAGTGTACCATAGCAGTTACTCCTTTACCAGTACCGTTGCAAAATATCCGGCCTTGCTGCCATCCTGCGGCGGGCGCGCAGTCGAAAGGTCGGGGAAGATCGTTTCATCCGGCAGGCCGCAGCTGCACACGAGGGCGCTGCGGCTCAACGCACCGTGGGCGTCCAGGGTGCCCAGCAGGGCGGGCAGCTGACGCCCGGTTTTCATCAGGACTTTCGTGCCGGGGGCGTCCAATACCTCGTCGGCCCGGCTGCCGGGAGCGATGGTCAGTGGAGCGTCCATGCCGCCGGTAAGGGGCTGATTCAGCCGGGCTGCTGCCGCGCAGAAGCTGGGCACACCCGCCGCCATCGCGGTGGCATAGCCCTGCGCCTGCAGGATCTCCAGCAGATAGCCAAAGGTGGCATAAATGGACACGTCACCCAGGTTCAGCATGGCCACATCCTGCCCGGAATCCAGAAAAGGCCGCACTGCGCTGGCAGCGGTCTCGTGAGAGGCGCGCAGCACGGCGGCGTCCCGGCTCATGGCAAACTGCAGGGGCAGAATGGTCTTGCCGTCCAGCTCGCTGCCCAGCGCCCGGCGGGCGATGTCCAGCGCCAGCATCTGCCCGGAAGCGGTCTGCGGCGCAGCCAACACCGGGCACTGCCGCAGCAGACGCACGGCCTGCAAAGTCAGCAGCTCCGGGTCGCCGGGGCCGACGCTGACCCCGTAAAAGGTGCCGGTCATGCGTTGTTCCATTGTTCAAGCAGCTCCTTTGCAGTTTGTGTTGCGCCAAGCGGCCCGTGCTGGTTGGAAAACAGCACTGCACCCACCCGGAAGGCTTCACCCGCCCGGCGGTCGAGGTGCAGTTGGATGGCATCCAGCAGGCTTTCCAGCACCGGGGCGCGCAGTCCGGCGGCGTCCAGCAACTCCAGACAGGCGTCGGTGGTGGCGGCGGCGTACAAAGCCGCGCACAGCTCCCGGCTTGCCCCACAGAGGGCGGCATGGGCACAGAACAGCTCGGTGCGGCAGTCGGCCGTGTGGGAGTGGGTGTTCATGATGCCGCCGGCCACCTTGACCAGTTTGCCCACATGGCCCACCAGCAGCACCTGTTCAAACCCGGCAGAAGCTGCCATATCCAGCGTATCTCCGATGAAGTTGGAGGTCTTGACCACCGGGATGGCCGCAAAGGCCGGGTAGGTGTCGTGCAGGTAGTCCAGCCCGTAGTTGCCCGGGGCAAGGATGAGCCGCTTTGGGGTACCGGCCCGCAAAACAGCCTGGTTCATTTCCAGCTGGATGGTGTCCAGGATGGCCTGCTGGCTCATGGGCTCCACGATGCCGCTGGTGCCCAGCACCGAAAGGCCGCCCTCCACCCCGATGTGCGGGTTGAAGGTGCGCCGGGCCACTTCCTCGCCGTTCTGGATGGAAATGGTCACCGCAAAGCCGCCGGTATAACAGGCGGCTTCAGCCTCCCGGCGCAGGGCCTCGGCGATCATCTGCCGGGGCACATGGTTGATGGCGGCGGCACCAACGGGTTGGTCGAGGCCGGGTTTTGTCACCCGGCCCACACCTCTACCGCCGTCGATGCGGATGTCCGTGCAGCCCGGCAGCAGCTCCACTGTGGCAATCACCGGCAAGCCGGTGGTCACATCCACGTCGTCGCCGCCGTCCTTTTCAATGGCGCATTCGGCCCCAGTGTCGGTGCGGCGGCAGAACAGGGGTGCTACCTCCACCACGATGCCCTTTGGGGTGCGCAGCGCCACCGTCTCCGGCGCATGGCCGGTGAGCAGCAGCCGGGCCGCGCCCGCTGCCCCCAGCGCCGCACAGGTGCCGGTGGTATAGCCGCAGCGCAGCAGCTTCTGCCCGCTGCGGACGTAGTGCTCGAACGTGGGCTTTTGAGGTTTTGTCTGCCCGAACAGGGCCGTGTACTGCGCTTCGCTCAGCGCATAAAGCGCACGGATGTTGTCCGGGGCAAAGGCGGCATCCGGGGTCAGCACGCCGGAAACGTGGTCCGGGAACACGCACACCACTGCGTCCGCGATCTTCTGTGCCATGTCCAGCTCATGCAGGCTCACGATGACCGCAAGGCCCTGTTCATGGGCCAGCTTCTGCAGGATGGTCAGCAGCTCGATCTTGCCCTTGATATCCAGAAAAGAGGTGGGCTCGTCCAGTAGCAGCACTTTGGGCTGCTGGCAGATGGCACGGGCCAGCAAAACACGCTGACGCTGACCATCACTGATGCAGTTGAAGTCCCGGTCTGCGAGATGCGCAGCTCCGGCAATTTCCAGTGCATCCTGCACGGCCTGCCGGTCGGTGTCGGACAGAATGCCCAGTCGCCCGGTGTAAGGGATGCGCCCGGCGGCGGCAAACTCAAAGCAGGTGGTCAGCTCGGTGCGGCGGGTGTGGGGCAGCATCAGGGCCAGCTTCTGCGCCCGGGCCGTGCCGGTGTAGGCGGTCAGGTCCTGCCCGTCCAGCAGCACAGCACCGCCCAGCGGGGCCAGCTGTCCGGCCAGTGTTTTGAGCAGGGTGGATTTGCCCGCACCGTTGGGGCCGACAAGGACAAGGATCTGCCCCGGATTTGCCCTTAGTGCAATGCCGGAGGCCAGCGGCGTTTTGCCGTAGCCGATGGCAAGCTCCTGCGTTTCACAGAGAAATTCCTTCATTGTGCACCCTCCCGGTTCCGGCGGATGAGCAGCCCGATGACCACCGGCGCACCAAACACGGCGGTGACCGCGCTGATGGAAAGCTCCGTGGGAGCAAACAGGCTGCGGGCGATCAGGTCGCACAGCAAACAGAAAGCGGCCCCGCCCAGGCAGCAGCCCGGCAGCACCACCAGCGGCTTTGCGCTGCCCAGCAGCTGCTTGACCAGATGCGGCACTGCGATGCCCACAAAGGAGATGGGCCCCGCAAAGGCCGTGACACAGGCCGCCAGCAGACTGGAAAGCAGTACCAGCAGCCGGGAAAAACGCTTCACGTTCACGCCCACGCTCTGGGCATAGGCTTCGCCCATCTGGTAGGCGCTCATGGGTTTGGAGAGGCAGAAGGCTGCTGCCAGCGCAGGCAGCACCACCAGTGCCGCCGCCTGTACATTGCCCCAGGTCATGCCGGAAAAGCTGCCCTGCGACCAGTTGTGCAGGTTGACGATGTTGGAGTCCTGCGCAAATGCCACCACGAACTCGGTGACAGCGGAACAGATGTAACCGATCATGACGCCGCAGATGACCAGAATGCTCATGCGTTGCACCCGACGGGCCACCGCCAGCACAAAGGCCATGGCGGCCATAGCCCCCGCAAAGGCGGCCAGGATCAGGGTGAGGGAGCTGGTGAGCAGGCCGTGGTTCAGGAACACCACCATCACCAGCGCTACGGCCAGCTTGGCTCCGCTGGAAATGCCCATGATAAAAGGCCCGGCGATGGGGTTGGCAAAAAAGGTCTGCAGCAGATAGCCTGCCGCAGAGAGTGCCGCGCCCAGCAACACCACCATCACGGCCCGGGGCAGGCGCAGCTGGGTGATGATGCCCACCGACAGTGCGTCCTGCCCGCGGCCGGTCAGGGCCGCCAGCACGGCACCGGGGGTCAGGGCAACACTACCCCAGAACAGGTTGGCGGCAAACAGAACCACCAGCGCCAGCGCCAGCAGGAGATAAGAAAACAGATAGCGTTTTTTGCGGGTCATAAGCGGTTCCTTACTCAACGTGAATGAAATACTGCAATCCGTCCGGCGCATCCTCGGTGAACAGACGGTGCAGCTCCAGGATAAAATCGGCCAATTCCATGCTCTGCTGGAAAAAGCTCTGGGCAACGCACCAGACATGCCCATTCTGCACAGCCTTGAAGTCCGCCAGCAGGGAGCACTTGGCCACCAGCTCGTCGGTGGTGGAGACAACGCCCTCAATGGTACTGTTGTAGATCAGGAAGTCAGCGTCCCGTGCACCGGCGTAGAAGTCTTCCAGCGGCAGGTTCATGGTGGAAAGGCTGTTGCCGCTGTCGGTCAGATCGGCAAACACATAGTCGGCCCCGGCCATCTCGATCATGCGGGCCACATAGTCGCCGCCCTTGCGCACGTTGGCCAGATTGTTGGCCGAGATAGAAAAGAACGCGCAGCTCTTGCCGGTGGACTGCTGGTCCAGCAGGGGAGCGATGCGCTCCGCCTGTCGGTCAAACACCTGCTGTGCCAGTTCCTCCTTGCCCAGCAGGATGCCGTAGAATTTGATCCACTCCATGCGGGCCAGCGGGCCGCTCTCGTAGCTGGAACGCTCCACCAGCACCGGGATGCCGAACCGTTCCAGCTGCTCCTTGACCTCCGGGG
>OMDV01000573.1_pt1 | contig 10160 bp, 7 predicted proteins | sample 1673671 | NCBI WGS metagenome assembly OMDV01 (sample SAMEA103958118, study PRJEB25191) | human gut metagenome | reverse complement strand
TGTGATCAACTTCGACGACCCGCGACGCTCTCATCGGTGCAATCCCATTCACCCGGATTTTATGGAAGATATTACGGATGCCTATGAGAGTGCCTACACAATAATGCTCAACCTCAATAAAACGTGGGTGCAAAAGCAGGGCGACTTCTTCGTGGAGTCACCTATCATTCTGTTTGCCAGTATTATCTGGTATCTCAAAATCTATCAGAACGGGAAGTTTTGCACGTTTCCCCATGCTATCGAGTTTCTGAACCGCCGTTACGAGGATATATTTCCGATACTGACCTCTTATCCGGAGCTGGAGAACTACCTTTCGCCGTTCATGGATGCGTGGCTTGGAGGGGCTGCGGAGCAGCTCATGGGTCAGATAGCGTCGGCAAAAATCCCGCTTTCGAGGATGATTTCACCGCAGCTCTACTGGGTGATGTCAGACAGCGAGTTTACGCTGGACATCAACAATCCCGAAGAGCCGAAAATCCTCTGCGTGGGTAACAATCCCGACCGTCAGAATATCTACGGTGCGGCACTCGGTCTGTATAATTCCCGTATCGTGAAGCTCATCAACAAGAAGGGGATGCTGAAGTCATCGGTCATCATCGACGAGTTGCCCACAATATACTTCAAAGGGTTGGACAATCTTATAGCTACCGCCCGAAGCAACAAGGTTGCCGTGTGTCTGGGCTTTCAGGATTTCAGCCAGTTAGTGCGTGACTACGGGGACAAAGAGGCGAAAGTGGTGATGAACACTGTCGGCAATATTTTCTCCGGTCAGGTGGTGGGGGAAACAGCCAAGACGCTCTCCGAGCGGTTCGGTAAGGTGTTGCAGAAACGGCAGTCCATCTCCATCAACCGGCAGGATGTTTCCACCTCCATCAACACGCAGATGGACGCGCTCATTCCACCGAGTAAGATTTCCGGGCTTACGCAGGGAATGTTTGTCGGTTCTGTATCCGACAACTTCAACGAGCGTATCGAGCAGAAGATTTTTCATTGCGAGATTGTGGTGGATGCCGAAAAGGTGAAACGGGAAGAAAGTGCCTACAAGAAAATTCCCGTCATTACAAACTTCACGGACGAGGACGGCAACGACCGCATGAAGGAAACGGTGCAGGCGAACTACCGGCGCATCAAGGAAGAGGTGAAGCAGATTGTGCAGGAGGAACTGGAGCGTATCAAAAACGATCCGGTGCTGTGTAAACTGCTACCAGATAATGAGACTGTCTAACAAGTCCCCAAAATTGAAAATTATCCCTATCGAAGTTTGAAGTGACCCCCAAAAGTTGGATACAATTTTTTTGGGGGGCACTTCAGTTCTGACGGGTAAAATCGTAAAATTCGGACTTGTTAGACAAATACTTACGCGGTTTCAACCTCAGGTACTGAATCTATCGAATTGACAAATTTAACCAATTGCGGATCTGAATCTTTTTGTATGAGGTTTCGGAGACTCTTTTTCAATTCATAAGCATCATCCCCTGCTGTATTTATTAAATCCATATAAAAATCTTTGTTTTGCAGAATCAATGAACGGCATGCCCCATCGGAAATTACAGGTTTCACTATTTTATCAATAACGTCTCCAGCTTGACTTTTCAAATTACCATGCGATCTAAGCCATGTTTCGAAAAATTGAAACTTTATTGCATTGATAGTCTTTTTACCGATGCAGAAATCATTTCTTATATCGGTAACTGTCGATTTAATTTTTCGTTTATCCAATCTTTCAACTATATTCTTGAAACAATTAGGGAAAGGATTCAAACTTTGAGTTCCAGAAGCAATATCCATCAGAATCTTTTTGCCAAATTCAGTCAAGTTATCTGGCAAGGATTTGATTTTAGCCAGTAAATGTTTTATTGCGACAAACCAATAATATGATGTATGTGCTGTTCTTTGATTCTGCAAAACTGAAATCAGAACAAATATAAGGCTGACCACCGCCCATTTTTCCATTGCCCCAAATATTGATACCATAGACAAATTTCCAAATGTTGCCCCAAAAGTTTTCTTCACCACGATATGACACAATCTGAATACCGTTAGCGTTGACAACTGAACCTGATGCATTACCAAGGGTGATTGTTGCACCTGTATTTTCTGTCATGGATGTTTTACCGTCATCAGTCTTTGAAACTGCACCGTTACCAATGACAGACTGCATATTGAAGGTTGCATATTCAATCAGCATAAGCATCTGTGAAGCGGATGCCGTCTGAACAACACCCTGTTCCCAACCAGTACCACGTTTTTCAGCAAGTTTTCTGATATTGCCACGGGTTGCGTTCTGTGTAAGTCCTGACAGCGGTTTTGCATTAGCAATACTGCATAACATATCAGCAGCAAAGTCAGCAACCTGTGAATCATCAAGAATGTACGCTGATGCAGATGCATCCCAAAGTGAACCTTCAAAGGCTGCAAGATATGCAACATCATTTTCCTGACCATTTACAATGAACGCCGGATGAAGTTTGAATCCCGCCTTTGGTGTATCTGATACATAGTATCTGATTTTTCTTGTGATTGCCCCCTTGGTTCTCTTTTCAGTTTTAAGCGGTACAACCTTGTAATAAAACTTTGGTTGTTCAACCATTACCTGAACGATTGTCCCGGCACTGAATTTCAGGTTTTCATCAGGTGATTCAGTACCTACCGGGTTACGGTCAACCGCCTGTGTCAGTTTTCCAGTAGTGGAAAATCCGGCTTCACCGTAATATGCAGCAACACGCCCGTCATTGGTAAGGTTGCAACGCTTTCTACCACCAAAGGCATTGATTCCGTCAAATCCTGAACCCGCTGAACGGTTTACTGCTCCGGCAAGTCTTGTGAACTTTTTATTTTCAAAATCCACCCAAAGGAGGAACCATGTCAGACAACCGAAAATACTACTACCTCAAGCTGAAAGAGAATTACTTTGACGAGGACGCTATCGTGCTGCTGGAAAGTATGCAGGACGGCATCCTCTATTCCAACATTCTCTTGAAACTGTACCTAAAATCGCTGAAAAACGGCGGGAAGTTGCAGCTTGATGAAAATATCCCCTACACCGCGCAGATGATTGCCACCATTACCCGCCAGCAAGTCGGCACCGTAGAACGAGCCTTGCAGATTTTTATGAAGCTGGGGCTTGTGGAGCCGTTACAGAACGGCGCGCTGTATATGAGCAACATTGAACTGCTTATCGGCCAATCCTCTACCGAGGGGGAGCGGAAACGGCGGGCAAGGCTGGCTTTGCAGGAGCAAAAAGCCTTGCCAAAGGCCGGGGCGGACAAATGTCCACCATATCAAGCGGACATTTGTCCACCAGAGATAGAGAAAGAGATAGAGATAGAGATAGAAAAAGAGAGAGAGCGAGAGTTAGATACGGGACAGACCGCCCGCGCCGCCTATGGCCGGTATGAAAATGTCTTTCTTTCGCAATCAGAACTGGACGGGCTGAAAGCAGACCTGCCCGACAAATGGAACTACTACATTGACCGGCTATCCTGCCATATCGCGTCCAGCGGCAAGCGATACCGCAGCCATGCCGCCACAATCTACAAATGGGCGCAGGAGGACGCAGCCAAGAAAGCCCCGAAAAAGGGCATACCAGACTACTCATGCAAGGAGGGCGAGAGTTTATGAAGAACGAAATCAACGCTGTTTTGGAGAATATGACGACTGTTACCCCGGAGCCGGAGGACTACACCGGCGAGGACGGTTTGCTGTACTGCGGCAAGTGCCGCAAGCCCAAAGAAGCCTACTTCCCGGAGGGCAAGGCGTTGTTTGGGATTGACCGCCACCCGGCAGAGTGCGACTGCCAGAGAGCCGCCCGCGAGGAACGGGAGGCCGCCGAGAAGCGGCGCAGGCACCTTGACACCGTGGAGGAACTGAAACGCCGGGGCTTTACCGACCCCACCATGCGGGACTGGACTTTTGAGAACGACAACGGCAGGAACCCGCAGGCCGGGATTGCCCGCCGGTATGTGGAACACTGGGAGGATATGCGAACCGACAATATCGGCTGCCTGTTCTGGGGCGGCGTGGGAACCGGGAAAAGCTACCTTGCGGGCTGTATCGCAAACGCCCTCATGGAGAAAGAAATCCCCGTCCACATGACGAACTTTGCCCTTATCCTCAACGACCTTGCCGCCAGCTTTGAGGGGCGCCACGAATGACATTTCGGGCATCGCGTGTAACCATGACGACGGCGACGGCAGCGCCACAGTGTTGCCCACAGGCCATAGAGGGGCAAGCCCGGAGACCAATGCGCTCCAGGCCATCCATACACCCGCGAGGGAAATGATCATAGCCACCCCTCGCGAGCGCAGGATATTAGTGAGATGTCGTTCGCTCAGTGTCACTTTGCCTTCTCGATGGCCTGAAGGTCAGCGCCGATGTCGCGACGGAAATACTTGCCTTCATAATCCACCCCGGCTGCGCCCCTGAAACTTGCGGCAAGCGCGCTGTCAAGGTCTTCGCCATAGGCGCTGCAGGCTATGACACGGCCACCCGAGGTCACGAGGTTACCTTCGGCATCCTTCTTCGTCCCGGCATGGAAATATACCGAGCCCTCGGCCTGGTTTCCGGCACCTGTGATGACCTTGCCCTTGGGATAGCTGCCGGGATAACCGCCGGACACCACCATGACAGTGGTTGCATAGCGCGGGTCGATTGCGAGGGGCATAGTGCCGAGATTGCCCGAGGCGGCGGCATGGAGCAGGGGAAGCAGATCGGAGGCTATGCGGAGCATGACCACCTCGGTCTCGGGGTCACCCATGCGCACGTTGTACTCTATCACCATAGGTTCGCCCTCGACATTGATGAGGCCGAGGAAGATGAAACCGCGATATGTGATACCCTCCTCGATGAGACCGTTGACCGTAGGGATGACGATGCGCTCCTCGACCTTTCGCATGAACTCCTCGTCGGCGAATGCGACAGGGCTGACAGCACCCATACCGCCGGTGTTCAGGCCGGTGTCACCCTCGCCGATACGCTTGTAGTCCTTTGCGACGGGCAATATGCGGTAACCGCCATTGCCGTCTGTGAGGACGAAGACAGAACATTCGATGCCTTTGAGGAACTGCTCGATGACGACAGTGGCCGACGATGCGCCGAACATGCCGCCAAGCATCTCGCGCAGCGATGCGCGGGCCTCGTCGAGCGAGTCGATGATGAGCACACCCTTTCCGGCGGCAAGGCCGTCGGCCTTGAGGACATAGGGCGGACGCAGTGTCTCGAGGAATTTCTCACCCTCGGCAAGCGTGTCGGCCGTAAAGCTGCGATATGCGGCAGTGGGGATGCCGTGACGCTCCATGAAGCGCTTCGCGAAATCCTTGCTACCCTCGAGTGCGGCACCTGTCTTTGACGGGCCCACAACCAGGGGACTCCCCGGACGCGAGGCGAAAAAGTCGAAAATACCGGCTACAAGGGGGTCTTCGTTGCCTACGACAATCATATCCACACCTTTCTCGGCCGAGAACTTGGCGATAGCCTCGAAATCGAGGGGCGAAATGGCGACATTCTCGCCGTATGCGTCCGTACCGCCGTTGCCGGGGGCGATATAGAGCTTGCCCAGCTCGGGGCTCTTGGCCAGTTTCCATGCTATGGCACATTCGCGTCCGCCCGACCCGAGCAGAAGCACGGTGAGGGGCTTACGCTGCTCCACGAGGGTCTCGCCGGCATTGAAGGGGCTCTTCTCGGGGGCATTGTCTACAGGATAACGCAAGGTGTTGAGGTTCTGTTGGATTGACATATTTGTGGGGCGGTGATATGATGGTTACTTATTTTTGCTCTTCTGTATTGTTGTTGCCTGTGTCGGCATCCGGGCGCTTCCAGCGGCGGCGTGTGCGCATAAAGGGGCCGTCGGAGGCCGGGATAGATGGCTGGCGCGGTGTCTCGCCAAGTCCCTTCAGGGCATGCTCGTTGCGACGGCGCGACAGTATCTCCTCCGCCTCGCTGCGCAGGGCTGTCTCCTCCTTGAACCGGCGGCGGTTCTCCTCGTTACGGGCAAAGCCGCCCTTCTTGGGTCGGTAGAGCTCGCTGAGGGCCGAGCGCTTCTCGGGCCCTTTGCGCTGGTTGTCGCGCGGAGAGTTCTCGCGGCGGCGGTCAGAGCTGCGTCCACCCATCCCCTTCTCTCCGGCCTCACGGCGCCACTGGGCGTCTGTCTTGCGCACGGGACGGTCTGATTTCTCCTTCTTCTCGCGCTTAACCACGCCTCCGGCACGGCGGAAATCCTCTTTCTTACCCTCGAAGGTAACATACTCCCTGAGCACGCAGTCGATGCCGCCGTTCTGCATCTCCTCGCTCAGCGAGGGGGTCAGGCCGATGCGGTCCATGCACTCCATGTTCGACGATATGACCCACGAGTGATAGCCGCAGAAGACATGCTTGAGTTTGGAGCCAAGCACATGATAGAGTTCCTGGATATCCTCGGGATTGATACGCTCGCCATAGGGGGGATTTGTCACGAGCACACCGGGAGTATCGTCGACGGGCGCCTTGTCCCACTGGCGGATTGAACGCACGCGGAGTGACACGATGTCATCGACCCCGGCTGAGAGGACATTGTTCTCGGCCACGGCGATAGCCTTGGGGGATACATCGGCGCCATATATCTTGAACGGAATGTCGACACGGCGCTCTTTCTCGGCGAGGACACGCTCGAGGAGCTCGCTGTCAAAATCGCGCCAGTTCTCGAATGCCCATCCCTTGCGGTAGCTGCCGGGAGCGATGTCGGCGGCAATCATGGCAGCCTCGACGAGGAATGTTCCAGACCCGCACATCGGGTCGACGAGGGGAGCCTCACCCTTCCAGCCGCTCTTGAGTATGATTCCGGCGGCAAGCACCTCGTTGATGGGCGCCTCGGTCTGACCCACGCGCCATCCGCGCTTGTGCAGCGACTCGCCCGACGAATTGAGCGATATTGTCACCCTCTCGCCGTCGATATGCACATTGATCTTCACGTCAGGCTCACCCTCGACACAGACATTGGGACGCTTGTCCTCTCCATAACGGTCCTTGAACCAGTCGACCACGGCATCCTTGACACGATAGAGCACGAAATGCGAGTTGGTGAACACATTGGAGTGTACTGTCGAGTCGATGGCGAATGTCTTGCCGAGACTCAGCACACTGCCCCAGTCATACTCCTTGACAAGCTCGTAGAGCGAATCGGTGTCAGAGGCTGTGAACTTGTAGACAGGCTTGAGGATAGACAGGGCCGTGCGGCACCACACATTGGCGCGATACATCATCTCGAGGTCCCCCTCGAACGACACCATGCGGCATCCGGGCGTGACCTTGAGCGCGCCGAGCGAGCGGAGCTCACCGGCCAATACATCTTCGAGACCCTTGAGGGTCTTTGCAACTAATTCAAATGACATGGGATATATTGTTGTGCTGTTGTTATCGTTACATTTTCTTGAAATTCTCCGGGATAGCCTGTATCAGCTTCTCTCCCGGGGCGACAGGCGAGGTGACCCATAGGTTGCCTCCGATGACGGCTCCATCACCGACCGTGATACGCCCGAGGATTGTCGAGTTGGAATAGATGACCACATTGTCACCTATTATCGGATGGCGCGGAATACCTTTGACCGGGTTGTCATTCTCGTCCTTGACAAAGCTGCGGGCACCGAGAGTGACACCTTGATAGATCTTCACGTTGTCCCCTATGATTGCGGTGGCACCGATGACCACACCTGTGCCGTGGTCAATGACGAAACGGCGTCCGATGGTCGCACCCGGATGTATGTCTATGCCGGTGTCGGAGTGCGCCTGTTCTGAAATCATGCGCGGCAATATGGGGACACCGAGCCCAAGCAACTCATGGGCTATGCGGTGACTCATTGTGGCCCTCAGGCCGGGATAGCATACTATCACCTCGTGCGTCGACGTAGCAGCGGGATCGCCGAGGAACGTTGCGTCGATGTCGGTGTCAAGGATGGCGCGCAGCTTGGGGAGTCGGGTGATGAAGGTCACGGCAGCGCTGTCTGCCTCGGCATTAATGCTCTCGAGCGTCCTTACGCAGTCCGTATCGGCAAAACAGAGAGCCGCGCATATCTGATGATGGAGCAGACGGCGCAACTCGTGGCAATCGAGGGTCATGCGCGAGCGAAGTTCGGAGGCGGACACCACAGTGTCGTCATAGAAACCGGGGAACATCAGCCCGCAAGCCAGCCTGACGATGCGGCGTACGGTCGTGTTAGACAGCAACGGCTCACCCTCGTTGTGACGGCGGGGGCACACATGATGCATGGTGTCAAAATCGCACAACGAGTCAACGACTCCTTCCATCTCCCGCAGGGTCGGGATAGCGGCTTCAGTTTCCATAACTTCAATTTAAAGTGCAAAGTTACTAAAAAAGCCGCGAAAACAGCCAACAATGCGGCCAAAATATTTAGACCGGGATAGCGGCAGGGAGTATTTCGGCGAGGGTCGGATGGGTATGCACGGAACTGACAATCGCCTCGGCCTCAAGACCCGAGCTCATGGCAAGCGTTGCCTCGGCGATAAGGTCTGAGGCATGCGGTCCAACTATATGGCACCCGAGCAATTTGCCGTCCGTGACCGAGACAATCGTCTTGACCATACCGTCGGGCTCTCCCATGGCGCGGGCTTTGCCGTTAGCCTGGAATGTAGCCTTGCCTATCTTCACGTCAAGGCCCTGCGCGGCACACTGTGCCTCGGTCAGTCCGACCATGGCGCACTCGGGATGCGTGAAGACAGCCGACGGTATCGGCCCGAGAGCGGTACGAAGGCCAAGCGCAATCTCGCCCTGCGCGGTGGCAGCGTGCGCCAACATGCAACGGCCGTTTACGTCACCTATGGCATAGACTGACGTGTCTCCCGCCCTCATCAGCAACATATTGTCATCGACCGCGAGAAAACCGCGCGGAGTCAGGGACGCCCCGGCCTCGACAAGCCCGGCAGGAATTACAGGACGACGCCCCACAGCCATGATTGCCATCTCAGACGCGACACTCCTCTTTTTCCCCTTGGCCTCATACGTTACTCCACCTGCCGGAGTAATCTCTTTGACCAGAGCGTCGGTGATGATATTGATTCGGCGACGCTTGAGGGCCATGCGCAGACGCTTGGCTATCTCGGCATCGAATGGCGGAAGGATTTCGGGCATACCCTCGATCACTGTCACATCAACACCGAAACTCCTCAGCACAGATGCAAATTCCAGTCCTATGACACCACCGCCTATCACCGTGACAGACGCGGGGAGAGTGTCGAGAGCAAGGAATTGGTCGCTCGTAAGCGCATATTCAGCACCCGGGATATTGATTATGGCAGGGCAAGACCCCGTGGCCACAATAATCTTTGGCGCGGTATAGACCGTATCTCCGACCTTGATTTCGGAGGGAGATATGAACTCGGCCTCGCCATGAATCACCTCGACATCCCTGAGCACCTGGGCCACACCCTCGCGCAGCGATGCCACAATGTTGTCCTTACGGGCAGCTATGGACGCATAATCTATGGTCGGGGCAGCCGCGCCGATGCCATACTCAGCAGCCGAACTTATTATATCGGCAACCTCTGCGGAGCGACAGAGAGCCTTGGTGGGAATACAGCCGCGGTTAAGGCATGTGCCACCGAGATGGCCACGCTCTATCAGGGTCACTTTTTGCCCCAAAGACGCCGCCCGGGCCGCGGTCTCATATCCGCCCGGACCGGCACCTATGATAATTATGTCTGGCATTAGGGAAGGGTTGTGGGGGTGTAGAGTTATGGGGTTAAAGGAGAAAATATTTTGAGAACATACAAGGATAAAGAGGAATTAAAAGCCGAAATCAGCAAAGGCTTTGAAAAATACATTGCTGAATTTGATTCTATTCCGGAAGCCCTAAAAGATGTAAGAGCAGCCGAGGTGGACAGAACACCGGCTGAGAATCTTGCTTATCAGATCGGTTGGACAACGCTGCTTCTAAAATGGGAAAATGACGAGAAGCGCGGAGTTGAAGTGAAAACACCATCAGAACTGTTTAGGTGGAATCAGCTGGGCGATCTATACCAATGGTTCACAGATACATACTCTCATTCATCCTTAGTGGAATTGAAGGATCAGTTAAAAGGAAACGTTACTTCTATCCAGACAATGATTGATTCTATGAGTGAAGAAGAGTTATTTCAACCGCACATGAGAAAGTGGGCAGATGATGCTACCA
>OMDV01000572.1_pt1 | contig 10161 bp, 14 predicted proteins | sample 1673671 | NCBI WGS metagenome assembly OMDV01 (sample SAMEA103958118, study PRJEB25191) | human gut metagenome | reverse complement strand
ACACTGGAATACGTTTTAAAACATCTATAAACTTAATCGATTAAATTACAATGGCTTACGTTATCACCGACAAGTGTGTCGCTTGCGGCACCTGTCTTCCCAACTGCCCCGTTGAGGCTATTTCCGAGGGTGACATCTATGTAATCGACCCCGATACCTGCATCGAGTGCGGCACCTGCGCTGAGGTTTGCCCCTCTGACGCAATCATCCCCGGCGAATAATCATCGGAGAGATAAACACAGCGGAGGCCGTCCGATGCCGGACGGCCTCCGTCGTGTTTGTATGGGTTCTATATGTCAGCAGCCGCAACCGGGAGCAACCGGAATCTTGGCCACACGGCGCTCATGGCGTCCACCCTCAAAGGGTGTGGTCAGGAACGCGTCTACAATCGCCAGGGCGGTCACAGGGTCGATGAAACGGGCGGGAAGCACCAGCACATTGGCGTCATTATGCTGACGGGCGAGCTTGGCAATCTCAACATTCCAGCAAAGGGCGGCGCGGATTCCCTGATGCTTGTTCAGGGTCATACCGATACCGTTGCCTGTGCCGCAGATGGCGATCCCGGGATAGCAACGTCCCTCCTCGATGGCGATGGCCGCTGGATGGGCGAAATCAGGATAATCACATGACTCGGCGGAATGTGTGCCGAAATCCTCGAACTCCTTTCCCTGGGATTCGAGGTATCCCTCGATCATGCTTTTCAGCTCATAGCCGGCATGATCGCTGCAAAGGGCTATTTTCATTTCGTTATGTATGCTAATGGGTTATTCTTCAATATCCTTAACAACCGGTGATTCCAAGAGTTCAGAACCGCCCTGCCCCTCCTGAGGGGTCACAGGTGATTCAGCAGGGGGAAGCTCCGGGTTATTGTCCTCTATCTCAAATCCGGGAGGCAACGGCTTCTCATCCTTCTTCTTGCCGGAGAGGGAGAAGGTGTAGAAAATCGAGAACGAACCGGTGATTATGCCGTTTCTCGAGCCATAGCCCGGGATATACCAAGGCTTCCCGTTGGGCTGTTTGGTCTCGTGGAGGATGGTGCGGAACCTGACATTCCACCCCATCGAAATCGGCTTCCATATCTTGACCCTCAGGCCGAAAATCACATTCAGGTAAGACACCGACGAGGTCTGGGTCGGGAAATTGACCGTCTCGTTCTGCCCCCAGTAGCCGTCACTGATGGCGACATCACGCAGCTGGTAGCTGAAACGGCTCCAGCCATAACGCAGACCGGCGACAAACTGGTAGTCGGGATTGCTGTTGTAGAGGAAGTTGTAATTCGCGCCAATCCTGAAATATGGCGACACTCCGACATGGTAGGTGTAATTCTGGTTGGTGGGGGTGGAGTTGGCATTTCCAAGCCCGATTTCAACCACCGGGATATACCGGTTGTGGAGATTCAGCTCCGCCGAGAAACCTATCAGGCCGTAGCTCTGGCCGAAAGCCCTCATCAGCGGATCCCAGATGTCTACCCCGACCGACGCGCTGAATATCAGCGGATTTATCATTTTCGGGACACGTCCCTGGGTAACCCCGGCAATGGTGTCAGGCACCTCTTTGCCTGTCACTGTGTCGACCAGCACCTTGTTTCCCATATCATCCGTGATGTTCACGAGCCTTGTGCGGTCGATGGAATCACCCGGCTGCTTGTTCTCGTTCACACCAAGCATGCTCTTCGACGCGCCCGTCACCGGCGTTACCCTGCGCTGGGCCGAGACAGAGAAGAGTGCCGCAAGGCAAAGCAATGGCAATATCACCCGAGACAGTCTCATTCCTCACCCCCCTCCTGCGGGTAGTCGCCGTTTCCGTCGTCAGGAGCGGATGTGCGGAAGAAAACCTTTATCCTCTCCATCTCCACATTGGTTATCACCGAGTCGACGACAGCCACCGAATCCACCAAGTGGCGCGTGTAATCTACATTATGGATTATGTAGCGGTACATAGCGCCGCATTCGCTCGACGCGAAAAATGGCTCGACATCGTAATGGAATGTGATGATGTCATCAAATTCCGGGTTGTCAAGTCCTTGGAGCTTGTAGTCGTAATGGAGCCGGAAAGAGGTGGAATTGGTGGCGTCGCGGAAGGGGAGATATACCTGCGACACCCGTTGGCCGGAGCTGACAAGCAGGGAGTCGCCGGGAGCGCCGACGCCACCCAAGTCGAGCGAGTCGAGCGCCACCGCCTCACCGGTGGCATAATCATAGAACCCCATCAGCGGCAACGAGCTATGGTTGTCGGTGCAGCCTGCGGTGTTGCAGCCGGTGGTCAGCAACCCCACCGGCAACAGGGCCAGCAACGCCCCACGGAGCAATATGTGTGATACAATATGTCTCAACAAACAAATCTGTTTCGGAATCGCAGCCCCCTTCAGAACTGCGACTCTATTTCATAATCATTTCGGCGCGAGGAGTTCCTGACAATCAGTTCGCCGAGGAATCCGGTCAGGAAAAGCTGTGTGCCGAGAATCATCGAGGTCAGCGAAAGATAGAAATACGGGGAGTCGGTCACCAGTATGTAATGCTGGCCTGAGTGCATCGCCCAGAGCTTGTGGACACCCACCACCACCACGGCCACCAGACCGAGCAGGAACATCAGCGAACCGAGAAGTCCGAAGAAATGCATCGGCTTGATACCGAACTTGTTGGTGAACCAGAGTGTGGCAAGGTCGAGATAGCCGTTGACGAAACGGTCCAGTCCGAATTTCGTCTTGCCGTATTTGCGCGCCTGGTGGTGGACGACCTTCTCACCGATGCGGGTGAAACCGGCGTTCTTGGCCAGGTAGGGGATATAGCGGTGCATATCGCCATAAACCTCGATATGCTTCACGACCTTGTTGCGGTAAGCCTTCAGGCCGCAATTGAAGTCGTGGAGGTTGCGTATTCCGCTGACCTTGCGGGCAGTGGCGTTGAAAAGCTTGGTCGGGATGGTTTTCGACAGAGGGTCGTAGCGTTTCTGCTTCCAGCCGCTGACAAGGTCGTACCCCTCCTCCGTAATCATCCGGTAAAGCTCCGGAATCTCGTCGGGAGAGTCCTGCAGGTCGGCATCCATGGTAATCACCACACGCCCCTTGGCGAGGCGGAACCCTGTATGGAGCGCAGGCGACTTGCCGTAATTGCGGCGGAAGCTGACCCCATGGACAGCCGTGGGATTCTCTTCTGACAGCCGCCGGATTACCTCCCAGGAGCTATCGGTCGAACCGTCGTTGACATATATCACCTCATAGGTGAAACCATTTGCCTTCATCACCCGGTCAATCCAGGCCTGAAGTTCGGGCAGCGACTCCTCCTCGTTATAGAGGGGAACCACCACCGAGATGTCCACGGGATATTCTTCGTTGCTCATTTTCATTTGTGACATTTTTCCTGGCAGCCGCCATTCTCAGCTGCGTCCGCTATCCAACGGCACCTTTACCAGGCGCACCGCCCCGGCGAGGAACATAGACAGCACCGATCCGGAGAAGAGCCCCAGCCACATCCACACCATGGCGATGGTGAAAGGTGACGGCGCGAGCCCCCGGTCGATGATTGTCTGGAATTCCGCGGCAAGCTCCGCGCCCGTGCCGGTAGACTCGTTACGGTAAAATTCCACCCCCAGCCTGAGGGTGTCCATTATGAAATCCGGATAAATCCAGCGCATGAAGATGAAAGCCGCCGCGCAGAGTATCAGCGAACCGGCTGCAAAGGTCAGTATCCCCTGCATCCACAGGGCCGAGTATGTCACAAGGCCATGGGATTCCACATAGGTGCGACGCAGGAAACGGTATGCGCCGAACGGCACAAGCAGGGCCATTGTCAGCACGAGGATATTCAGCAGCGGCACATGCATCGATGCCACACTCAGGCCGAATATGGCCGTGAACCACAAGCCGAACCATGCCCCGTCGTTCGCTGCCCGCTCATATATCGAGCGAGGGGCGTTTCCGGAACGGTTTCCCGCCTGACGGTCATTGCGATTGTTGGATTCCATTGCTGCAAATTTACGAATATTTTTGCTAATTTTGTATCACTGTTCCCGACAGTGACCGATTTTTTATGAATAAAGCTCCAATTGAATATGAATAACCCTGAAAATCACCCAGACAACTCTTCCTCCCTGAATGTCGTGTCCCCCGTGGAGTTTCCCGAAGACATGAAGACCGTGGCCGGCAAGGAATTCGGCGGCGAACGCGCCCTGTTCGCCACCCATCGCCTGCGGCTGGAGAATGTCACCTTTCATCCCGGGGAGTCGGCACTGAAATGCTGTTCCGACATCGACGCGTCGGGATGTGTCTTCGAGGGGAAATATCCGTTCTGGCATGTCGACACCTTCCGCTGCACCGACTGCCATTTCCTTCCCGGAGCCAGGGCCGCGCTATGGTATTCGCGCAACCTCAACATGCGCCGATGCCAGGTGGACGCCCCCAAGATGTTCCGCGAGATGGAAAACCTTTCGCTGGAGGAGGTCAGGATTCCAGACGCGCAGGAGACCCTCTGGGGTTGCCGTGGCGTGAGGCTCAGGGATGTCGAGGTGGATAAGGCCGACTATATCTTCTTCCACTGCTCCGACATTGACATAGACCGTTACCGCCAGGATGGCAACTATTCATTCCAGTATTGCCGCAATATCGTGATACGCAACGCGGTAATCAACTCCCGCGACGCGTTCTGGGAGACCGATAACGTGACGGTCTACGACTCGGAAATCAACGGTGAATTTCTCGGATGGCACTCCCGCAACCTGCGCCTGGTGCGCTGCCGCATCAACGGCACCCAGCCCCTCTGCTATTGCAAGAATCTCGTGATGGAGGACTGCACGATGGGTGACGAATGTGACCTGTCGTTTGAGGACTCAGAGGTGACCGCCACTATAAACTCCGCCATTGTCAGCGTAAAGAATCCCCGCACCGGCTCCATCAAGGCCCTCTCCATCGGGGAGGTGATACTCGACAAGAACATACTGGCCCCGGCCGACTGCAAGATAGAGACAGAAATCTGACGTATGGAATTTTCCGACAAGTATTTTGACACCGCCCCTGACCGCCGTGGAAGCGGCTCATACAAATGGGACAGCGAGGCCGGAGCGGGGGATGTCATCCCCCTCTGGGTGGCCGACATGGATTTCAAGACCGCGCCGGTGGTAATCGAGGCGTTGCGCCGCAGGGTCGAGCACGGGGTTTTCGGCTACACGCTGGTCGACGATGAGTATTACGCCGCTCTGCGCGGATGGTTCGCCGAACGACACGGCTACACAATCGACACCCGTCAGGTCATATATACCTCCGGGGTGGTGCCTGCCATCTCAGCCATCATCAAAGCCCTGACGAAACCCGGGGAAGGGGTCATCGTCCAGACCCCTGTCTACAATTGCTTCTTCTCCTCGATACGCAACAACGGTTGCCGCATCGTGGAAAGCCCCCTGATCCGCGAGGAGATTTCCGGCGACACATTCACCTACCGCATAGATTTCGAAGACCTGGAGCGTAAAGCCGCAGACCGGGCCAACACGATGCTCCTGCTCTGCAATCCCCACAATCCCGCCGGGAGGATATGGAACCGCGATGAGCTAAAGCAGGTGGCCGGGATATGCAGCCGCAACGGTGTCAGGGTGGTCAGCGACGAAATCCACTGCGAACTGGCGATGCCTGGGCTGGAATACACCCCTTACGGCACAATCGACCCCACCGGGGTCATCTGCCTCTCCCCCTCCAAGGCGTTCAACACCGCCGGGTTGCAGATTGCCAATATCGTATGTCCCGACGACTCGGTCAGACGCGCTGTAGACCGGGCCATCAACATAAACGAGGTATGCGATGTCAACCCCTTCGGGGTGGTGGCCCTGAAAGCCGCCTACTCGCCGGAAGGGGCGGCGTGGCTCAACGCCCTGCGGGGCTATCTCGCCGACAACTACCACCTTACACGCGACATCATATCAAATGAACTGCCCGGATGTCCGATGGCGCTGCTGGAAGCGACATATCTCCCGTGGATAGATGTCTCCTCACTCGGTGTGCCGACCGAGGAACTGGAGGAGCGGCTGATACGTGAGGCCGGTGTATGGGTCAACTGCGGCGAGATGTATGGCAGCAGAGGATTCATCCGTCTCAACATCGCCTGTCCGCGTGCACGTCTGCGGGAGGGGCTGCGCCGTCTTGTCGGCTTCCTGAAGAAACTTTATTGAATCCAGACAGCTGTTCAAAATCAGTTTATATTAACCACGACTCACCTTTGGTAGGAATATCCCAGATACAGACCGGGCAGCCCCTCAACAAGCGGCAATGCCTGATGCTCGCCGCGAAGCTGTCGTGGCCAGCGATGATGGCCCAGCTGTCAAGCATCGTGATGCAGTATATCGACACGGCCATGGTCGGCCAGCTCGGGGCCGACGACTCCGCGTCAATCGGCCTTATGGCCAGCAGCCTGTGGCTTTTCTGGGGCATCTGTTCAGCCTCGACGGTGGGATTCTCCGTGCAGGTGGCTCACCGTATCGGAGCCACCGACTACAAAGGGGCGCGGATGGTACTTCGCCAGGCGATAGGCGCATGCCTGTCTGTTGGTCTGGTCGTGGCCCTGATAGGGGCAAGCATCGCCTCCAGCCTGCCGGGCTGGCTGGGAGGGGCGGAGCAGGTCAGGCATAACGCGTCGCTCTACTTCCTCGTGTTCGTGCTGGCCCTTCCGGTGCTGATATTCAACTATCTGGGATGCGGCATACTCAGAGCGTCGGGCAATATGAAGGTGCCGGGCGGACTGAACGTCATGATGTGCCTGCTCGATGTCATTTTCAATTTCATACTGATTTTCCCCTCGCGCGAGGCAAGCATCTTCGGGATGGAGTTCACAATGCCGGGAGCGGGGCTGGGGGTGCTTGGAGCCGCCCTCGGGACAGTATTGGCAGAAGTCATAACCTCCTCACTGGTGATGTGGTATCTGTGTTGCCGTCAGGATGGTATGAGGATTTTCCACACCGGCGAACACGGCTCATTCCGCCCCTCGGGCAACATCATACGTAACGCCGTCAAGGTATCGGCACCTGTCGCGCTCGAACATGCCGTAATCAGCGGGGCGCAGATTGTCATCACCCTCATCGTCGCGCCGTTAGGGGTAATCGCCATCGCGGCGAATGCCTTTGCCGTCACCGCCGAGAGTCTTTGCTATATGCCCGGATTCGGTATCGGTGACGCGGCCACGACCCTCGTCGGACAGAGCTACGGGGCGCGGCGACTCGACCTGGCACGACGACTCGGATATGTCACTGTCGGGATGGGTATGGCCGTGATGACAATAATGGGAGCGATTCTCTATGTCACCGCCCCCTATGTGATGGGGATGTTGTCGCCGGTCAAGGAGATATGCGACCTCGGCACGGAGGTGCTGCGCATCGAGGCGTGGGCCGAACCGATGTATGCCGCATCGATAGTGGCCTACGGCGTGATGGTCGGTGTGGGGGACACGGTGATTCCCGCCGGGATGAACTTCGTGAGCATCTGGCTCGTACGTCTCCCCATCGCCGCAATCCTTGCCCGCACCATCGGCCTGCGCGGCGTGTGGCTTGCCATGTGTATCGAGCTGACATTCCGCGGCGTCATCTTCCTCATCCGCCTGATTCGAGGCAGCTGGCTCCGCAACGGCCTCAAGACCGCCCCCGCCGAAGCCCCCTCCTTCGATCCCGAGCCATAACTTTGTAATAACCGCCCGTTATTTATGCTTGGGCTTTTCGGGAGCGGGGGTCATGGAGAGGATGGGGAGGTGCCAGTCCCACTTGAGGGCGCACATACGCAGGGCGATGATTATCAGCGCACAAGCTATCTGGCATCCGACGGCTCCGAGTCCGAGACTTCCGGCAAGCCAGTAAACCACCCCACCGGCGATGCAGGCCGTGGCGTAGATGTCTTTGCGGAAAAACAGAGGTTGCTCGTTGATGAGTATGTCACGCAAGACCCCTCCGAATGAGCCGGTTATGACTCCCATCACTATCGCCACCCACATCGGGTAGCCAGTGGCCAGGGTCTTCTGTATTCCGATGACGACGAAAAGGGCCAGTCCGAGTGTGTCGAACACAAACAGCATACGGTTGTTGCTCACCAGCATTTTCCGGAACAGGATGACGACCGCGAGCGAGATGCCGGTCACACCGAGGTAGAGGAATGTCTGCATCCAGAAAACCGGAATGTCGAGAAGTATGTCGCGCAATGTGCCGCCGCCTATGGCAGTGACAAGCCCGACGGTGTAAGCCCCGAACCAGTCGAACCGGCGGAACGCCGCCAGACGTATGCCTGAAATGGCGAACGCGATTGTGCCGATCACCTCTATCGCTGTGAGAAATGTCGTTTCCAAGATTGTTAGCCCTTTTTGATTTGTCCTTTCTTTAAAGAGATGGAGAGTCCTTATTCCCCCGCTTTACTGTAATACCTGCACCATTCCTTGATGACGCAATTCAGGCAGTCGGGACGCCTTGCCTTGCAGACATACCTGCCGTGGAGAATCAGCCAGTGGTGGGCCAGGGGTATCTGCTCCTCGGGAATGTTCTTCACCAATGCCTCCTCAGTCTGTCGGGGGGTCTTGGAGCCGGTGGTGAGGCCGATACGCTCGGAGACACGGAAAACGTGGGTGTCGACCGCCATGGCCGCACGGTTCCAGACCACGGAGAGCATCACATTGGCGGTCTTGCGCCCGACGCCGGGAATGGTCAGCAGGTCATCGATATTGTCGGGCACCTCCCCGCCGAAATCCTCGGTAAGCTTGCGGGCGGCTCCCAGCAACGACTTGGTCTTGTTGTTGGGATATGAGACCGAACGGATATACCCGAAGACGGTCTCCTCATCCGAGGCGGCAAGCGATGCGGCGTCGGGGAACGCCTCGAAAAGGGGTGGCGTAACGATGTTGACCCGCTTGTCGGTGCATTGCGCCGAAAGAATCACGGCCAGCAGGAGATGGAAGGGGGTGTCGTAATGAAGCTCGGTCTTCGGTTCGGGCATTTCGGCGGCGAAACGCGCCAATACCTGGCGGTATCGTTCTTTGAGTGATATGCGGGGCATAAGATTGAGAGGTTTAAGGGATCAAACAGAACGGATTTTTGGCGGATAGCTTTAGGGACGCACCGAAGCGCGTCCCTAAATTATTATCAGTCAGGTTATCCACGCAATCAGTGGGCGTGGGTGAACTCTTTGAGGAATCTCACATCATTCTCGGAGAAGAGGCGCAGGTCGTTGACCCTGTATTTGAGGTTGGCGATACGCTCCACACCCATTCCGAGGGCGAAGCCTGAGTAGACCTTGGAGTCGATGCCACACGCGTCGAGGACATTGGGGTCGACCATGCCGCAGCCGAGGATTTCCACCCATCCGGTCAGCTTTGGTGATTCCGCCCGGCTTGCGTTTTGGCTTATGTATGAGATTTATCTCCTCCATAACCTTGCGGACAGTACCTTCACAAGGCACATGAACGTCCGTAAACTCTCCGATTTCCTGCCTGTAAGTGAGCGCCTGATACATACGCACTCTGCCGTAATCTGCATTGCATTCGTCCTCACCATGAATTATCATCATGGCATCGGCAAGCGCCTGATACTTCCAAGGCTCATCTTTGCGCTCAAGATAGTCATAAAATGCCTGTCTGCTGACTTCAAGAGTCATGCAGTAAAAACTGATTTTTCCCTTAATTCTGCCGTCATCAGTGCGGATTGCGATGTATTTCAGTCTTTGCTCTTTCCCGACTTCTGACGGCTCGCTGCGAAAAAAGCGGCGGCGTCCTCTAAGAATTCGTTCATCTCGTTAAGGCGTTTTATTTCTTTTTCCATCGCATTTGTCTTCTTCTTTAGTTGCTGATTCTCCTGTGCGATATTCAGTGCATCTTCAGGGTTTCGCTCGCCCAGACTGATATCAAGCCCTCCGACCTTCGCCTTGTTAACCCAGCCATACAGCGTATTAGACGGCACGTTTAGTTCCTTAGCTGCTTTTTCCGTGCCTATCTCCTTTGCAAGCTTTACCGCCTGTACCTTGAAATCATTGTCATACTGTCTGTTCTTTGACATCATTTTCTCCTCCTGGTTTTCATTGTTTTCATTTTATTACTTTGAGGATTAGGTGTCAAGTTTTATTATACTACATCATACGAATACGCATCGAACGTACCTTTCGTGACATAGCGATAAATCTCTACATTCTTGTTCTGATTGCCCTGTCTGATGATA
>OMDV01000570.1_pt1 | contig 10198 bp, 8 predicted proteins | sample 1673671 | NCBI WGS metagenome assembly OMDV01 (sample SAMEA103958118, study PRJEB25191) | human gut metagenome | reverse complement strand
ATTAGTAGTTGTCAATTCGGGCTGGATACGCTAGAATAGGAAAGGATATGAAGATAAGGAGTGATTTCATTTTGCCTGAGCTTAAATATAAGCGCATCCTGCTGAAAGTCAGCGGCGAGGCTCTCGCCGGGGACGCACATCGGGGGCTTGATTTTACCATTGTGGGCGAGCTTTGCGAGTCTATCAAAACCTGCGTGGACATGGGCGTCCAGATTGGTCTGGTCATCGGCGCCGGAAACTTCTGGCGGGGCGTCAAGGACGGCGCGGATAAGATGCAGCGTTCTCACGCCGACTCCATGGGAATGCTTGGTACGGTGATGAACGCCATTGCCGTGGCCGATGCCCTGAACCGCCACGGCATGGACGCCCGGGTTCTCAGCGCCGTGGAGATGAACAAGTTCGCCGAGTATTTTACCCGGGACCTTGCCGAGCGGTACTTAAATGAGGGGAAGGTCGTCCTCTTTGCCGCCGGTACCGGCAATCCCTACTTCTCCACCGACACCGGTGCGGTGCTCCGGGGCGTGGAGATCGAGGCCGACGCCGTGCTGATGGCAAAGAACGTGGACGCCATTTATTCCGCCGACCCCGCCAAAGACCCCACAGCCGTCCGCTACTCCCGCCTGACCTATGGCGAGGTGCTGGCGAAGAACCTGAAGGCCACGGACATCACCGCTATGGCGCTGGCTATGGACAACGACATGACCATGGTCTGCTTTGGCCTGAATGAAGAAAACAGCATCGTCCGCGTGGTTCGCGGCGAAGAGATCGGTACTACCGTAAAAAATCATTTCTAAGGAGGAACACAAAATGACCGTCGATTTCAAAGAATATTCCCGGAGAATGGACAAGGCTCTGGAGCATCTGGACGAGGAATTCGCCTCCGTCCGCGCTGGCCGCGCCAACGCAAAGGTTCTCGATCGGATCACCGTGGAATACTATGGCAGTGAAACGCCCCTGAACGGCGTCGCCACCATTTCCGCCCCCGACGCCCGTACCCTGATCATTCAGCCCTGGGACACCAAGCTGCTCAAGGACATCCAGAAGGCCATCCAGACCTCCGATCTGGGCATCAACCCCCAGAACGATGGCCGCGTCATCCGTCTGGTGTTCCCCCAGCTCACCGAGGAGCGCCGTAAGGATCTGGCCAAGCAGGTCAAGAAGTATTCCGAGGAAGCCAAGGTCGCCATGCGCAACATCCGTCGGGACGGCATGGACTATGTCAAGAAGCTGAAAAAGAACAGCGAGATCACCGAGGACGACCAGAAGAAGGCCGAGAAAGATTTGCAGGATCTGCTGGACAAGAACATCAAGCGCGCCGACGCCGCTCTTGCCGCCAAGGAAAAGGAACTGATGGCGATTTAACGCCGTCAGCCAAAACAAAGCACCCCTGCTGGCGGCTGGAAGCAGCCGCCAGCAGAAATTGCTTTTTTATCTTCGCAGATCTGTTCACTAACCATTTAGAAAGAGGTGCTTTATGGCACTTTCGCAAAACTCTCCCCCGCCCCGGCATATTGCCATCATCATGGACGGCAACGGCCGCTGGGCAAAGCAGCGGGGTCTGCCCCGCACCGCCGGTCACGCCGCAGGGGCGGAAGCCTTCCGGCGGATCGCCAACTACTGCCGCACGCTGGGCGTGGAATACCTGACGGTGTACGCCTTCTCCACGGAGAACTGGAAACGTTCTGCGGAGGAAGTGACAGGAATCATGAAGCTGCTGCGCCGCTATCTGGAAGAGGCGCTGCGGGACATGGAAAAGAACCGGGTAAAATTCCGCTTTTTCGGCGACCTGACCCGTCTCAGCCCGGAGCTGCAAACGCTCTGCCACAATGCGGAAAGCCGCTCGGAGGACTACGACGTGCAGGTGAACTTCTGCCTGAACTACGGCGGGCGGGATGAAATTATCCATGCTGTGAAGGCTTACACGGCGGATGTCGCCGCCGGAAGGGCCGACCCGGAAACACTCACCGAGGACGTTTTCTCCCGGTATCTGTATTCGGCGGGCGTACCCGACCCGGAGCTGATCATCCGGCCATCCGGAGAGATGCGGGTCAGCAACTTCCTGCTGTGGCAGTCCGCGTACTCGGAATATGTAATTATGAATGTACTTTGGCCTGATTTCACACCGGAACATCTGGACAGCGCCATTGAAGAATTTCACCGGCGCAGCCGCCGGTTCGGAGGGACATAGAGAAATGAAAAAACGCATTATTTCCGCAGCGATTCTGGTGCCGATCCTCTTTCTTCTGACACTGGCCGCACCGGTGATTGCCGCGTCACTGGTCATGAGTGCGCTCATGGCCATCGCGGCCTACGAGCTTCTGTACCGCACAGGGCTTGTAAAGCGGCCGCGGCTGGTGATCTACTCCTGCATCATGGCGGCCGCCGTGTGCATGTGGAGCTATTTCGGCGCGATTCATTCCTACTTTGTCATCCTCATGATTGTGTTCTTTATCCTGATGTTCTCGGAGATGATGCTTGACCACATAAAGGTTCACTTTGAGGATCTGTCCATGTGCTTTGTGGCGGGTCTTCTCATCCCCTACATGCTCAGCTCCCTCATCCGCATTCTGAATATGGATCTCGGACGGTATGTCATCCTGATTCCCTTCGTGGTGGCATTTATGTCCGACGCAGGCGCTTACTTTATCGGCCTGAAATTCGGGCGGCACAAGCTGGCGCCTGTGGTCAGCCCCAACAAAACCATCGAGGGCGCGCTGGGCGGCATTGCCTTCGCCGTGGTCAGTATGCTTGTTTACGCCCTGATCATCGACCTGCTGCCCGGCAATCTCCGGGTCAACTACGGTCTTGCGCTGCTGTATGGCTTCGCCGGTTCCCTGCTGGGCATTTTCGGCGATCTGTGCTTCTCCATCGTCAAGCGGCAGACCGGTATCAAGGATTACGGCAATCTGATCCCCGGCCACGGCGGCGTACTGGATCGGTTCGATTCCCTGACCCTGGTCGCCCCGGCCATGGAAGTATTGTTGGTGCTGCTTCCCATGGCGGTGTAAGGAGCGGCCTATGGTGCAGTGTGTCAATATTCTCGGCTCCACCGGCTCCATCGGCCGGCAGAGTCTGGACATTATCCGCCGTCTGCCCGGCATCCGGGTAGCGGCGCTCACCGCCGGAACCAACGTGGAGCGGATGGCGCAGCAGTGCCGGGAGTTTTCACCGAAGCTCGCCGTCATGGCAACGCAGGAAGCCGCTCAGGCGCTGGCGGAACGAATAAAAGGTCTGCCTATCCGGGTAAACTTCGGTGAGGCGGGTCTGATGGAAGCGGCGTCCATGGCGGAGGCCGACTGCGTTATCACCGCCGTGGTTGGCATGGTCGGTTTGAAGCCCACTCTCGCCGCCATCCGGGCGAAAAAGCGCATTGGCCTTGCCAACAAAGAAACTCTTGTCTGCGCCGGGGAACTGGTGATGGCCGAGGCGGAGAAGTACGGTGCGAAGATCGTCCCCGTGGATTCCGAGCATTCCGCAATCTTTCAGTGCCTTATGGGCTGCGGCAGCAGAAAAGAGATCCGGCGGCTGATCCTCACCTGCTCCGGCGGCCCATTTTTCGGCATGACCCGCCCTCAGCTGGAAACGGTGACCAGAGCCGACGCCCTGAAGCACCCCAACTGGAAGATGGGCGCGAAAATCACCGTTGACTGCGCCACCCTGATGAACAAGGGGCTGGAGGTCATCGAAGCCATGCGGCTGTACCGTCTGCCCCTGGAACAGGTGGACGTGGTCATCCACCGGCAGAGCATCGTCCACAGCATGGTGGAATTCACCGACGGCGCGGTGATGGCGCAGATGGGCACACCGGATATGCGTCTGCCCATTCAGCTGGCACTGACCTACCCGGAGCGTATCCCCTCCCCGGTGGAGCGGCTGGACTTACTGTCCTGCGGCCCGCTGACGTTTTCCCCGCCGGATACGGAGAATTTCCCCTGTCTGGCGCTGGCGCGGGACTGCGCAAAAGCGGGCGGCACGGCCTGCCCTGCCATGAACGGCGCAAATGAGGAAGCGGTCGCCATGTTCCTGAATGACAAAATCGGCTTTTACGACATCTACCGGCTGGTAAATGCCGCCGTGCCGCAGGTGCCGTTCATCGCCGACCCCACTTTGGAGCAGATTCTGGAAGCCGACCGTCTGGCTCGTGAGGCGGTTCGGGCGAACTCTTGATAATTGCGAGGCATTTTTTCTATGAGCGTTATTTTTGCGATTTTCCTGTTCAGCGTCCTGATTTTCGTCCATGAGCTGGGGCATTTTACCGCCGCCAAGCTCTCCGGCGTTCGGGTCAACGAATTTTCCATGTTTATGGGTCCCGCCATCTGGAAAAAGCAGGTGGGCGAGACTCTGTACGCCATCCGCTGCATCCCCATCGGCGGCTACTGCGCCATGGAGGGCGAGGACGGCGGAAGCGACAATCCCCGTTTCTTCGACAAGGCGGCATGGTGGAAGCGGCTGATTATTCTGGCCGCCGGTGCGGCGATGAACTTTCTCATCGGCGTGGTACTGATGGTCATTGTCTGCCTCCCCGTAAAGCAGACCGTCGTCCCCGTGATCGCCAGCTTTGAAGACTACGCCACGGTGAACGGCGAAAACGGCCTGCAAGCCGGTGACTGCATCGTGGAGGTGGACGGCGAAAAGCTCTACTCCTATTCCGATTTCTCCATGATTCTGTCACTGAACCCCGGCGACGTTCACGACATCACGGTGCGCCGGAACGGCGAAAAGGTCGTTCTGAAGGATTTTCTGCTGGAAAAGCACGAAGTGAAATTGGAAAACGGCTCGACTGGCCTGCGCTACGGCATGAATTTCACCCTCAGCACCCCGAACTTCTGGGAGAAGCTGGGAATGGCGTGGAACCAGTCGCTGGATACGGTGCGCATGGTTCGCCTGAGCCTGCAAATGCTGCTTGGCGGCAAGGTGGGCATTAAGGATATGTCCGGCCCCGTGGGCATTGTCAGTGAAATGTCCAAAGTGGCGGCAGCCTCCGACAGCAAGGTCACCGCGCTGCTGAATATGCTGTATTTCGGCGGCTTCATCGCCATCAATCTGGCGGTGATGAATCTGCTGCCCATCCCCGCGCTGGACGGCGGGCGTATTGTGTGTCTGCTGATTACCGTTGTGGTGGAAGCCATCACGAAAAAGAAGATCAACCCCAAATATGAAGGCTACCTCCACGGCGCGGGCATGATCCTGTTGCTTGCCCTGATGGCGATTATTATGTTCAAGGACGTCATTTTCCTGTTCAAGAGGTGAAGACGATGACAAAACAGATTCTGGTGGGCGGCGTTCCCATCGGCGGCGGCGCCCCGGTGGTCATCCAGTCCATGCTCAATACCAAAACCACGGATGTGGAGGGCAGCCTGAAGCAGATCCGTCAGCTTGCCTCCGCCGGGTGCCAGATCGCCCGACTGGCGGTTCCCAACATGGAAGCCGCCCGGAGCTTTGCGGACATCTGCAAGGACTCTCCCCTGCCCCTCGTAGCGGATATCCATTTTGATTACAGACTTGCCATCGCCGCGGCAGAGGGCGGCGCGTCCAAAATCCGCATCAACCCTGGCAACATCGGCGGCGAAGACCGGGTCAAAGCCGTGGTGGAGGTGTGCAAGGACAAGCACATCCCCATCCGCATCGGCGTCAACGGCGGCAGTCTTGACAAGCGTCTTCTGGAAAAATACGGCCACCCCACCGCCGAAGCGCTGGTGGAAAGCGCCTTTGAACATCTGGAGCTGCTGGAAAAACAGGGCTTTTACGACACCTGCGTCTCCATGAAGTCCTCCACCGTCCCCACCATGGTAGCCGCCGCGCGGCTGTTCCGCGCCAAATGTGACTATCCCCTCCACATCGGCGTGACCGAGACCGGCCCCGTCCGGCAGGGTCTGATCAAGTCCGCCATGGGCATCGGCGCGCTGCTTCTGGACGGCATCGGCGATACCATCCGGGTCAGCCTGACCGACGATCCGGTGCAGGAGGTCTACGCCGCCCGGGACATTCTCAAGGCCGCCGGACTGCGGAAGGACGGCGTGAACATCGTCTCCTGCCCCACCTGCGGACGGACCCGCATCGACCTGATCGGTCTGGTGAACCGGGTGGACGAAGCACTGAAAAACTGTGAAAAGCCCATCACCGTGGCGGTCATGGGCTGCGTGGTCAACGGCCCCGGCGAAGCCCGGGAAGCGGACATCGGCATTGCCGGCGGCGACGGCTGGGGCATGATTTTTGAAAAGGGCGTGCAGGTGGAAAAGCTTCCCTATGACGAGCTGCTCCCTGCCCTGCTGAAACGAATTGAAGCACTGTAGAGTCAGAATATGGAAGAACAAATTTTCTTTCTGAATATGTTTCCGGACTATGAGCCGCCTGAGGAGCTGTATGCAGCCCTTTCTCAGGCGGCTATCGCCGCTGCGGATATTGACCCCGAGACCCGAAGCGTCCACGTGGCGCTGCATTCCGAGCGCTACATCCCCCAACGGCTGCTGGAACAGGTTCGCAAGGACATTTGTGGCCTGTACGGCCTGCAAAAGCTGGAGCTGACCGCGACCCACCCGGAATCGGAGCTGCAAAAAATCGAACCGGAAGAACTGATGTGGCTGTTTGTCAGCCGCAACTCCATGGCGCGGGGTTCCCTCGCCGGGGCAAAGTGGGAATGGAACGAACAGAATCTCACGGTAAAGCTCGCCGCCAACGGAAAAGAAACCCTTCTGGAGCACATCCCGTCTGTGGAAAAGGTACTGCGGGAGCGGTTCGCCGCCCCGGTGCATATCACCGTGGAGGCTGGCAACACGCTGGAGGGAAAAGCGCTGTTTGCCGCCACAGAGTCCATGCGGGAATCGGAGATTCAAAAGCTTCCCGCTGTCTCTGCTCAGCCGAAGAAGGAGGACAAGTCCGCCGCCCCCAGCGAAACCTTCTATGGCAAGCCCTTCAAGGGCACGCCCGTTCCCATGAAGGAGCTGAGTCTGGACATGGGAACCGTCATCGTGGAGGGCAAAGTCTTCGCCGTGGACCACAAGGAGCTGAAAAAACGCAACGCCTATGTTGTGAAATTCGACATGACGGACAACACCAACTCCGTCCGCGTCAGCCGCTTCATGGAGGCCGGGGAGGCCAAGCCCATTCTGGAAAACGTTCAGGTCGGCTCCGTCCTGCGGGTGCAGGGCAAGCTGGGTGAAGATCGATACGAGGGCGAAATGGTTCTCAAGCCCTACGCCATGCAGCCCGGCTCCATGCCCAAGCGGCAGGACACTGCCCCGGGGGAAAAGCGGGTGGAGCTGCATCTGCACACCACCATGTCCAACATGGACGCTCTGACGGATACCGCCGCCGCCGTGAAGCAGGCGGCCGCATGGGGTCACAAGGCCATCGCCATCACCGACCACGGCGTCGCCCAGTCCTTCCCCGACGCCATGAAGGCCGCCTCCAAGGCCAAGGTGGCCGGAACCGACCAGAATATCAAGATTCTCTACGGCTGTGAGGGGTATTATGTAAACGACGTAGACGACCGCATTGTAGTCCACGGCGAGCAGGATATCACCTTCGATCAGGAATTCGTCGCCTTCGATCTGGAAACTACCGGCCTGTCCTCCCGCAGCGACCGCATCATCGAAATCGGCGCTGTTGTGCTGAAAAACGGTGAGGAAGTGGACCGTTTCCAGACCTTCGTTGACCCGGAGCGTCCGCTGGAACGGAAAATCGTGGAGCTGACCGGCATCACCGACGAAATGCTTGTCGGCGCACCGAAAATCGAAGAGGTGCTGCCCAAATTTCTGGACTTCATCGGCGACCGGGTCCTGGTCGCTCACAATTCCGACTTCGACACCGGCTTTATCCGCGCCGAGTGCCAGCGCCTCGGCTATGACTACCATTACACCGCGACGGACACTCTGATTCTGTCCCAGAATCTCCTGCCCCAGCTGAACAAATTCAAGCTGAACATCGTCTCCAATGCCCTGAGCCTGCCCGACTTCAACCATCACCGGGCGGCGGACGACGCCATGACCTGCGGCCTCATCATGGCGAAGCTCATGGTCAAGCTGGAAGAGGAGCATGACATCCACAACTTGCAGGCCATCAACCCTGCCATGACCCATCTGCGTTCCGGCGGCCGCATCACTGATCGGCAGGCAAGGCACATCATTATTTTTGCCAAGAACCAGATCGGTCTGCGCAACCTGTACCACCTGATTTCCGATTCCAATCTGCAATACTTCCGCCGGGTGCCCCGGATGCCCAAGTCCGACATTCTTAAGCTGCGGGAGGGGCTGATCATCGGCTCTGCCTGTGAAGCGGGCGAGCTGTTTCAGGCCATTCTCGACCGGAAAAGCGACGACGAGCTGAAGCGCATTGCGTCCTTTTACGACTTTCTGGAAATCCAGCCTCTGGCGAACAACCGCTTTATGCTGGCAAATGAAAAATACGAGGCCAAAACCGACGAAGACCTCCGGGAGTACAACCGGAAAATCGTCCGGCTGGGCGAGGAACTGGGCAAGCCGGTGGTCGCCACCGGAGACGTTCACTTCCTGAACCCCGAGGACGAGATTTTCCGTCACATTCTGCTGGCGACCAAGGGCTTCGACGACGCGGACAAGGATATGCCCCTGTATTTCCGCACTACGGATGATATGCTGCGGGAATTCTCCTATTTAGGCGAGGAAAAAGCCTACGAGGTAGTCATCACCAACCCCAACCGCATCGCCGACATGTGCGAATCTCTGCGTCCCGTCCCCCACAATCTGTTCGCTCCCAAAATCGAAAACTCCGTGGAAGACCTGAAAAATCTGGTCTACACCAAATTCCACCGCCTTTACGGGGACAATCCCCCGGAGCTGATGGTAAAGCGCGTGGAGACGGAGCTGCACGACATCATCAACTGCCACTACGACGTGATCTACATGTCTGCCCAGAAACTGGTGCAGAATTCGCTGGAGCATGGCTATCTGGTCGGCTCCCGTGGCTCCGTCGGCTCGTCCATCGTGGCCTACATGTCCGGCATTACCGAGGTCAACTCCTTCCCGCCCCACTACCGCTGCCCCAACCCGGAGTGCAAGTACACCACCTTCGACGTTCCCAAGGGCTACGGCTGCGGCGCCGACCTGCCGGACGCCGTCTGCCCCAAGTGCGGCGCGAAGTTTGAAAAGGACGGCTTCAACATTCCTTTTGAGACGTTCCTGGGCTTCGGCGGCGACAAGGTTCCCGATATCGACCTGAACTTTTCCGGCGAATACCAGTCAAAAGCCCATGCTTATTGTATCGAAATGTTCGGAAAATCCCACGTTTTCCGGGCGGGAACCATTGGCACCGTGGCGGAAAAAACTGCCTTCGGCTACGTAAAGAAATACCTGTCCGAACGTGGCAAGACTGCCTCCCGGGCAGAGGAAGCCCGTCTGGCGGCGGGCTGCGTAGGCGTCCGGCGCACCACCGGCCAGCACCCCGGCGGTCTGGTGGTCATCCCACAGGAAAACGAAATCTGGGACTTCTGCCCGGTGCAGCACCCGGCGGACGACCCTCAGGCCGACCAGATCACCACCCATTTTGAATACCACTCCATGGAGGAAAACCTTCTGAAGCTGGACATGCTGGGTCACGACGACCCCACCATGATCCGCATGATGGAGGACATGACCGGTATCGACGCCAAGACCATCCCGCTGGACGACAAGGACACCATGTCCATTTTCATCTCCTCAAAGGTGCTGGGCTACGAGGACGACAAGATTCTCGGCCCCACCGGCGCCGTCGCCATTCCGGAGTTCAACACCCGCTTTACCCGGGGGATGCTGATGGATACCATGCCCACCCGGTTTGATACGCTTCTGCGTCTGTCCGGCTTCTCCCACGGCACCGACGTGTGGCTGGGCAACGCCAAAGACCTGATTACCTCCAAAACTGCCACCGTTGATCAGGCCATCGGCTGCCGTGACGACATCATGCTTTATCTGATCTCCTGTGGAATGCCGGAAAAGCGCTCCTTCAAGATCATGGAGGCCGTGCGAAAAGGCAGAGGTCTGCCCGAAGGCGCGGAGGAGGAAATGAAGGCCGCAGGCGTGCCGGAATGGTACATCGAAAGCCGGATATTCCTTGTTGTCGGACACTACTGTAATATAACCATCTTTTGTACTCGGCATAAGCCGTTTCACGAGAATACCTTGCTCTCGTGTAGCAATGACGTGACATTTATTCCATTGTAGGAATTTTCGGTCTTTGAGTATAG
>OMDV01000568.1_pt1 | contig 10219 bp, 9 predicted proteins | sample 1673671 | NCBI WGS metagenome assembly OMDV01 (sample SAMEA103958118, study PRJEB25191) | human gut metagenome | reverse complement strand
GCCCAAGCGCTCGAAAGAGTATGACAGCCTGCAATCCGCCATCGATTCCGCCATGTACGGCCTGAGCTACTCCGCACCGGTCTCCGGAGAAAACCAGCAGACGGTGCAGATGGCAGATCTGGACGGCGACGGCGTGGAGGAATATATCGTCTTTGCGCAGGGAAACTCTGCCAACCCTTTGCAGGTGCTGATTTTCCGGCAGGAGGAGGACGGTACGTGCCGCCTGATGGAGGTCATCCAGAGCAACGGCTCCGCTTTTGAGCAGGTGGAATACGTGCAGATGGACAACGCCCCCGGCTACGAGCTGGTGGTCGGGCGGCAGCTCAGCGATCAAGTGTTGCGCAGTGTGTCGGTGTACTCCTTTTCCAGCGGCAGCGCCGAGCAGCTGATGATGGTGGGCTACTCCAAATTTATTACCTGCGACTTGAATGACGACGGATGCAGCGAGCTGATGGTCATTCTTCCCGGTGAATCGGAAACCGGGACAGGCTCTGCGGTGCTGTACCGGATGCAGGACGGCAATATTGAACGCTCGGTGGAGGTCAACGTGTCGGAGGACGCGACCCACATCCGGCGGATCACGGTGGGGCGGCTGCTGGGCGGAACGCCCGCGGTGTTCGTCGCCAGCGCGGTGAATAACAGCGCCATCGTAACCGACGTATTTGCCTGGAGAAACGACCGCTTTTCCAATATTTCCTATTCCCGGGATTCGGACACCAGCGTCCAGACCTTGCGGAACTATTACGTCTACGCCGAGGACATCGACGGCGACGGCGTGATGGAGCTTCCCAGCCTGATCACCATGAAGCGTGTCTTCCCGGAACAGGAGGGCAAGCAGAAATTCCTCATCCGCTGGTTCGCAATGGACTTGGAGGGCAGGGAAATGGACAAGTTCTTTACCTTCCACAATTACTTAGGCGGCTGGTATATGCAGCTGTCGGGCAGCTGGGCGCCGCGGGTGTCGGTGGAGCAGGAGGGCGGTAAGTATACGTTCTACGTGTGGGACGAGGATTACCGGCAGGCGCTGGACGTGTTTTCCATATACACGCTCACCGGCGGAAGCCGGGAGGAAGATGCCACGGTGGACGGCCGGTTTGCCTTCTATCGGGCAGAGGGCGTGGTCTACGCCGCAAAGCTGGAGGCGAACGCGGCGGAATTCGGCATTACAGAGAATCAACTTATCAACAACTTCCATCTGATTCAGCAGGATTGGAAAACGGGAGAGACTTGAGGGGTGTCATATGAAAAAAGTATTGATTATGGAAGATGAACTGAATATCCGAAGCTTTGTGGTCATTAACCTGAAGCGGGCGGGGTACGACGCCATCGAGGCGGGGAACGGTCAGGAGGCGCTGGACGCCATCGCTCAGACCCCGGACATTGGCGTTGCCATTCTGGATATTATGGTGCCGGGGGACATGGACGGCTTTGAGGTCTGCCGCCGTATCCGCGCCTCCAACAAGCAGATGGGCATTATCATGCTCACTGCCCGCACGCAGGAGATGGACAAGGTCACCGGCCTGATGACCGGCGCGGACGACTATGTCACCAAGCCCTTTTCTCCCGCCGAGCTGACTGCCCGAATTGACGCGCTGTACCGCCGTATCGGCGGCGACAGCTCTGCCAGCTCCGAGCTGCTGACGCAGGGACCCTTCGTGATGAACACCCGCAACCACACGCTGGAAAAGAACGGGAACCGTATCCGCCTGACGCAGGTGGAGTACGCGATCCTGAAGCTGTTCATGCAGAATCCGGGCAGAGCGCTTTCCCGTGAGGACATTCTCTCTGCCGTCTGGGGACGGGATTACGAGGGCGAGCTGAAGATCGTGGACGTGAACATCCGCCGTCTCCGCCTGAAAATCGAGGACGATACTTCCAATCCCACCTATATCACCACGGTCTGGGGTCTGGGCTACAAGTGGGGCGCCTAACCCGGAATGAACATGAAATCCATGAAAAAGACGGGCGGCCTGCGAAGACGCTGGCTGCTGAACACCGTCGGCGTTGTCTTCGCCCTGGGGCTGGTGTGCGTGATGGCGGTAACGGCGTCCTATGCCACCTACTACTACTCCAACATGCAGTCTGACATGGAAAACCGGGCGAAAACCACTACGGATTTTTTTGCCGACTATATCAATCAGGACTACGGCGATTACTACCAGTCCTGTATCACCTATGCCAAGACCTTTGAGGACAAGGGCAAAATTGAGCTGCAATTTATCAACAATCAGGGCAGTCTCGTGGCGTCCTCCTATGGTCCCTGGGCGGGGCCGTCTCCCAGCACGTCGGATATCTGGGACGCCATCAGCATCCGGGACAAAAGCTCCTACATCGGCCGCGACCCGGACACCGGAGAACGCATCATGGCGGTTTCCTGCCCCATGATCTATTCCAACGGCGAGGTCATCGGCGTACTGCGCTACGTGACCTCCACCCGGCTGGTGAACAGGCAGATCATTCTGGTGTGCTTGGTTTGCTGCTTTGTGCTGACGGTGGTGCTGGCGGTAGTGCTGCTTAGCAGCGGCTACTGCATCCGCTCCATCTTAAATCCTGTGGCGGAGATCACGGAAAAAGCCCAGAGAATCGCCTCCGGCAGCTACGGCGTCCAGATTCAGACGCCCTTCAAGGACGAGATCGGCGATCTGGCGGACACCATCAACGAAATGTCCACAAAAATCGCCCAGAACGAAAAAATGCAGGCGGAGTTCGTCTCCCAGCTGTCCCATGAGCTGCGCACCCCTCTGACCGTTATCAACGGATGGAGTGAGACGCTGCTGGCCGGAGACGACCTGAACGACGACACCCGGCAGGGCATGAAGATCATTTCCAGCGAGGCCAAGCGCCTGACGGAAATGGTCATGGATCTGCTGGACTTCACCCGGATGCAGGACGGCCGCATGACGCTGGCTGTGGAAATGACGGACATCCGGGGTGAATTTGAGGACACGGTGTATATGTACGGCGGCCGTCTGGCACAGGACGGCATTCAGCTGGTCTATCTGGACAACGACGAGGACATTCCGGAAATTCCCTGCGACCCCCAGCGAATGCGACAGGTGTTCCTGAATCTTCTGGACAACGCCGCCAAGCATGGCGGCTCGGGCAAGCGTATTGAGGCCTCCATGTCCTATGACGGCAAAGATGTGATCGTCTATATCCGGGACTTTGGCCCCGGCATTCCGGAGGACGAGCTGCCGCTGGTGAAGAAAAAATTCTACAAGGGCAGCTCCAGCGTCCGGGGCACGGGCATTGGCCTTGCGGTGTGCGACGAGATCGTGGAAATGCACGGCGGCACGCTGACGCTGGAAAACGCCGAGGGCGGCGGCACGCTGGTGACCATCCGTCTTCCGGCGGAACATTAAGGAGAAACCATGGCAAACAAAGAAACCGAGAACTGTGAAAAATTCAAGACCATGATCGGCGGTCAGGCACTGATCGAGGGCATCATGATGCGCGGCCCGGAGAAGGACGCTATCGTCATCCGGGGCAAGGACGGCTTGACCGTGGAGGTTTCGCCGCGGAAGCTGAACCCGCCCGACTCCTGGAAAAACTGGCCGTTTATCCGGGGCATTTTCAACTTCTTCGACGCGCAGATCGTGGGCGTGAAGGCGCTGCTGCGGTCTGCTGATCTGGCTCCCGACGAAATGCAGGAGGAGCCGTCCAAATTTGACAAGTGGCTGGAAAAGAAGCTGGGAAGCGAAGCCTTTCAGAAGGCCATCGTCGGCATTGCCGTGGCCATGGGACTGCTGCTTTCCATCGGCCTGTTTTTCCTGCTGCCCATGGTCATCGGCGGATTTTTTGACAAAATCATTACCAGTCCGCTGCTTCTGAATCTGGTGGAGGGCGTCATCCGCATGGTGATCTTCATGGCCTATATGATTCTGGTGTCCCGGATGCCGGATATGAAGCGGGTGTTTTCCTACCACGGCGCGGAGCATAAGACCATCCGCTGCTATGAGGCGAGACTGCCCCTGACGGTGGAAAATGTGCGTAAGATGACCCGGCTGCACCCCCGGTGCGGCACCAGCTTCCTTCTGGTGGTCATGGTGATCTCCATTCTTGTGTTTTCCATCGCGTCGTCAGCGCTGCTGGCGATCTTCCCCGGACTGGAAACCATCCGCGGCACCTTTGGTTATCGGATGCTGATGATCGTCTTCAAGCTGCTGCTCCTGCCGGTGGTGGTGGGCATTACCTATGAGATTAACCGCTGGTGCGGCAGAAACGACAACGCCTTTACAAGAGCCCTTTCCGCGCCGGGTATGTGGATGCAGCATTTTACCACCAACGAGCCGGACGACTCCATGATTGAGGTGGGCATTGCGGCGGTACAGGCCGTGCTGCCGGAAAAGGAGGGTTCTGATCGTTGGTGAAGCAATACGGCCAGCTGTATCTGGACACCCGCCATGCGCTGCTGGAAACCGAGGACGCCCAGACGGCGGGGATGATGGCGCGGCAGCTGCTGTGCCATTTTTCCGGGAAAAGTCCGGAAGCCATTCTGGCAGACCGTGACCTGTATGCGTCGGAGCAGGTTTGCCGGGATATGAGCCGCGCCGTCCGGCGGCTGCTGGACGGGGAGCCGCTGGCCTATGTGCTGGGGGAGTGGGAGTTTTACGGCCTGCCCCTTCGGGTGACGCCGGATGTACTCATTCCCCGGGACGATACCTGCGCCGTGGCCGAGCTTGCTATCCGCAAGGCGCTGTTTCTGGAGCAGGATCCCCGGATTCTGGATTTGTGCTGCGGTTCCGGCTGCATCGGCCTTGCCATTGCCAGCCGGGTCAAGGACGCGAAGGTGACGCTGGCAGATTTGAGCATGGAGGCGCTGGCCATCGCCAAGGAAAACACCGGCCTGAACCGTCTCGGCGGGCGCGTGCGGTGCGTTCAGGCGGATGCCACGAAGAAAGCCCCGGCATTTCTCGGGAAATATGATATGATCGTCTCCAACCCGCCCTACGTTACCGGGGCGGAAATGCAGGCGCTTCCCCACAGCGTCAGGGACTTTGAACCGGCAATGGCGCTTTACGGCGGGGAGGACGGTCTGGACTTCTACCGCGCCATCGTGGAGAACTACACGCCCGCGCTGAAAAAGGGTGGATTTGTCTGCTTCGAGTTCGGCATGGGACAGGGAGACGATGTGTGCCGGATTCTGGAAGAAAATGGGTATGCCATTCTGGAACGAACCAGAGAACGTGCCGTGCTTGCCCAGTACGGCAGGAAGGAAGATTGATTATGGCTACAAAGAAAACGGTTTATGAAGCCCCCGCCCCCGCGTCGGACAAGAAAAAGGCATTGCAGACGGCCCTTGCCCAGATCGACAAGAACTTCGGTAAGGGCACGGTCATGCGTCTGGGCGACCGCCCGGAGATGAACGTGGAGGCCATCCCCACCGGCTCTCTGGCGCTGGATGCGGCGCTGGGTATCGGCGGCGTGCCCAAGGGCAGAATCATTGAGATTTACGGCCCCGAATCCTCCGGTAAGACCACACTGGCGCTGCACATTCTGGCGGAAGCCCAGAAGCGGGGCGGCGAAGTGGCCTTCGTGGACGCGGAACATGCCCTTGACCCTGTGTATGCCGCCGCGCTGGGCGTGGATACGGATAATCTGCTGGTGTCCCAGCCCGATACCGGCGAGCAGGCGCTGGAGATTACCGACGCGCTGGTTCGCTCCGGCGCGGTGGACGCGGTGGTCGTGGACTCCGTGGCTGCGCTGGTTCCCAAGCAGGAAATCGAGGGCGAAATGGGCGACACCTTTGTCGGCCTGCAGGCACGTCTGATGTCTCAGGCGCTGCGGAAGCTGGCAGGCACCATCGCCAAGACCAACTGTGTGGTCATTTTCATCAACCAGCTGCGTATGAAGATCGGCGTGATGTACGGCAACCCGGAGACCACCACCGGCGGCAACGCGCTGAAATTCTATTCCTCCGTCCGTCTGGACGTGCGCCGCATTGAGTCCATCAAAGAGGGCAATAACGTCATCGGCAACAAGACCCGCGTCAAGGTGGTCAAGAACAAGGTCGCGCCCCCCTTCCGGGAAGCCGTGTTTGAGATTCTCTACGGCAAGGGCATTTCCAAGTGGGGTGAGCTGGTGGATCTGGCGGTTCAGCTGGACATTATCCAGAAGAGCGGCAGCTGGTTCTCCATGGGCGACGAGCGCATCGGTCAGGGCGCGAACTCCGTGAAGGATTACCTCATCGCCAACCCCGACATCGCCGAGAAGGTGGAAGCCGAGGTGCGGGAGAACCTGTGGAAGCTGAACAACGGCGCACCAAAAGCCCCCGCCAAGGCCGCCGATAAAGCGGTAGCCGTCAGCGCCGACGATTTCGACGATGAAGGTTGAGTCCCTGAAAACGGCTCCGGACCGGGCAGGGCGCTATTGGGTGACCTTTGACGACGGCAGCAAAATGGGACTGTACCGCCAGACGGTGGAGGATTTCGCGCTCTATTCCGGCAAAGAGCTGGACGAGCAGGAGGCGGAAGCCCTCCGCACCGCCGCCGGGCAGATGTCCGCCAAAATGCGGGCAGTCCGCATTGTCTCCGCGGCCAGCGTTTCCCGCCGGGACTTGGAAGCCCGGTTGGTGCGAAAGGGGGAAGACCCCCAGCAGGCCAAAGAAGCGGTGGCCTGGATGGAAGACCTGCACCTTGTAGACGACCGAGCGACGGCGGAGCAGGTGGTAAGCAGCTGCATTTCCAAGGGCTACGGCCTTGCCCGCGCCAAGCAGGCGCTTTACGAGAAACGTATCCCAAAAGAATACTGGGACGAGGCACTTGCGGACTACCCAGACCAGACGGAGAAAATCACGGCGTTTCTGAAAAGCCGTCTGGACGCGGACTCCGATGAAAAGCAGGTCAGGCGTGCCGTGGACGCCCTGATCCGCCGGGGTCACAGTTACGGGACCATCCGGCGTGCGCTGGATGCGCTTTCCTTTGACACAGAAGATTTTCAGGAGGAATTCTGAATTATGGCAAATATTGGTTTTATCTCCCTCGGCTGCGCCAAGAATCAGGTGAACTGCGAGCAGATGATGGCCCTGTGCGCCGAGGCAGGCTACTCCATTCAGGCCCAGCCGGAGGGCTGCGACGTGGTGGTGGTGAACACCTGCGGCTTTCTGGCGTCCGCCTGCGAGGAGGCCATCGAGAACATTTTAGAGATGGCGGAGCTGAAAAAGGCGGGGCAGGTGAAAAAGATCTTAGTCACCGGCTGCATGACCCAGCGCTATAAAGAGGATATTTTCCACGAGCTGCCGGAGGTGGACGGCCTGCTGGGCACCGGCAGCTACGGCGACATTGCCACGGCCATCGCCGAGGTGATGGAAAAGGGCGAAAAGCCCTGCCATCTGGGGAATATCCACACCGCCAACCAAAGCGGTGAGCGCATTTTGTCCACGCCCCCGTGGTATGCCTATCTGCGGATCGCCGAGGGCTGCGACAACCACTGCGCCTACTGCGTGATCCCCTCCCTCCGTGGCAAGTACCGCAGCCGTCCCATGAACGAGCTGCTGGACGAGGCAGCGGAGCTGGCCTCCGCCGGGGTGAAGGAGCTGATCGTCATCGCGCAGGACATCACCCGGTACGGCACGGACCTCAACGGTGAGCATCAGCTGGCGAAGCTGCTGAAGGAGCTTTGCAAGCTGGACTTCCATTGGATCCGGCTCCATTACCTCTACCCCACGGACACCACCGACGAGCTGATCGACGTGATCGCCAGCGAGCCGAAGATCGTGAAGTATCTGGATATTCCCATCCAGCACTGCAACGATACCATTTTAAAGGCCATGAACCGCCGGGACACCAAGGCGGACCTGCTGGCCCTGCTGAAAAAGCTGCGGGAGAAGGTTCCCGGTCTGGTGCTGCGGACCAGCCTCATCGCGGGATTGCCCTACGAGGATGACGCGGCCTTTGAGGAGTTGTGCGACTTCCTGCGGGAGGTCCGCATCGAGCGGGCGGGTGTGTTCCCCTTCTCCCCGGAGGACGGCACGAAGGCGGCCCTCATGGAGCACGTGGACATGGAAGAGGCCCAGCGCCGCGCGGAGCTGGCGGTGGATGTCCAGTCTGACATCATTGACGCCTACAATGACTCCATCTTAGGTGAAGAGCGGGAGGTCCTCTGCGAGGGGTACGATTCTCAGGCTCAGATGTTCTACGGACGCAGCTATGCGGAGTCTCCCGACATCGACGGACGGATCTGGTTCACCGCCGACAGCGAGATCGCTCCCGGCAGCTTTGTGAATGTCCGCCTGACCGGCACCATGGACGGTGAGACCACCGGCGAGCTTGTGTGAAGGCGATTGTTTTTCCTTGAAAACCCTGCGAAAGGACGTATATTATGAATTTACCCAATAAACTGACCATGCTGCGGATCTTGCTGATCCCGGTGTTTATGGTGGTGCTGTACTGGGACTTCCCCGGCGCTACCTGGGTGGCGGTGGCCATTTTCATCATCGCCAGCTTCACCGATCTGCTGGATGGGAAAATCGCCAGAAAGTACAATTTAGTCACGGATTTCGGCAAGTTTGCCGATCCTCTGGCGGATAAAATGCTGGTGACGGCGGCACTGCTCTGGTTCGTGGAGATCGGCCAGATGCCTGCCTGGGCGCTGCTGATCGTCCTTGTCCGGGAATTTGCCGTCAGCGGCCTGCGGATGATCGCCAGTGATAAGGGCCGTGTTATCGCCGCCGGTTGGTCCGGCAAGGTGAAGACGGCCAGCACCATGGTGTGCATTGTGCTCATGTTCCTGCCGATCCCCGGCTGGCTCAATACCGTGTGCGTGGCAGTGATCGCCATCACCACCCTGTATTCCGGCGTGGAATACTTTGTGCTGAACCGGGACATAATCGCCACAGCCTGAGAATTGAAATCGAAAATGAAAAAGGTGCGGGAACGTAAGTCCCGCACTTTTTAACATTCAGTATACTCGCACAGCTCCCGGACCTTGGCCTGAATGCTTTTTAAATCCAGAAAGGTCTCCGGGCGCTTCTGCTCGTCCCGCAGCAGCGCCGCCGGGTGATAGATGGCCGTCATCTGGACGCCGCCCCGCTGGAACCACTGACCGTGCTCTTGGGTGATCTTGAAATCTTCTTTGATGATGGCTTTGGCGGCGATGCGGCCCAGGCAGACGATGATCTTGGGCTTCATCAGTGCTGCCTGCCGCCGCAGATAGCCGATGCAGGCGTCCTGCTCTACATTCAGAGGGTCCCGGTTCTGAGGCGGGCGGCACTTCACCACGTTGGCGATGTAGACCTTGGTGCGGTCCAGATGGATGATCTCCAGCATATCGTCCAGCAGCTGCCCAGCCCGGCCTACAAAGGGAATACCCTGCTCGTCCTCGTGCTGGCCGGGGCCTTCGCCGATGAGCATGATCTCCGCCGTCTCGCAGCCGTCCCCAAACACCACATGGGTCCTGGTGTCCGCCAGCGCGCAGCCCCGGCAGACGCCACATTCCTGTTTTAAACGCTCCCAGCTATCCGCCATGGTATCCCCGCCTTTCTGAAATAGCCTTGTTTGAGTATAGCATATTGTTTTCTCCCGCGCAAGCGTATAAGGCGGTGGCGGCCTGCCGATACTGACAGGGCATCAAGCAGAGGAGGGCGGCGTATGGCGGAATTTTTGTGGATCTTCTGGAGCTTCAGCCTTTTAGGATGGGTGCTGGAGCGGCTGTTTGCTGCCGTGACCCGGTCTCCCCGGCGGAGGAGACGATGTCTACTGCTCCTGCCGCTCTGCCCGGTGTACGGACTGGGCATGGCGGCGGTGCTGGCCCTGCCGCCGAGCCTTCGTTCCGGGTGGCCGCTCTACCTCTGGGGCGGGCTGACCGCCACCTCTGTGGAATATATTTACCACTGGTGGGGGGAGACCTTTTTGAGCGTGTCTTTCTGGGACTACACCGGGGTCTTTGGGAATTTGCGGGGCCGGGTGTGTCTGCCATTTTCCCTGGCGTGGGGACTGCTGCTGTTCCCGGCTGTCTATCTGGTGACGCCGCCGGTGGTGGCGCTGGCGGACCGTGTTCCCGTCGGCGTGACGTGGTGGCTGTTGTTGGCCTTTACCGCCGACGCTGTGTGCTCCCTCCGCTTTTTGGCGGTGACCCATGACCTTGAAGCCCTGCGGGCCGTTATCTGGCCGGTGTCGCTGCCGGTCTGAAGCTGAACGAGATGATCGAGGCCGGTAAGTTCACCGCTGACGAGGCCAAGATGGGCTATGTCGGCGCCTTCACCTACGCCGAGGTGGTCTCC
>OMDV01000567.1_pt1 | contig 10220 bp, 7 predicted proteins | sample 1673671 | NCBI WGS metagenome assembly OMDV01 (sample SAMEA103958118, study PRJEB25191) | human gut metagenome | reverse complement strand
AAAATTCGACCGTGACGCCCAACGTCGGCACCAACGTACCGCTCGCCTGGCGGATATACTTCATCTTATAACGCTGCTCCGAAGGCGGAGCCGAAGGATTCTCGATCACGCCGGTACTCATCAGCACGTCGGGCTGACGGAGCTTGCTGAAGGTCACGTTCTGCAAATCGACATAGATACCCAGCATGCATTTACGGAAATAAAACACCTTATCGACGCGCACGTCCAACTGGGCGAAGGCATCCAAACGTCCGGTATTGTATTTCGAATAGTCGTAATAAGGACGTCCCGAAGCGTTCCACGCCTCGACGAGCGACGATTTCTCGACGTCGTACGGCGTATAAGGCGTTCCGCCGATAGCGCTCAGCTTCGCACCGACGCTCCACCCGCGAGAGAAATCATACGTACCGCTGATGTTCGCCACGAAACGATTGTCCCAGGCAGAAGGAATATATTTCGCATCGTGCCGGCTGCGGTACTCGCTGCTGAAAACGGTCAGGGCGCCGACCAGATTGAAACGGTCGGGAAGCTGCCAACGCACCATCAGCTCCAGACCGTAGGCACGTCCCTGAGCCGAAGAAACGAGCAGTTCGTCGCCCGAGGTGCCGTAGTCGTTGCCTTTGCAGGTCAGCGGCACGTCGTCCGCCACCGAAAGCGGGATATCCGTATAATATTTGTAGAAACCTTCGAGCGAAACCACCAACCGGTCACGCAGACGCCAATTGACGCCGACGGCGCTTTGCAGGACCCGCATATACTCCAAGCCCCGATTGACCAACTCGCCCGTATTGTCCTTATAGCCGAGTGCCGTATAGGGCGGCAACTGGTAGAAAAGCCCTGCGCTACCGCTCACCGACCAACTGTCGCTCAAGGCATAGGAAGCCGACACACGGGGCGAAAGCTGCTTCCAGAAACGCTCCATCTCCGTCGAATAGTCGCATCCGTCGGCCCGCACGCCCATCGAAACCGTCAGCCGCTTGTCTGCGGAGGCATAGTCGGCCCCCACGAAAAAGCCCCAGCCGACAATCCCCAAATAAGTGCGATAGTCGAGCAGCTCGGCTTCCTGCTGATAAGTCCGCTGCAAAGTCTTGTTATGATAGGTAGAATAGTTCAATTCAGCACCTTCGCGCAGCGTCCACCGGCCCAGGTAGGAGCGATTTTCGAACCGCAGGGTCGTCTTCTGCTCCACGCCCCGCAAACGCAGGGTCAGATTATCCGGAGTCGATTCGTCGTTGTTGCGGTATTTGGTATTGCGGTTATTCAGGTAGTTGTGACTCAACGCCACCGACTGCACGTGCCGGCCGGCGAAATGGCGGTACACGGCACCCACAGTAAAGGTTTCCTGTTGGATACGAGGCAGGTAACTGAGCAGATATTCGTAAACGTTCATCTTATTATTCCTTATTTGTAATTGTTACAACTTTAAATCATTGGCAAAGGTATAAATATTTTCTTTATGTACAAAATAACAGATGCTTTTTTTACTTTTTTTCAATATGGATAAGGGATACACCTTATTTTATATTATCTTTGTCCGATGTAAGCCAAGATATTAAATGACATACTTATGAAATATGGTTTTGTGAAAGTGGCAGCCGCTATTCCTTTGGTGAAGGTAGCCGATTGCCCATACAATGCAGAGCAGGCAGAAAGCCTGATAGCGAAGGCAGAGGGGAACGGGGTGCAGATATTGGTTTTTCCCGAATTAAACCTCACTGGATACTCGTGTGGTGACTTATTTGGGCAAGCATTGTTACTTGAGCAGGCAGAGATGGCACTGATGCGCGTGCTCAACAATACTCGTCAGTTGGATATCATTTCCATTTTGGGTATGCCGCTTCGGGTAGACTCGATGTTGCTGAACTGTGCCGTAGTTATTCAGAAAGGAAAGATTCTGGGAGCTGTGCCCAAGACTTATTTACCCAATTATAAGGAATTTTATGAGCATCGCTGGTTTGCTCCTGCCACTTCGCTTGATGGTGAGTCTACCGTTCGTCTTTACGGGCAAAACGTTCCGGTCAGTCCTCATTTGTTATTTGAGACTGCCGAGACAAGGTTCGGCATAGAGTTGTGCGAAGACGTGTGGGCGCCTGTCCCGCCTAGTTCGGCATTGGCTCTTAAAGGAGCCGATATCATTTTCAATCTTTCTGCCGATACCGAAAATATCAGCAAACATCAGTATCTTCGTTCGTTGCTTGCTCAGCAATCTGCACGTTGTTTGGCTGGATATGTGTTCGCTTCGTGTGGTTTTGGCGAGTCTACTACCGATGTTGTGTTTGCGGGTAATGCGCTGATATACGAAAACGGTACGTTGTTGGCAGCTTCCGACCGTTTTTCTTTTGACAGGCAACTGGTGGTAAGTGAAATCGATGTAGAACGTTTGCAGGGCGAACGTTTGGTGAATACAACTTTTGCCGCCAACATAAGTCAGTATCAAGGAGAGCCGATAAAGGTTATACAGACCGAAAGGGTATTGGAGAAAGATTTTACACTTACTCGGCGGATAGACCCATATCCGTTTGTCCCGGCAGGGGGGCAGATGCTTGCCAGCAGATGTGAGGAGATTTTTTCCATTCAGGTAGCAGCGCTGGCAAAGCGGTTGGTACACACAGGATGCAAGACGGTAGTGGTAGGTATTTCGGGAGGACTTGATTCTACGTTGGCGTTGTTGGTATGTGTCAAGACATTCGACAAGTTGGAGATGTCGCGCAAGGGCATTGTCGGCATTACGATGCCAGGATTCGGCACCACAGGGCGTACTCATCGCAATGCTGTTGCGCTGATGGAGTCGTTGGGGGTTACCTCACGTGAAATCAGCATTCGTGATGCCTGCCTTCAGCATTTTAAAGATATCGGACATAATCCTGATGTGCATGACGTGACCTATGAAAACGTGCAGGCACGTGAGCGGACACAGATTCTGATGGACTATGCCAACAAGGTAGGGGGATTGGTAATTGGTACGGGCGACCTTTCCGAACTTGCTTTGGGCTGGTGTACTTACAATGCCGACCATATGTCGATGTATGGAATCAATGCCGGTATTCCAAAGACTTTGGTACGTTATCTGGTCACGTGGGTAGCAGAAACGGTAGATGCCGGTTCACGTGCTACGCTGCTCGATATCATTGATACCCCTATCAGTCCTGAACTGATACCAGCTGATGAGGATGGCAATATCCGGCAGAAGACCGAGGACTTGGTAGGTCCTTATGAACTTCATGACTTTTTCCTTTATCATTTTTTGCGTTTCGGTTTCCGTCCCGCCAAAATTTATTATCTGGCAAAAGTAGCTTTCCGTGGTACTTACGATGATGATACTCTTAAGAAATGGTTGTCGAACTTCTTCCGTCGCTTCTTCAGTCAGCAGTTTAAGCGTTCTTGTCTGCCCGATGGTCCGAAGGTGGGTTCCGTATCGCTAAGTCCGCGTGGTGACTGGCGTATGCCGAGCGATGCCAGTGCAACGCTGTGGCTTCGCGAATGTGAAGAGGTGAGTTGAGATGCGTGGAAAGTGTTTGGATAGAAATGGCAGATAATTTTTTGCGGCTATCCGTGATGGCATTCCGAAAGCACATTATTCAAGTTAGACTCCGGGTGGGTGAATAGCGTTTCTGCTGTTATCCCACCCGGATTTTTTATATCGTTTTCTGTTTGAATAGCTTGAACTGGCGGTAGAGCATAATGGCGGCGATGATGCTGGCTGCAAGGTCGGAGATGGGCATGCTGAACCAGATGCCGTCTGCACCCCAGAAGAGCGGGAGAATCAGCAGGAGCGGGATAAGTATCATCACCTGCCGGCTCAGCGAAAGGATGATGGCTTTTTTTGCCATGCCGATGCTTTGGAAGAAGTTTGACGTGACCATCTGGAATCCGATGATGGGGAAGAACATTACCGTGATGCGCAGCCCGCGTGCCGAAAGGTCTATCAGGGTCTGGTCGGTGGTAAAGGCTTTTGCCACGAGTTCGGGTATCAGTTCGCCCACCAGGAAACCGGTTGTCGTTACGATAGTGGCGGCTATCACGGTGATTTTCATTACCTGGTTCACGCGTCCGTATTGGCGTGCGCCGTAGTTGTATCCGGCTATGGGCTGCATGCCTTGGTTCAGCCCCATGACAATCATGACGAAGAGGAAGCTGATGCGGTTCACGATACCGAACGCTCCGATGGCAAGGTCTCCGTCGTACAGCTTTAATCCCTTATTGATTAAGATGACAATCATGCAGGCGGCTATGTTCATGAAGAACGGAGCCAGCCCGATGCCGATGATGTTCTGCACCAAATGGCTTTGCAGGCGGTAAATGCCTTTCTTCAGGCGGAGCAGTTCGTTTTTCCGGCAGAAAAGCTTGATTTGCCATGTCAGGGCGATGATTTGCGCCAGTACAGTAGCCAACGCCACTCCCTGGATGCCCCAATGGAACACGAAGATGAATATCGGAGCAAGGATGGTGTTGATTACGACGGTCATGATTGTGGCGAACATCGCCTTTTGCGGATAACCCGCCGCGCGGAGCACCGAGTTCAGTCCCAGGTACATGTGTGTCACCACATTGCCCAAGAGGATGACAATCATGTAATCGCGTGCGTAAGGGATGGTCGCTTCGCTCGCTCCGAAGAAATATAGAATCGGTTCGAGAAACAAGAGGGAAAGAATCGTGAATCCGATGCCGATAAGGACATTCAGCGATACGACATTGCCCAAGATATGCTGGGCGGTAGTATAATCTTTTTGCCCTAACTTCACCGAAACCAGCGTAGAAGCACCTACACCAACCAGCGAGCCGAATGCGGCGGCAAGGTTCATCAGGGGGAATGTGATGGCAAGTCCGGAGATGGCCATAGCGCCTACACCGTGCCCGATGAAGATGCTGTCTATCATGTTGTAAAGTGAAGAAGCCGTCATGGCGATGATGGCAGGGACGGCATATTGCGTCAATAGTTTGCCGATAGGTTGTGTGCCTAATTCGGAAGCGGTTCCTTTTTGTGACATAAAACTCTTTTTACCATTAAATCCGGGTGCAAAGGTAATCAAAATTAATGAAGAATGAAGAATGGAGAATGAAGAATTCCATGCGGGCGAAGCGATTCTTCATTCTTCATCCTTCGTTCTTCATTTATTAATTGTATCTTTGCTCCCAAGAATTTTGGACTTTTATGGAACATACTCCTCTATCTTTATACGAATTGAATGCCTTGGTGCGCCAAAGTGTCCGCTTGTCCATGCCCGATGCGTATTGGGTGCAGGCGGAGCTGAGTGATGTGCGGACCAACTATTCGGGGCATTGCTATCTGGAATTTGTACAGAAAGACCCGAAGAGCAATGCCTTGCTTGCCAAGGCGCGGGGCATTGTCTGGAGCAATGTATTCCGTGAACTGAAGCCTTATTTCGAGCGGGAAACCGGACAGGCATTCGTGGCAGGGCTGAAAGTGCTGGTAAGAGTAACGGTGGATTTTCATGAGCTTTACGGCTATTCGCTTACCGTTATCGACATCGATCCTACGTATACGCTGGGGGATATGGCAAAGCGGAGAAGAGAAATCTTGCAACGCTTGGAAGAAGAAGGCGTGCTTACATTAAATAAGGAGTTGGAATTGCCCGAACTTACCCAACGCATTGCCGTGATATCTTCGCCCACGGCGGCGGGGTATGGAGATTTTTGCGACCAGTTGGAGCGCAATGCCTTCGGTTTTGTGTTTTATACCAAATTGTTTCCGGCGGTGATGCAAGGCGAGCAGGTCGAGGATTCCATTATCCGTGCCTTAAACCGGGTTTATGCCGAGCTGGAACATTGGGATGTAGTGGTGATTATCCGTGGAGGTGGAGCGACATCAGATTTGTCAGGGTTCGATACGTATGAACTGGCAACGAATTGTGCTCAGTTTCCTTTGCCAATCATTACCGGTATCGGCCATGAGCGCGATGATACGGTGATTGACATGGTGGCGCATACGCGGGTAAAGACTCCTACGGCTGCTGCCGAGTTCTTAATCAATCATTTGCGTGAGACTGCTGGTAGGCTGGATGAATATGTGTCGTTCTTTTATCAGGAAGTGCCTGCTTGGTTAGAACGGCAGAAAGAACGTTTAGAACATTGGGTGGCACGTATTCCGGCACGTGTACAAATGCGTTTGCAGGATGAAGGATTCCGTCAGGAACGTTTGTTGAAGCGTATGCATTTGGCTTGGCAGACCCGTTTGATTAAGGAAGATTATCGTTTGCAATTAGACCGACGGTTGGGCGTGGTGCTCTGTTCACGTCTGCAACGGGAAACCCAGCATCTGCTGTTGATTGAGCAACAAGTCAAATCGGCATCTCCCGACCTGCTGTTGCAGAAAGGATATAGCATTACATTGAAAGACGGTAAGGCGGTGACAGACCCAGCTTTGCTCTCGCCGGGTGACAAGATAGTGACGCGAGTAGCAAAAGGAGAGTTTAAAAGTGAGGTATTATAGGTAAGTTTTCATTATATATTATGGCAACCAAAAAAGAAACATATTCTGAAGCGATGAAGCGGCTGGAAGCAATCGTGGCGCAGATTGAAAGCAATGAACTGGACATCGACGAGCTGGCAGGCCGCTTACAGGAAGCTCAGCGTCTGATTAAATATTGTAGAGAAAAACTCTATAAGGCGGATGCGGAAATCAAAAAGATGCTTGATGAAGGAAGCAAAGAAGAAAAAAGTGCGGATTAAATTGGATTTTGTAAATATAACTCTTACATTTGTTGCATTGTTTATAACGAAATGTAACATTTAAAACATATTATTCGCATGAAAGAAATCGATTGGGCTAATCTGCCGTTCGGGTATATGAAGACAGATTACAACGTACGTTGCTATTATCGCGACGGGAAATGGGGAGAATTGGAATTGTGCTCGGAGGAGACATTGAATATCCACATGGCGGCTACTTGCCTTCATTACGGGCAAGAAGCGTTCGAAGGGTTGAAAGCGTTCCGCGGCAAAGACGGCAAGGTCCGTGTATTCCGTCCGCAAGCCAATGCAGAACGTTTGCAAAGCACATGCCGGGGTATTTTGATGCCCGAACTTCCGACGGAGTTGTTCTGCGAAGCTGTACGCAAAGTGGTGAAAGCCAACGAACGTTTCATTCCGCCTTACGAAAGCGGTGCGGCTCTTTATATCCGTCCGTTGCTTATCGGGACGGGGGCACAGGTAGGCGTACATCCGGCAAGTGAATATTTGTTTGTGATATTCGTCACTCCGGTAGGCCCGTATTTTAAAGGAGGCTTTGCTACGAACTCGTATGTGATTATCCGTGAGTTCGACCGCGCTGCTCCGCTCGGTACAGGTACATACAAGGTGGGTGGAAACTATGCAGCCAGCCTGCGTGCCAACAAGATGGCGCATGATGCGGGTTATGCGTGCGAGTTCTATCTCGATGCAAAAGAAAAGAAATACATCGACGAGTGCGGTGCAGCCAACTTCTTCGGCATCAAGGATAATACGTATGTTACTCCGCTTTCTACTTCTATCCTGCCGTCCATTACCAACAAGAGCTTGATGCAGCTGGCAGAGGACATGGGCTTGAAGGTAGAACGCCGTCCTATCCCCGAAGAGGAACTGGAAACGTTCGAAGAAGCCGGCGCGTGCGGTACGGCTGCGGTCATCAGCCCGATAGAACGTATCGATGATTTGGAGAACCACAAGTCGTATGTCATTTCGAAAGACGGCAAGCCGGGCCCCATCAGCGAAAAGCTCTACCACAAGCTTCGTGCCATCCAGTATGGTGACGAACCCGACCCGTACGGATGGGTGATGATGGTGGACTGATGCTTCGGTAACGTAAAAAGAAAAAGAGAGTATGCAGATATGCATATCCTCTTTTTTTGAATATCAATTAAATGAATCTCTGCAATCAGCCAATTCGGTTGGGTTGCAAACGCAGTATATATTCAACCGCCGATGCAGTATATATTCAACCGCCGATGCAGTATATATTCAACTGCTGATGCAGTATATATTCATTTTTCAAGGGTATGACTGTTTGCAGGAATTCATATCATACTTTATACAAACGTTTTTCGGTTTAAATATCATATTGTTGACAAGTGATTAGGCCTTTCCTTGTATGTATGTGCCGAAATGACAGATTCATTATGAAAATAGAGCGATTTACTGATAAGATAATCCGGTTGGTTGATAGTTTTTGGTATGGGATGAAAGAGCGCTTAACTTTGAAACATCATTAAAACAAAGAAGATATGAAAAGATACATTTGTAGTTTGTTGTTGGGGATGGCTTTCGGCGGAGAAATGTTTGCCGTGGCAGATAATTTTTCTGCTTTTCTTTGGCAAGCAGAAGAACAGGTAAAGGAAGTCCCCAACCCGGAGAAGAATGCGGCGTTCGAGTTTTGCGAAGCCGATTACTTCCTTGCCTATAAGAATGATAGGGTCGTAGGGCGAGTGGCGGCGATAATCAACCATCGTGCTAACGATACGTGGCAGAAGAAAGAAGTGCGCTTCGGATGGATAGACTTCATCGATGATGAAGAAGTATCAGAAGCATTGCTTGATACTGTGGCACAATGGGGGAAAGAACGAGGAATGAAATCCATCGTAGGTCCGCTGGGCTTTACTGATATGGATGCAGAAGGAATCCTGATTGATGGGTTCGACCAGCTGGGGACAATGTCTACCATCTATAATTATCCCTATTATCAGAAACACATGGAAAAGTTGGGTTTCGAGAAGGATGCTGACTGGGTGGAATTTAAGATGAAAGTGCCCGAAGCCATTCCTGAAAAGTTTGTGCGTATTTCAGAAATCATACTTCAGAAGTATAAGCTGAAGATAAAGAAGTTGAAACGGAAGGAAATAAAGGAAAAGAATTACGGGCAACGCATTTTTGACCTGATAAATGAGGCATACGCTCCACTGTATGGCTATTCGAAGATGACGCAAGGTCAGATCGACCAATATATTAAGATGTATTTGCCGCTGATAGACCTGCGTATGGTGTCGATTATCGAAGACGAGGAAGGAAATCTGATAGCCGTAGGTATTTCGATGCCTTCGCTGTCTGAAGCTTTGCAGAAAGCGAAAGGGAAGATGCTGCCTTTCGGATGGTATCACTTGCTCAAGGCATTGTTCATCAAGAAACCGAAGATACTGGACCTCTTGCTGGTGGGAGTGAAGCCGGAGTATCAAAGCAAAGGCGTGAATGCTTTGTTGTTTTATGACTTGATACCGGTGTACCAGCAGTTAGGGTTTGAATACGGTGAAAGCAATCCCGAACTGGAAGACAACAAGAAAGTCCAGTCGCAATGGAGTGTATTCAATCCCGAACAACATAAGCGCCGCAGGGCTTACAGGAAGATGTTGTAATTCATTTAAGTTGACAAGGTGACGAGTGGACAAGGCGACAAGGTTCTAAATAGTATCGCATAAGATTTTAAAACCTTGTCAACTTGTTACCTTGTCAACTGACTAAAAACTTTAAACCATGGTAGAAGAGAACGAATCGATACAACCGACCGTTTCTTATACGGAGGAGAATATCCGTCACCTGAGCGATATGGAGCACGTGCGCACTCGTCCCGGTATGTATATCGGACGTTTGGGCGACGGTTCGCAGGCCGAGGACGGTATCTATGTCTTGCTGAAAGAAGTGATAGACAATAGCATTGACGAGTTCAAGATGGGAGCCGGAAAGCGCATCGACATCCAACTGGAAGACAACCTGCGTGTATCTGTCCGCGATTATGGACGAGGCATTCCGTTGGGTAGTCTGGTCGATGCCGTATCGATGTTGAATACCGGAGGTAAATACGATACGAAGGCATTCAAGAAGAGTGTCGGACTGAACGGAGTCGGTGCCAAGGCGGTCAATGCTTTGAGTTCCCGCTTTGTTGCACGAAGCGTGCGCGACGGACAGATGCGTGAGGCCGTATTCGAACGGGGAGAACTGAAAAGTGACAGGACTGGAGATACAGATGAGGAGAACGGAACATTCATTTTCTTCGAACCCGACCATACGTTGTTTCTGAATTATCATTTCCGTCCTGAGTTTATCGAGACGATGCTCCGCAATTACACCTATCTTAATACAGGGCTTTCCATTTATTATAATGGAAGGCGTATCGTGAGCCGGAATGGATTGGAGGATTTGCTGAACGATAATATGACCACTTCGGGGTTGTATCCGATTGTGCACCTGAAAGGAGAGGACATAGAGATTGCCTTTACGCATACCGCTCAATACGG
>OMDV01000560.1_pt1 | contig 10323 bp, 6 predicted proteins | sample 1673671 | NCBI WGS metagenome assembly OMDV01 (sample SAMEA103958118, study PRJEB25191) | human gut metagenome | reverse complement strand
CGTCTGCCGCTCAGCTGTCCTGACCCGGACGCAGAGGCGGCGGCCCAGGCTTTGCACATCCTGCGCGTGCCCGCCCACAAAGCGGCCCGCTGCGGGGTGGCAAAATTATCGGTAGATGCCCGGCACGGCAAGCCCGTGCTGGTCTATACCATGGCGATCACGCTCAAAGACGAGGGTGAGGAATCGGCATACGCCGGGGCCTCGCCCTGCGTCTGTTTCACACAGCCCGCCAGGTTTTCTTTCTCGGTAGGCGATACAGCGTTAAAAACGCGCCCGGTGGTCGTGGGCCTTGGCCCGGCGGGCCTCTTTGCCGCGCTGCTGCTGGCCCGCAGCGGCTTCCGTCCGCTGGTGCTGGAACGCGGCCCAGAACTGGACGAGCGCGTGAAAGCCGTCGAGCATTTTGAAAAGACCGGTGAACTGAACTTGAACGCCAACATCCAGTTTGGCGAGGGCGGCGCAGGTACTTTCTCCGACGGCAAGCTGACCACCCGCGTGGGCGACCCGCTTTGCGCCTTTGTGACCGATGCCTTTTTGCAGCACGGCGCCCCGGCGGACATTGCCTGGCGGCAAAAGCCCCATGTGGGTACTGATCTTTTGCGCGGCATCATCCGCAGCATCCGGCAGGAAATTATCGCGCTGGGCGGTGAGGTGCGGTTCAACACTGCCCTGACCGGTCTGAAGATCGAAAACGGTGCCCTGGCGGGCGTTGAGACCACGGCGGGCGATTTTGCCTGCGAGCAGCTGATCCTGGCGGTCGGCCACAGCGCCCGGGACACCTTTGCCATGCTGCACAGGCAGGGCATGCCGCTGGAGTGCAAGCCTTTCTCGGTGGGCTTCCGGGCCGAACACCTGCAAACCGAAATTGACAAGAGCCTCTACCACGCCGCCGCCGGGCACCCGGCGTTGCCGGTGGGTGAGTACCAACTCAGCCAGCATGTCAGCGGCGGGCGGTGCGTGTACACCTTCTGCATGTGCCCCGGCGGTTCGGTTTGTGCCGCCGCCAGCGAGGAAAACGCCGTGGTCACCAACGGCATGAGCCTGCACGCCCGCAACGGCAAAAATGCCAACGCGGCGGTGGTGGTCAGCGTGGACGGCCGTGACTTTGATAATGACCCAACCAAGGCGGTAGCCTTTCAGCGCCAGCTGGAACAGGCCGCCTACCGTGCGGGCGGAGGGGGATACCTTGCCCCGGCCGAGACGGTGGGCAGCTTTTTGGCCGGGCGCGGCCAGCTGGAGCTGGGCGCTGTGCAGCCTACCTACCCCCGCGGCGTAACGCCTGCTGACCTGGGCGCACTACTGCCCGATGAACTGAGCAGCGCCCTGCGGGATGGCCTGACCGCCTTTGGCCGCAAGCTAGCCGCCTACCGTGCCCCGGACGCCGTATTGACGGGGCTGGAGACCCGCACCAGCAGTCCGGTGCGTCTGCTGCGCGATAAGGAAACGCTGGTGTGCGAGGCCCTGCCCGGCCTGTACCCCTGCGGCGAGGGCGCCGGTTATGCCGGCGGCATCATGACCGCCGCCGTAGACGGTGTGCGTTGTGCCGCTGAGTTGATGAAACGATACAAACCGTGTGAGTAAGGACATAAAATGCCTGATAACAACAAAAACAACTACGATTACGACCTCGGCGATATGATCGACTCAGCCGTGCAGTTTGGCACGCAGGTCGGTTCTTCGGTGCTGGGCAGCATTGCCGATGCACTGGAGCAGGCCGGGGACGCTATGACCCGTGCCGCTGCCCAGCCGGATAGCTTTTCGGCCTGGAAGCGCCGCCTGGAGCGCAAATGGAAAAACGGCGGCCAATCGGTGGGCGTGGTGCTTACGGCTGTGGGCTGGACCTTCACCGGCTGCTTCGGCATCGCAGCGCTGGTGCTGGGCATCCTGACCGCTGTCGGCGCGGGTACGCTGGGACTGACACCCGACGAATTTGTGGTGCTGCCGATTCTGACCGCTGTATTTTACCCGGTCACGCTGGGTTTTCTGTTCATGGCCATTGTGGGTATGAAAAAGCTCAGCTACTTTGGCCGCCTGCGCAAACTGCTGCGAGCCGCCAACGATTGGACCTGCGACCTGCCATCCCTGGCCCGCAAGGCCCAAATTAAGCAGGAAAAAGCCTACGACACGGTGGCCAAAGCTGTGGCCAACGGCGACCTGCCCAACGCCGCCATCAGCGACGACTACAGCACGCTGTATCTGGACGATTCCCTCTGCCCGGCCGGTACCCCGGCCCCGCAGGCCGCGCCCGTGCAAACCCTGACGGATGCCGAACAATTCAACCGCGACGGCGTGGATTTTTTGAACTATCTAAAAATCTGTCGTGGCAAGCTGGGTATCCAGACGGACGAAGAACTGACCCGGATGCAGAAGACCTGCGCGTCGATTTTGGGCTTCGTGCATAATCACCCCGAGCAGCTGCCCCGGGTGCGCCGCTTCCGCGAGTATTACCTGCCCACCACCCGCAAGCTGCTGGACACGGCGCAAGGGTTAGGGGAGAGCGACACCGCCAACGCCGCCGAGATCCGGCGGGACATCACCGCCATCCTGCATACGCTGAATGGGGCCTACACCAAACTGTACGACACCCTTTTGCAAGATGTGAGCATGGACGTTTCCACCGAGATCGACACCCTGGAAGCCATGCTGCGCCAGGATGGCCTGACCCATGATTTTGACGCGGACTTTAAGGTAAAGTAAAAGATAAAAGGAGAACCCGTTTATGAACTATCCCGCCTGGCAGATCAAAACCGCAGACCCCGCCGCCGAGCAGGCATTGGCCGGGGCCGGGTGCGGTGCGCTGCTGCGCCGGGTACTGGCCGCCCGCGGCTGTACCGACCCGGCCGAAGTGCAGGCCCTGCTGGGAGCCGGGGCCGAACTTTCGGACCCGTTCCTGCTGCGGGATATGGACAAAGCCGTGGCCCGCATCGAGCAGGCCGTGGAAAACGAGGAGACCATCGTTATTTATGGCGACTATGACGTGGACGGTATCTCTGCCACCGCCATTTTGTATGAATGTTTAAGCAGCATGGGCGCCCACGTGCGCTGCAAGCTGCCCACCCGCGGCACCGGCTACGGTCTGACCCGCCCGGCGCTGGAAAGCCTGGCCGAAAAGGGCTTTAAGCTGGTGGTGACCGTGGATAACGGCATTTCGGCCATCGAGGAAGCCGCCTGCGCCAAGGAGCTTGGGCTGGACCTTATCGTGACCGACCACCACTTGCCCGGCGAGACCCTGCCCGATGCCGTCGCCGTCGTTGACCCCAAGCGGGCGGATGACGAAAGCCCCTTTAAGGATCTGTGCGGCGCGGGTGTGGCCTTTAAGCTTTGTGCCGCGCTGGAAGGCTGCGAGCCTGCGGACTTGCTGGAAATGTACGGCGAGCTGGTGGCCCTGGGTACCGTGGCCGACGTGATGCCGCTGGTGGGGGAGAACCGCACCCTTGTCAAGGCCGGGCTGCGGCAGCTGCAACAGACCGACCGCCCCGGCTTTGGGGCACTTTTAGAGGAAGTCGGCCTTGCGGGCAAGCCTATCACCGCCGAAAATATCAGCTACGCCATCGCGCCCCGCATCAACGCGGCAGGCCGCATGGATAACGCCGTTACCGCTTTGCAGCTGGTGCTCTGCGAGGACCCGGACAGGGCCGAGGAACTGGCGCACAAGCTGAACGAGATCAACGCTCACCGGCAGGAGACTGAGCAGCAGATTTTCAAAGCTGCCGAGGAATTGCTGGAACAGCAGCCCGAGCGTCTGGATGACCGCATCATGCTGCTGTGGGGACGGGACTGGCATCCCGGTGTCATTGGCATCGTGGCTTCCCGGCTGGTGGAGCGCACCGGCCGCCCGGTCATCGTGGTCACCATTGACGAGCACGGCGAGGGCAAGGGCAGCGGGCGCAGCGTGCAGGGCTTTAACCTGCACGCCTGCATCGGCTCCTGTGCCGACCTTCTGGTGCGCTACGGCGGTCATGCCATGGCGGCGGGACTTTCCGTCCGGGAAGAAAACCTGCCCCAGCTGCGCCGCCGCCTGAACGAGTGGGCTGCCCGGGAGTGCCCGGTGCTGCACACCCCGCCGCTTACCTGTGATGTAGCCATCCATCTGGATCGTATCACGGTGGAATGCGTGCGGCATCTGGATCAGCTGGCACCCTACGGGGCGGAGAACCCCACCCCGGTGTTCCTGCTGCAAAGCGCCGTGGTGGACGGCGTATACCCGGTATCGGAGGGGCGGCACAGCCGCCTGCGGCTGCGGCAGGGCAATAGCTGCCTGTACGCCGTCTGGTTCGGGATGCCCGCCGAGCAGCTGCCCTACGCGCTGGGCGATGTGGTGGACGCAGCGCTGAACCTTTCGGTCTACGAGTCCGCCCGGGGCGCGCAGCTCTCCGGCCGCATCATCGACCTGCACCCGGCAGGGCTGGGCGCAGAGCTGGCACGGCAGGCTGCACTGGTGCAGGCACTGCGCCGGGGCACCCCCCTGACCGATGAACAAAAGAAACAGATCGCCCCCGCCCGCACGGATATCATTGCCGTGTACCGGGAATTGCAGTCCCGCCGCTGGCACGCCGAGGATCTGCAGCCCCTGTGCGCAAAGCTGGGCGAGGAGCAGACCGGCAAAACGCTGGTGGCAGTTGCCGCTTTGGAGCAGGTGGGGCTGATCACCGCAGCGGAAAAAGGCGGGGCAAAGTTCTGGGAGCTGGTGCCGACAGCAGGCAAAAAGAACCTTGGCGATGCCCCCATCCTGAAATGTCTGGAGGAACTATAAATGCCTGAGGGAAAGAAAAATACTGCCCCGGTCCCGGCTCCGGTACGGGACGAGGACGGCTACTCTGCCAAGACCCATCTGCACCAGCCGGTGCAGGAGACCGCCACCGTAGCTGCTACGGCACTGCTGGCAGACGCACCGGAGGGGGCGCTGCCCTCTGAGGTGCGCCCGGAGATCGTAACGTGGGAAAAGTTGTGCGAGGCCATTCAGGCCAGCGGCAAGGCCTACAATATGGAGATGATCCAAAAGGCCTACGAGCTGGCCAATAACGCCCATAACGGCGTGTGCCGCCGCAGCGGCGAGCCCTATATCTGCCACCCGCTGGCAGTCGCCCGGCTGGTGTTGGATCTGGGCATGGACTCCGAGAGCATTGCCGCCGCCCTGCTGCATGACGTAGTGGAGGATACCCCCACCACGCTGGACGACCTGAAAGCCGCCTTTGGCGAGGAAGTGGCACTGCTGGTGGACGGCGTGACCAAGCTGACCAAGATCCAGTTCTCCAATATTGAAGAATTGCAGGCCGAGAACCTGCGCAAGATGCTGCTGGCTATGAGCCGGGACGTGCGTGTGATGATCATCAAGCTGTGCGACCGGCTGCACAATATGCGCACCGGCGACGCATGGCCGGAGCAGAAGCGCCGCGATAAGGCTCGCGAAACCATGGAGGTGTACGCCCCCATCGCCAACCGCCTTGGCATTTTGAACGTCAAGGAGGAGCTGGAGGATCGCAGCCTGCATTATCTGGATCCTGTGGGCTATTCCGAGATCAGCCGGATGCTCAGCGAGCGCTCCGGTGAGGAGTTTTTGATCAAGGTTTCCGGCGTCATTGAGCGCCGTCTGGTGGAAAGCGGCATCGAGGGTGCCACCATCAAGCGCCGGGTCAAGAGCATCTACGGCATCTACCGCAAGACCATCATGCAGAACAAGTCCTTTGATGAGATCTACGATATCTATGCGGTGCGTGTCATTCTGGATACGCTGGCCGAGTGCTACAGCACCCTGGGCCTCATCCACGATATGTACCACCCGCTGCCCAACCGCTTCAAGGACTATATCTCCACCCCCAAGCCCAACGGCTACCAGAGCCTGCACACCACCGTCATCGGCCACGAGGGCATCCCCTTTGAGGTGCAGATCCGCACCCGCAAAATGGACGAGCAGGCCGAGTACGGCGTTGCCGCCCACTGGAAGTACAAGGAGGGCCGCGAAGGCCACGATAAGCTGGACGACCGTCTGGCGTGGGTCAGCCAGCTGCTGGAGAACCAGCGCCTGAGCGAGGATTCCGGCAACCTGCTCCATGACCTGAAGAGCGACCTTCTGCCGGAAGAGGTGTTCGCCTTTACCCCCAAGGGCGATGTCATCAACCTGCCCACCGGCGCTACCTGCATCGACTTTGCCTACGCCATCCATTCGGCGGTGGGCAACCGCATGGTGGGCTGCAAGGTGAACAACCGCATGGTGCCCATCGACCACATCGTGTCTACCGGCGAGATCATCGAAGTCATCCTCGGCCCGGCGGACAAGGGCCCCAGCCGCGACTGGCTCAAGATCGTGCGCACCAGCGAGGCCAAGAGCAAGATCCGCAACTGGTTCAAGAAGATGCGCCGGGAAGAGAATATCCAGCAGGGACGGGACGCCTTGTCCAAGGAGCTGCGCCGCGAGATGATCCTCATCCCGGACGACCAGCTGGATGCCTTTATCGACGGCTGTTCTCGCCGGATGCGCCAGAACAACGCCGAGGAGCTGTACGCCGCCATCGGCTACGGCGGCATGACCATTGCCAACTGCCTGCCAAAGCTCAAGGAAGAGTGGCAGAAGCTCAAGGCTGCCGAGGCCGAGGAGAATAAGTCGGTGGAGGATCTGCCCAAGGTAGACCTGAGCCGCGTGCACGCCACCGACGGCGTGGTGGTGGAGGGCTTTGATAACACCCCCATCAAGTTTGCCAAGTGCTGCAGCCCGCTGCCCGGCGACCCCATCGTGGGCTTTATCACCCGCGGCTTCGGCGTTTCCATCCACAAGCAGACCTGCGCCAACGCCGTTGCCAGCATGAAGGACCCCTCCAATGCTCCCCGCTGGGTCAAGGCCTACTGGGCAGACAGCGTCAAGGACAGCTACAAGGCCGGGCTGGAGATCATTGCCCTGAACCGCAACGAGCTGCTGCAGGACGTGCTCAGCGCACTGGCCGATATCCGGGTGCCCATCTATGCTATGAACGCCCGTCAGGTAGAAAACAACTGCGCCGTGGTCAGCCTGACCATCGGCATCAACAATACCGAGCACCTCAACCGTGTGGTGGCGCGCCTTTCCAAGGTGCGGGACGTGCTCAAGGTGACAAGGAGTTAACGCAATGCGAGCAGTCATTCAGGCCGTTTCCTCCGCCAGTGTGCGGGTGGAAGGCGGCGAACCCCGCGCTATCGGGCCGGGAATCATGATCCTGTTGGGAGTCAAGGATACCGACACGCTGGACATCGTGCCCAAGCTTGCCGATAAATGCGCGGGTCTGCGCATTTTCCCGGATGCGGAGGGCAAGCTGAACCTGAGCGCCCGGGATCTGGGCTATTCCGCGCTGGTGGTCAGCCAGTTCACCCTTTACGGTGACACCAAAAAGGGCTACCGTCCCAGCTTTATCAAGGCTGCAAAGCCGCCGCTCTCGGTGGATGCCTACGAGCTGTTCCTTGCCGAGATGGCTAAGCACGGCCTCAAGGACGTGCAGCACGGCGAGTTCGGCGCCCATATGCAGGTGTCGCTGGTGAACGAGGGCCCCTGCACCATCATCATTGATACCGACGAGTGGAAAAAGAAGGAGTAACGATGCAAGGTTTTCACATTCCTGCGGCACCGCCGCTGTATACCAACACCTTTCTGCTCATCTCCGATGCAGGTCATGCCGTGGTCATCGACCCGGCGGCAGAGGTGCACAGCTACGACGAAATCTTAAAGCAGCACAACGCTACCCTTACCACTATCCTGTGCACCCACGGCCACTACGACCATGTGGGCAGTGCGGCTGCGCTGAAAGCAGAGTGGAACGCCACCCTCTACTGTGAAAAGGCAGACCTTGCCGGCGACCGGATGTACCCGCTTTCCGCTGCGGACTGCGGCTACACGGAAGGCGAGCAGATCGCGGTGGACGAACTGCGTTTTACCGCGTGGCACACCCCCGGCCACACCCCCGGCAGCGTGGTGCTGCTGTGCGGTGAGCATCTGTTCTGCGGCGATACGCTGTTTGCCGGCAGCATCGGCCGCACCGACCTTGAGGGCGGCAGCAGCGCACAGATGGCAGACAGCCTGCGCAAGCTGGCACAGCTGCCCATCCCCCGCGAAACACAGGTGCTGCCCGGCCACGGCGAATTTTCTACCTTTGGCGCGGAGCTGGACAACAACTACTATATCCGCAGCGCCCTGCGCGGCGGCAACGACATTTTTTAAAGAGAGAACGACATGAATATCTATATCACTGGGCTGCCCTCCGGGTACGAGGTGGAGCATCTTGCCCGCCTGTTTTACCCCATGGCACCCTTGACCCTGACCCCGCCGGAGCCTGGTGAGGACTGCCTGTGGGCAGAAAAGACCGATACCGGTCTGCGGGTGCTGGTGCGGCAGGGGGAAAAGAGCAAAATGCTGGAGGCCCCGCTGCCGCTGCCGGTGGAGCAGGGCGGCGAAACCCCGGAGTTTGCCCTTGCCAGCCTGACTTATGACCTGCTGCGCCAGTGGACGGGTATCCGCCCGCCTTGGGGCAAAATGACCGGTGTGCGCCCGGTGCGGCTGATCCACGATAAGCGCGCCGCCGGGTGGAGCGCAGAGCAGATCGACCGCTTCTTTTTGCAGCGGTTCGACTGCTCGGAGCAAAAATACGAAATGGCGAAGGAAATCGCCGACTTGCAGGAGCCGATCCTGCGGCTGGGCAGCGCGCCCAAGACGTACAGTTTGTATATCGGCATCCCGTTCTGCCCCTCCCGGTGCAGCTATTGCAGCTTTGTCAGCTGCAATCTGGACCGCGACCGCAAGCTGGTGCAGCCCTATGTAGACTGCCTGTGCAAAGAGGTCGCAGAGATCCGGGTGCAGGCCGAGCGTGCCGGGCTGACTTTATGCAGCATCTACATCGGCGGCGGCACCCCCACCAGCCTTTCCGCAGCCCAGCTGCGGCAGCTCATGGGCACCGTGCGGGAGAATTTTGACCTGAGCAAGGTCGTAGAATATACCGTGGAGGCAGGTCGCCCGGATTGCACCGACGCTGAAAAGCTGGCGGTCATCAAGGAATACGGCGCTACCCGCATCTCCATCAACCCGCAGACTTTTTCGGACGAAGTGCTGGCAAATATCGGACGCAAGCACTCGGCACAGGACATTCTGGATTGCTACGCTGATGCCCGCCGCGCCGGGCACGAGGACATCAACATGGACCTGATTGCCGGTCTGCCCGGGGATACGGTGGAGGGCTTTGAGCACAGTCTGCGGCAGGCCATTGCCTTGCAGCCGGAGAATATCACCGTCCACACCCTTACCCTCAAGCGGGCGTCCCGCATCGTCATCGAGGACCAGAAGGAGAACGACTACGCGGACGTAGCCGCCATGCTGGAAAAATGCCATCTGCTGGCCGAAGCGGGTTACCGCCCCTATTACCTTTACCGGCAGAAGAATACGCTGCAAAATCTGGAAAACGTGGGCTGGTGCAAGCCGGGTCACGAGGGTTACTATAATATCTATATCATGGAGGAAGTCCAGACCATCCTTTCGGCGGGTGCGGGCGGCAGCACCAAACTGGTGGCCGATGGAGGCAAACGGATGCAGCGCATCTTCAATTTTAAGTATCCGAACGAGTATATCCAGCGCTTTGCGGAGGTACTGGAACGGAAAAAAGGAGTGGCTGAGTTTTATGATCACAATCTGGGTACCGAAACGACTGATTGAAGTAGACCTGTATAACGTAGCAGCCCGCAGTCCGCAGGCGCTGGCACAGCTGAGCGAGAACAGCTACGCCCGGCGGGTGCAGTATGCCGCCCAGAAGGTGCGCGGCTCCGGGGCAAAGATCGTTATGCTGACCGGTCCCTCGGCCAGCGGAAAGACCACCAGCGCCCACTGTCTGGCAAAGGCTCTGGTGCAGCAGGGCACCCCGGCGCAGGTGGTCAGTCTGGACAACTTTTTTAAAGGTGCTGCCTACTACCCCAAAATGCCGGACGGCACACTGGACTACGAAAACCTTGAAACGCTGGATCTGCCTCTCATCAAGCAGTGCCTGCACCAGCTCAGCGAGACCGGCAAGACCGAACTGCCCATCTACGATTTTGCCACCGAGCAGCGCGCTGCCGCAGTGGAACCCATCGACCTGCAGGGCGGTGTGTGCATCGTGGAGGGTATCCATGCCCTCAACCCGGAGCTGACCGGCCTTGTGCCGGATGACCAGATCTACCGCATCTACGCCGGTCTGCGGGAGGAGTACTGCATTGACGGCCGCCGGGTCATCAATACGCAGGATATCCGCCTGTGCCGGCGCACCCTGCGGGATGCCGCAGCCCGCGGCCGCAGCCCCGCCAAGACCCTTTCCATGTGGGACAGGGTGCTGGACGGTGAAA
>OMDV01000553.1_pt1 | contig 10419 bp, 7 predicted proteins | sample 1673671 | NCBI WGS metagenome assembly OMDV01 (sample SAMEA103958118, study PRJEB25191) | human gut metagenome | reverse complement strand
GCGACATCATCGTCGGCTTCCCCGGAGAGACGGAGGAGGACTTTACCGCAACGCTCGACCTCATCCGTGAGGTGGGCTATATGCAGCTGTTTACCTTCATCTATTCCAAGCGCGCCGGCACCCCGGCGGCCAAGCTGCCAGACCCAACGACCCACGCTGAGAAGGCCGCCCGCATGGACCGCCTGCTGAAAACGCAGGAGGAGTTCGCCTTTGCTGCCACCGCCGCCATGGCAGGCCGGACCGTCCGCGTGCTGGTCGAGGCTGCTGGCCGCAATGAGGGCACCGTCAACGGACGCCTCGACAACAATCTGGTCGTGGAGTTCAAGGCTCCTGAAAGTCTTATCGGCCAGTGGGCCGACGTCCACATCACCGGCTCACGCGCCGCACTGCTTGTGGGCGAGCTTGCTGAATAAACCCATACATTATATTTATAAGGAGAATTTTACAATGGATTGCATTGATCTTTTCAAGAAAGCCGCCGCTGCCCTGCAGACTGACCCCCGCTACCTGGAGCTGGACGCTGCCCGCCGTGAGAACGACATGGACGAGGAGCTGCAGAACATGATCGGTGAGTTCAACCTCGCCCGCCTCGACCTGAACAATGAGAGTGCCAAGGCCGAGACCGATGCCGCCCGCGTGGCCGAGCTGAACCAGCGCGTCAACGACCTGTACAGCCAGATCATGGCCAGCGAGGGCATGGTCCGCTACAACGCCGCCAAGGCCGAGTGCGAGGCAATGGTCAGCCACATTGACGCCATCATCAACACCGCTATGAACGGCGGCGACCCCATGACCGTGCAGGCCCCCACCGGCGGCTGCACCGGCAGCTGCTCCACCTGCGGCGGCTGCCACTAAAGATTGAGGCGCGGTAGGAAACTGTAGGGGCGAGCATTGCTCGCCCGTCGCTTCCCGTTGCCGCCCATAGCCCGGGCAAACGGCCCGCGGGCGGGCAATGCCCGCCCCTACAAAGCAACGTATCAACCAGACAAAAACAGGAGTGTGAAACATGGCCGAGCAAGCAGTATCGCCCATGATGCAGCAGTATTTTGAAATCAAAAAACAGCATCCCAACGAGATTCTGTTCTACCGCGTCGGTGACTTCTATGAAATGTTCTACGACGACGCGCTGACGGCTTCGCGGGAGCTGGAGCTGACGCTGACCGGCAAAAACTGCGGCAAGGAAGAACGCGCCCCTATGTGTGGCGTGCCGTTCCACTCCTACGAGACTTACATGGCGCGCCTGGTCGCCAAGGGCTACAAGGTTGCCATCTGTGAGCAGATGGAGGATCCAGCCCTCGCCAAGGGTCTTGTCAAGCGCGACATCATCCGCGTTGTCACGCCCGGCACGGTCATTGAAAGCAGCATGCTGTCCGAGGATAAAAACAACTATCTGGCGAGCATTTACTGCAACCGCACCCGCGGCCGCTGGCGTGCGGGCGTCTGCTTTGCGGACGTTTCCACCGGCGAGGCCTACGCCACCGAGCTGAACGCTGAAAAAATCGGCGGAGCCATCATCACCGAGCTGTGCCGCTATATGCCCAGCGAGATTTTGATCTGCCCGCCGATGCTTGACTTTAAAGATGTCACGACCTACATCAAGCAGCACACGAACGCCTTGGTCGAGCTGCGCGAGGATGCCTGCTTTAAGGACGCCGTCATGGAGCAGACCATGGCCGACCAGTTCGGCGCCGACTGGCGCACGACCCTCGGCTATGAGAAGGACGCGCTTGTCCCGTATGCTGTGGCGGCGCTTCTCAACTACCTGCACGAGACCCAAAAGCACGGCGTTGAGCGCATCAAGACCGTGCAGAACTACGCCGACGCACAGTATATGCGCCTGTCGCCTGTGACCCGCGCAAATCTGGAACTGACCGAGACGATGCGCGGGCGCGAGAAGCGCGGCACGCTGCTCTGGGTGCTCGACAAGACCGAAACCTCGATGGGCAAGCGCCTGCTGCGCTCCTGGATCGAGCAGCCCCTTGTGGACGCCGACACCATCAACGCGCGGCTCTGTGCGGTGCAGGCGCTCTATTCTGCCAGCATCGCCCGCGCCGATTTGAAAGAAGCCCTCGGCCATGTCTTTGACATTGAGCGGCTGACGACCCGCATTCTCTACGGCTCCGCCACCCCGCGCGAGGTCAAGGCACTGGGGGATACCTGCGCCATGCTGCCCCAGGTCAAGGCCCAGGCTGCAGCCTGCGGTGCGCCGCTGCTGACGCAGCTGGCTGACCAGATCGACCTGCTCGAGGATGTTTTGCAGAACATCCAGACCGCCCTTGTGGATGACCCGCCCGCCAACATGAAGGACGGCGGCGCTATCCGCGCGGGCTTCAACAGCGAGGTCGATGAGCTGCGCGACATCATGCACGGCGGCAAGGGGTATCTGTCAAACCTTGAGGCCCGCTACCGCGAGGAGACCGGCATCCCCAAGCTGAAGATCGGCTTCAACAAGGTGTTCGGCTACTATATCGAGGTCAGCCGCTCCTACACCGACTCGGTGCCCGATACCTTCACCCGCAAGCAGACGCTGACGACGGGCGAGCGCTACATCACGCCCGAGCTGAAGGAGCTGGAAAATAAGATCCTCGGCGCAAACGAGCGTCTGCTGGTTCTGGAACACCAGCTGTTTGCCGACCTGCTTTCGTCGATCTCCGCCGAGGTCGTCCGCATCCAGCGCACGGCATCGGCTGTGGCCCAGCTCGATGTGCTGGCAGGCTTTGCCGAGGCGGCGCTGCAAAACAACTACGTCATGCCAAACGTGGATGAGAGCGGCGTTATGGAGATCAAGGAGGGCCGCCACCCGGTCATTGAACAGATGCTCAAGGGCAGTCTGTTTGTGCCCAACGATACGATGCTCGACGAGGACGAGAACCGGATGCTGCTCATCACCGGCCCGAACATGGCCGGTAAATCTACGTACATGCGCCAGAATGCGCTGATTGCCCTGATGGCGCAGATCGGCAGCTTTGTGCCTGCCGCCGCGGCGCACATTGGCGTGGTGGATGCCATTTTCACCCGCGTCGGCGCGTCGGATGACCTCGCCGCCGGGCAGTCGACCTTCATGGTCGAGATGACCGAGGTTGCGGAGATCCTGAAAAACGCGACGAAGGACAGCTTAGTCATTCTGGATGAAATTGGCCGCGGCACTTCGACGTTTGACGGCATGAGCATTGCGCGCAGTGTGGTAGAATTTATCTGCGAGAACATCGGCTGCAAGACGCTGTTCGCCACGCACTACCACGAGCTGACGAGCATGGAGCAGGATATTCACGGCGTCAAAAACTATAATATCGCCGTCAAAAAGCGCGGCGAGGACATCACGTTTTTGCGCCGCATTGTGGCAGGCCCCGCCGACGACAGCTACGGCATCGAGGTCGCGAAGCTCGCGGGTCTGCCCGGCAGCGTGACAAAGCGCGCCCACGCCGTGCTGCGCCAGCTGGAGGCCAGCGCACCGGGACGCAATAACACGATGCAGCTCGATTTTGACACCGTCGAGGCTTACAACAACCCCAGCGTACCCAGCGAGGTCGTCGAAAAACTCCACAATGTAGACATTGAGACACTGACCCCGCTGGAGGCGCTGAACTTCCTGTACGAGCTGAAAAATACACTGGACAAAGACTAAAGGCAGGTGAAAACCATGGCGGAAATTCGTGTACTGGACAAGCATACCGCAGAGCTGATCGCGGCGGGCGAGGTCGTCGAACGGCCCGCCTCCGTGGCGAAGGAGCTGCTGGAAAATGCCATCGACGCAGGCGCGACGCAGATCACGCTGTCGGCGGTGCGCGGCGGCATCCAGCAGCTGCAAATCGTAGATAACGGTTCAGGCATAGAAGCGGAATATATCGATAAAGCGTTTATCCGCCATGCCACCAGCAAGATCGCGACGGCGGAGGACCTCGGGCACATCCATACCTTGGGCTTCCGCGGCGAGGCACTTGCCTCCATTGCCAGCGTTGCCCGCGTCGAGGTGCTGACCCGCACAGAGGCCGACGAGTACGCCTGCTGCTACCGCATCGAAGGCGGCGAGGAGCGTGGGATGGAGCCCGGCGCACGCCCCGTCGGCACGACCATCACGGTCAGTGACCTGTTTTACAACACGCCCGCCCGCATGAAGTTCTTGAAAAAGGACGCCAGCGAGGGCACGTTTGTGGCTGAGACCGTCCTGCACGCGGCGCTGTCCCACCCGGAGATCAGCTTCCGCTATCTGCGCGACGGCAAGCAGCAGTATGTGACCCCAGGCGACGGCGACCTGCGCAGTGCGGTCTACGCGGTCTTGGGCCGTGAATTTGCCCGCGACCTGCTGCCCGTGGACGGCGGCAGCGAGCTGTACCATGTGACCGGCCTGGTCACGCCGCCGCGTGCCTGCCGCGCCAGCCGCGGTGCGCAGCATTTCTTTGTTAATGGCCGCTACGTCAAAAACCGCACAATGATGGCGGCGCTCGAAAACGCCTACAAGGGCACGATGATGCAGGGCAAGTTCCCGGGCGCAGTGCTCATGCTGGAGCTGCCGCCCGACATGGTCGATGTCAACGTCCACCCGGCGAAAACCGAAATTCGCTTTGCGAAAGAGAGCGACGTCTTTGACGCTGTCTACCGCGCTGTTCGCGCCGCGCTGGCAACGCCCGGCAGCGGCGAGTGCCGTTTTGAGATGGGCCACACCGCGCCCGAAGAAAAGCCCGGGCAGACCGTGCTGCAGCCCGCCGCCCCGGCACCTGCCGCGCGGCCCGCTGCGACCCAGCTGAAAAAGGGCGGCTTCACGACGCTGTCCGCGGCAGAATACCGCGCTTTGAACGGTCTGACCGCGCCCGTGCCAGCGCGCCCGCTGCCGACGGCGCAGGGCGTTCAGAATGCACAGGGCACACAGCCTGTCCCGGGCGTGCTGGAGGCACAGTCCCCGAAGCCCGCCTACACGGCGGGACCCGCACCGAGACCGCTGACCCCGGTCACGCCGGTGACGGCGGTTGAAACGCCCGCGTCTGAGCCCGTAACGATTCCCACCCCGCAGCCGATGCCCCACGCCGTCAGCGATGACACGGTGCTGGACATCCTGCCGGAACTGCCCGACGAGGCCCCCGCGACAGACCCCGAGACGGATTACGTTCGGAACGACCCGCATGCTTTAAGCGCCCTGCCCGACATGGTCAGCACACGTCCCGAGCAGACGACGCTGACCCCGCCGCCCGCAAGCGAGCCGCTGCGCCTTGTCGGCGAGGTGTTCAAGACCTATATCATCACCGAGCGCGGCAGTGAGCTTTGCCTTATCGACAAGCACGCTGCGCATGAGCGCATTCTGTTTGAGCAGCTGGCCAGGGACTACGGCAGCGTGCCGTCCCAGATGCTGCTTGTCCCCGTGCAGGTCAATCTGACCGCCGCGGAAAAACAGGCCGTTTTGCAGAACCTTGACCTTCTGACCGATGCCGGCATCGAGGCCGAGGACTTCGGCGGCTCGACTGTTGTCGTGCGCGCCGTGCCCGCGGACGTGCCGGTGGACGATGTAGAGGATATGATCGTGGAGCTGGCGGCAAAGCTCGCCGACGGCGGACGCGACGCCCTGCGTGAAAAGACCGAGTGGGTGCTGCATTCCATCGCCTGCCGCGCGGCCATCAAAGCGGGGGACCGCACGAACGCCGCCGAGATGCTCGCGCTGGCCCAGCGTATCATGGACGGCACGGTCCCGCCGTTCTGCCCGCACGGGCGGCCCTGCGTGTTGAAAATCACCCGGAAGGAGCTGGAAAAGCAGTTTGGCCGACTTGTCTAAACCCCGAGTCGTCGCCGTCGGCGGGCCGACGGCCAGCGGCAAGACCGCACTTTCCGTCGCGTTGGCCAGAGCCTTTGACGGCGAGATCATCAACGCCGACTCGATGCAGATTTACAAAAATCTAGACGTAGGCACGGCGAAGCCGAGCGCGGAGGAGCGGCAGGGGATACCGCATTATCTTTTGGACTTTCTGCCGCCGGAGACCCCCTACAGCGTGGCGGACTTCACCGCCGCCGCCGACCCGCTGATACGGGACATCACGGCCCGCGGCAGACTGCCCCTCGTCGTGGGCGGCACGGGGCTGTATATCACCAGTCTTTTGAGCGGTATGGCGTTTGCCCCGGAAAAGACCGACCCCGCCATCCGCGCCCGATTACAGGCGCGGGCGGACACCGAGGGCGGTGCGGCACTTTACGCCGAGCTGCAAAGGATCGACCCCGGCTACGCCGCTCAGGTCCACCCCAACAACCTGCCGCGCGTCATCCGCGCACTGGAGCTGTTTGAAGCCACAGGCCGCCGCATGAGCGACCAGCGCCGCGAGGCCAGGCCCGCCGAGGCACCCTACCATGCGCTCTGCCTCTGCCTGACCTGCCGGGACCGCGCAGTGCTGTACAGCCGCATTGACCGCCGCGTGGACGAAATGGTCGAAAACGGTGTGCTGGACGAGGCAAGGCGGGTCTACGACCACCGCGATGCCTACCGCACGGCGGCGCAGGCCATCGGCTACAAGGAATTCTTCCCGTACTTTGAGGGCACGGCCAGCCTGACCGAATGCACCGAGCGTCTCAAGCAGGCAACGCGCAACTACGCCAAGCGCCAGCTGACCTGGTTCCGCCGTCAGAACGACGCGGTGTGGCTCTATCTGGATGAGGAGGATGTCACCGAGCGCGCCTGCACGCTGGTGCGGGCTTTTTTGCACAACGAGGAATAACGGAAAGACTAACTATTAAAAGTCAAGCCCCAAAACAAAATTTTCGAGAGAAATTTTAAGGTGGTGAAAATTGGTATAGCAAACAAGAGCATCCGTTGTCGGATACTCGCTCCGTATAAAATCGCACGCTTAATAATCAGCTAAGAAGGCTTTCCCAGAACGCTGCATAGCAAAAATAAGCCTTACCAGCTTTTTAGCAGCATGAGAGATGGCAACATTGTAATGCTTTCCCTCAGAACGCTTCTTTTCAAGATAGGCCGAGAATGTAGGACACCAAAGGCAAACATATTTGGCGGCATTGAAAAGAGCATATCGCAAATATCTGGAGCCACGCTTTTCCATGTGAGCATAACAGTTTTGCAGTTGCCCTGACTGATATGTAGATGGAGAGAGTCCAGCATAAGCCAGCAGCTTGTCTGCGCTTGCAAAGTTGGAAAAATCTCCAACTTCAGCAAGAATCATTGCACCCATATGTCGGCCAATACCGGGGATTGTAAAGATGGGAGAATCCATCTGAGATGTAATCTTGTCAATTGCGGATTCTACCTCAGAAATTTCTTTGTCCAGCTCGCGGATGAGAGCAATCGTGTGTTTCAACTCCATAGACTTAGCAGGCATTTTCGAGCCAATGGAGACCCCTGCGGCTACTTGGATTTCCGCGGTTTTAGACTTGGTATAACGACCTTTAGAGGCGGTGCAAAGAATCTCAGCGAGTTCTTCAGTATTGGCGTTTGCGATATAGCTTGCACCCGGATAGTTGCTCAGCAGTGCGTATACAACAGCGATGTGCAGGCTTGAAACCAGCTTTTCGAGCTCCGGAAACAGAATATTCACTAACCGCGCAACGGAGCTTTTCAGCTTGGCGCGCTCTTTTACCTTATCAAATCTGTATCTGGTTAGTGACTTTAGCTCTTCATTGTGGTATGCTGTATTTGAGTAGGACTTGAGGTCCACATCAGACATGAGCATCATTGCAATGGTACGCGCGTCTATCCGATCTGTTTTGGTTCTTCGCAGGCTGAGACTTTTCCGGTAGAGGTTCGTGTGCAGAGGGTTAATGACATAGGTTGCCAGGCCGCTGTCTAAAAGAAACCCCAGCAGATTGTAGCTGTAATGTCCTGTGGCTTCAAGCCCTACTTTTATTTTGCTTTCACCTTGGGAACAGCTTTGGATTCTTGAAAGAAGCGTCTCAAAACCGATGCGGTTATTGGCAATGGTAAATACATCTGCCAAGACCGTTCCTTCCGAGTTGAGGATAAAGCAATCGTGCTTGTCCTTTGCAACATCGATACCAACAAAAATCATTTCTTTTTACCTCCGGCGTTTTATTTTACAGTGCTGCTTAGAGCCACACCTCTTTGCTATGTAACCTCGTTCTATATAAACCGTCTGGCGGTATCTAACTGATTAACACTAAAAACAAAGAGCCGTGGTTGGAGCCTTTCGGAAACCGTCTTGCGGTAGGAGGTTTAAACCAATCCACAGCACCTTGTCTATTGTAGCATTTTGTCCTTGGAGAGGGACTTTAATAACTACTACTTTATAATACGAGGAGGGCAAGACAATTGGCTGGCCGGAAAAATCAAATGCGGGCATTGTGGGTATGCTCTGAAAGCCACCCATGTACCAAACAGCACCGGATATTTCCGCTGTACCAAACGGACGGAAAACAAAGGCTGTCCGGGCTGCGGGAAAATCCGCAAAGAAGAATTTGAGCAATTCATTTTCTCGGCCATGCAGGAGAAATTCAAAGACTTTCAGATACTCCACGGCAGGGAGGAAAAAGTCAATCCGAAACTGACCGCCTATCAAGTGGAGCTGGCACAGGTGGAGGCAGAAATTGAAAAGCTGCTGGATACGCTGACCGGAGCCAATGCGACCTTGCTTGCCTACGCCAACAAAAAAATTGAAGAACTGGACACCCGACGCCAGACCATTTCAAAGGCAATCGCTGAATTGAGCGTTGAAACCATATCGCCCCAGCAGATAAAGAAGTTATCCTATTATCTCGACAACTGGGACAGCATAGATTTTGACGACAAAAGAAAAGCCGCCGATGGTTTGATCTCTACGATCAAGGCCACCAGCGACCGTGTTCAGATAGAGTGGAAAATCTGATATTTCCGCTCTATCGCCCCTCATTTCTATTTTATCTCGTTTGTACCCCTTGTACACCGATGTTTGCTTCAATGTAGAGAAACATATCATTCCCTACTTTGAACCGCTGGGCGTAACGCTGGCAGGGTTACAGCCGCGCCAGATTCAGAGCTTTTATCTGCACGAAGCGGAAACGCTGAAAAACACCTCTATCCTGCGATTCCACGCCAATCTTCACAAAGCGCTGAAATACGCCGTGCGCATCGACCTGATAGCCAGCAACCCGGTGGACAAGGTGGACCGCCCCAAGCCGCAGGCGTTCATGGCAAGCTATTACAGCGCCGGGGAGATGGAAAAGCTCTTTGAAGCCGCCCAAGGCCATAAGCTGGAACTGATTATCCAGCTTGCAGCCTTTTACGGCTTGCGCCGCGCCGAGGTGATGGGGCTGCGGTGGGAGGCCATCGACTTTGAAGCCAAAACGCTGACCATCCGGCATATCGTGACCAGCACCCGCATCGACGGCAAGAAGATTCTGGTAGAAGCAGACCGCGCCAAAACAAAATCCAGTCTGCGCACCTTGCCGCTGGTAGACCCGATTGCCGAACGCTTAAAAGCCGTCAAAGAGCAACAGGAATACAACCAGAAAATCTGCGGCAACTGCTATAATCAAGAGTACCTTGGCTATGTATTTGTGGATGCAATGGGAAATCTGATCCAGCCGGATTCCGTGACAACAGGCTTTCCACAGTTGTTGAAAGAGAACGGTCTGCGCAGGATCCGATTCCACGACTTGCGCCACTCCTGTGCCAGCCTATTGCTGAAAGAGGGCGTACCGATGAAGCAGATTCAAGAGTGGCTGGGTCACAGCGATATTTCCACCACGGCGAACATCTACGCGCATCTGGATTCGCAGTCCAAGAACCTGAGCGCCCGGACGATGGCAAACACGCTGACATTGCCAGAAGCGCAGCCCATAAAGAAGTGGTGATTTGAACAGCGGCGGCATCTGAGAAATCAGGTGCCGCCTTTTTGCTGTCAATTTGTACCCAAGCTGCGGGAAGAATCTTGTGTAGTTCTGTGAATAGCTAATTGCCACGATTGCTGGTATGATTTGTACCGAACCCGAAAATCACTACTTGAAAATAAAGGGGAGATGCCTATAAAAACAGCTTCGGAATTTTGCAAAGCAATAAAAAATCACTACCCAATGTAGAATTGAGTAGTGATACTTGACGCATGCGGTGGGATTCTCCCGCGCCCTAAAAATGCCCCCACCGGGGCATTTTTGCCCGGCGGGACGCAAAGCGCCGGGCACGGGCTGTTCGAATCCCACCTTGCAGCCCTTGCATAGTTTGCCGCAAAAATAAAAAGCAGCGCCCCGCAGGGTGCTGCTTTTGGCGCAGACGGTGGGATTCGAACCCACGTGACATTACTGTCAAATTGATTTCGAGTCAATCTCGTTACGACCGCTTCGATACGTCTGCTTATTTAGTTTTTATCGCACCGCCTCGTACAGCGTTTGGAAAAATGCGAGATTTCGATGCAAGATAACGATGAAAGGTTGGGTACGCGACACCCGATAAAGCCCGCCGTTATGGGATTTCCTGCGGACAAGGTGACCTGCCGGATG
>OMDV01000546.1_pt1 | contig 10472 bp, 6 predicted proteins | sample 1673671 | NCBI WGS metagenome assembly OMDV01 (sample SAMEA103958118, study PRJEB25191) | human gut metagenome | reverse complement strand
TGTTTTTCGGCCATAGTCGGCTGTCGTTCCTTGCCTTCGATACGGTTGCCGTTTCGGAAAATTTCTTCGTACTCCGATGAAATCTGTTAGCGGTTATCTACCTCGCTTGTGTGTCACAAGGTCTGTTTTGTGGAAAATCTCACGGTCAATCCTGAAAATTATAAGATATTGGTCGTCGATGACATTGCGACCAATATCTTGTTGTTGAAAGCGATATTGGGCAGGGCGAAATACCGGATCGTGACTGCGACGGGCGGCCGCGAAGCGCTCGAAAAGGTCGAAAGCGAATCTCCGGACCTGATTCTGCTGGATATCATGATGCCGGACATGAACGGTTATGAGGTGATCGAGCGGCTCAAGGCCGACGAGCGATTCTGCCGGATTCCCGTGATTTTTCTCTCGGCGCTCCACGATTCGGAAAACATTGTCAAAGGGTTCAAGATGGGGGCCAGCGATTACGTGTCGAAGCCTTTCAATCACGAGGAGCTGATTACGCGGGTGGCGCATCATATGTTTATTGCAGAGGCGCAGCGCGTCATCGTGCGGCAGAACGAGGAGCTGCAGGCGACCCTGGCCAGCCGCGACAAGATGTATTCGGTGATCGCCCACGACCTGCGCTCTCCGATCGGAAGCCTCAAGATGCTGTTCAACACCCTGCTCGACAGCCTGGATGCGGAGCGGGTCGGAGCCGGGAACCTCGATATGCTTCGCATGGGCAACGACATTGCCGAAGACACCTTTTCGCTGCTCGACAACCTGCTCAAGTGGACGAAGTGTCAGACCGGGAGGATGCATACGGTGTATCAGGATGTCGATCTGGCCGAAGTCGTACTCTTTTCCTCGAAAATTTCGGAGTCGGTGGCCCGGACCAAAGGAATTGTCGTCGAATACGACATTCCCGCGCCGATTCACGTGCGGTGCGATGTCGATATGGTCAAGACGATCGTCCGCAACTTGTTGAGCAATGCGATCAAATACAGCCCGGAAGGAGGAGGGAAGATTATCGTTTCCACGGCCGAAACCCCGACCCACGCCGTTGTCCGGGTGCGTGATTTCGGAGTCGGCATCAAGCCCGAAGACCTGAATAAAGTGCTCGATCCTGCGATGTATTTCACCACTTACGGGACCGGAAAAGAGGAGGGGTCGGGACTGGGGTTGCAGCTTTGCCTGGACCTGGTGCATCGCAACGGCGGCGAGATGACCGTGGAGTCGGTCTATGGCGAAGGGGCGACCTTCAGCTTCACGATCGCCAAATCTCCTGCGGACGAACGACCCGCCTCGGCCGGGGAGCCGGTTTGATGTTTAATCTCTGTTTTTTCGCTTCGGGGTCCGGTTCGGCCCTTTTTTGTTGCGGGCGGGTTGCCGCTGGCCGAACCACTCTTCGAACCAGTTTTCGGGGAGTTCGGAAGCTCTCTTCGCAGCGGTTTTCTCCGGTGTGGACGTTTTGCTGCTCGCCTTGACTGTCGTTGCGGGTTTCTTCCCGGCTTTCGTGCCGGACGTTTTTGGGCTGCGGACGGATTTCCGATGTCCGTTCCGATCGTCGGGCGCACCGAAAGCCTCCTGCACGGAGGAGTCTTGGCGATAGGATTCCCGGCTTTCGGGTTTCCGGCCGGTTTTACGTCCGGATCGGGTGTCGGACTCCCTGCGGCGGTGGGATTGTCTTCCGCCGGATGTGCGGGCCGAAGGGCTGTCTTTCGATATTTCCGCGATGGGACGTCCGTGCGAGAGCTTATTCAAAGCCCTGACGACTTTTTCGGCTCGGTCGAAGGGAACCGTTGCGAACGAGAAGTCCTCCATGACCCGTACGTCGTCGATATCGTGGTCGGAGAGTCCGCACTCCTGTTTGAGGAGCCGGACCGTCTTGCGGGTATCGTAGCCGTCGCGGGCGCCGAAGGCGAGGAAGATCCGGGCCTTGCCCTTGCGATCGACGTCGATCGAACGGATTTCGGGATAGCTGCTCTCGCTCAGCTCGTTCTTGAACGCCAGGCGCAGCAGGGCGCTCAGGGCCACTTCGGGCGGATAATTCTCCAGTAGTTCGGCTGCCATCCCCGTACATTCGCCGTAACTTTCGCTCTCGACGATGGCGTCCAGATCTTCCTTGATCTTGTTGCGCTTGGTGGCGATGATGTCGGCCGGCGTGGGGAGCTGTTCCAACTTGATGTCGGCCTTGATCGTCCGCTTCAGGAACCCGAATTTGCGCATCTCGGAGGGCGAGATGAAGGTGATGGCCGTTCCCTGGTTGCCGGCGCGGCCCGTGCGTCCGATGCGGTGGACGTAGCTGTCGGAGTCCTGCGGCAGCGAGTAGTTGATTACGTGCGTGAGGTTGCTTACGTCGATGCCCCGGGCCGCCACGTCCGTAGCCACCAGGATATTGACCTGTTTTTTCTTGAATTTGCCCAGGATCTTCTCGCGCTGGGTCTGCGAAATGTCGCCGTGAAGGACTTCGGCCGCATAGCCGCGTTCCAGGAGTTTGGCCACGATCTCGTCCGCGCCCGTTCGGGTGCGGGAGAAGACGATGCCGTAGAACTCGGGTTCGACGTCGATGATGCGGGTCAGGGCGTCGAACTTGTCGCCTTCGCGCACCTCGAAATAGATCTGGTTCGTCAGGTCGGTGGTGACGTGCTGCGATTCGACCTTCAGGAGGTCGGGGTCGTGCATGTAGTTGCGGGCCAGCGCCGCGATGCGGTCGGGCATCGTGGCCGAGAAGAGCAGCACGCGTTTGGGGCCGGTCATGGCGTGCATGATCTCTTCGATATCCTCGATGAAACCCATGTTGAGCATTTCGTCCGCCTCGTCGAGCACCAGGTAGGCGATCGCCGAGAGGTCGAGCGTGCCCCGGCGGATGTGGTCGAGGATGCGGCCCGGCGTGCCGACGACGATGTCGATGCCTTTTTTCAAGCGCCGCAACTGTTCGGTCATCGAGGCGCCGCCGTAGATCGGGGCGATCGAAAGGTCGTGGGTATTGAACGAAATGAGTTCCTGCGTCACCTGCAGGGCCAGTTCGCGGGTCGGAACGAGGACGATGGCCTGCGGAATATTCCGCCGGGAAGTCAGCATCTGGATAATCGGCAGGCCGAAAGCGGCGGTTTTACCCGTGCCGGTTTGTGCTTGTGCGATGATGTCTTTGTCGGTGGTGAGCAGGTGGGGAATGGTGAGGCTCTGAATGGCCGAGGGGGTTTCGAACCCTTTTTTGGCAATGGCAGTAAGTATATCGTCGGACAGTCCTAAAGCCTTAAATTCTTCTAATTGATTCATTTATGATGATTTGTTGGGCAAAGGTACGCCAAATTATCCGGTTTGACGACTTTTCCGCGAAATCTTTTGTGACGGGGTACGTGTTTTTTCGGGTTCGAGCATAGCCCCTGTTGGCTTGCAGATGTCGGGGAGGGGTTTCCGGTGCATTTTATGGCGGGAAAAATGCCTGTTTTCGATCATCCAGGCTCTGCGGATCGTTGCGGGGGCCTTCGTTCGGACTGGTGGAACCGATTGTCGGCGAGGCGGCTTTTGTTCCGGAGGGAACGAACCGGGCCTGTATTTCTGTGCAGGCCCGGTCTCTTTTATTTAACGTAATACCGCGTCGTCAGATCTCTTTTTCGAGGGCCTGGATTTCGTCGAGGATACCTTTGACATCGGTCACCTTGAGCCGTCCATAGACCCGGGGGCCGATCATCACGACCGGAGCGAGTCCGCAGGCACCCACGCACCGCAGCGAATCGAGCGAGAAGAGCCCGTCGGGGGTCGTGCCGCCGACTTCGATGCCGAGCTGGCGTCTGAATTCGTCGAGCACCTTCTCGCCGCCCCGGACATAGCAGGCCGTGCCCATGCAGACCGAAATCGGGTATTTGCCTTTGGGCTTCATCGTGAAGAACGAATAGAACGACACCACGCCGTAAACCCGTGCGGCCGAGATGCCCAACTCCAGGGCGATGAGCTCCTGTACCTCTTTGGGCAGATAGCCCAGCGTGTCCTGCACGCCGTGCAGGATGTTGATCAGTTCGCCCGGGTCGTTGCCGTACTTTCGGCAGACGTTCTTTATCTCGTCGATTCTCCGTTGGGAGAGGCATATTTTTTCCATAACGTCTTATTTCTTGGGTTCCACGACCGGTTTGCGGTCGTAATAACGGGTGTGGAGCAGTTCGTGCGAAAGCGGTCCGCAGGGTTCGCCGAGGAACTCTTCGTAGAGTGCCTGAATGTCGGGATTCTCGTGCGACTTGCGCAGCGGTTTGGCGGCGTCTTCGGCGTAGAGGGCCTCGGCACGCCGTTTCAGAAGCTCTTCGTTGCCCCGGTGATAGGGTTGCCCGCCGCCGTTGATGCAGCCGCCGGGACAGGCCATGATTTCGATGGCGTGGTAGGGCGATCGGCCGGCGCGGATCTCTTCGACCAGCCTGCGGGCGTTACCCAGCCCGTGTGCGATGCCGATTTTGACGGGTACGCCGTCGAAGTCGATCGTCGCCGAACGGATTCCCGCCAGTCCGCGCAGTTCGGTGAAGTCGAGTTTCGGAAGCGTTTTTTTCGTTTGTATTTCGTATGCCGTACGCACGGCTGCCTCGATCACGCCGCCTGTGGTGCCGAAGATGACGCCTGCACCGGTCGATTCGCCCAGCGGACGGTCGAAATCGCTCTCCTCCAGTTCGTCGAAGTTCATGTTGGCGAAGCGGATCATGTGGGCCAGTTCGCGCGTGGTGATCGAAATGTTCACGTCCGGATCGCCGTCTTTGCCGAATTCGGGGCGTGCGGCTTCCGATTTCTTCGCCACGCAGGGCATGACCGATACGACGATGAAATTCCGGCGGTCGATGCCCAGCTTGGGCGCCAGGTAGTTTTTGGCGATCGCGCCGAACATCTGTTGCGGCGACTTGGCCGTCGAGAGGTTCTCGCCCAGTTCGGGGAAATGCTTCTCCATGAACGACACCCAGCCCGGACAGCAGGAGGTCATCAGGGGGATTTTGACCGTCCGGTCGCCCGCGAGATACTTGTTCAGGCGCTGGAGCAGTTCGGTGCCCTCCTCCATGATCGTCAGGTCGGCGGCGAAGTCGGTGTCGAAAACGTAGTCGAAGCCCAACCGACGCAGCGCTGTGGTCATCTTGCCCGTGACGCTCCGGCCTTCCAGTCCGAAATCCTGGCCGAGGGCCACGCGCACGGCGGGGGCGGTCTGCACCACGACCGTCTTGCCGGGATCGGCGAGCGCCTGCATCACCTCCCGGATGTTGCTGTTCTCCGAGAGGGCGCTGGTCGGACAGACGGCTACGCATTGGCCGCAATTGACGCAGTTGGTCGTCAGGATCGGATCGTTGAAGGCCGTGCAGAGGACCGAAGTGAATCCCCGGCCTACGACCGACAGGGCGCCGACGGTCTGGACTTGGTTGCAGACCGTTTCGCAGCGGCGGCAGAGGATGCACTTTTCCATGTTGCGCACCACCGACGGCGAGAGGTCCATCATCGGTTTGGTGGTTTCTCCCTTGTACTTGGCCTCGCGGATGCCGAGGTCTTTGGCCATGGTTTGCAGGCTGCAATAGCCGTTCTTCGAGCAGGTGAGGCATTCGTTGGGGTGGTCCGAGAGGATCAGCTCCAGAATGGTTTGCCGGGCGTTGATGACGCGGGGTGTGTGGGTGCGGACGACCATCCCTTCCGTGCAGACGGTTTTGCAGGCCGGAGCCAGGTTTTTGCGTCCTTCGACCTCTACGACGCAGATGCGGCAGACACCGGGGTCGTTCTTGCAGCCCAGCTCGTGCAGGTTGAGGTAGCAGAGCGTCGGAATTTTGATGCCGACCGAAGCGGCCGCTTCGACCAGGTTGGTGCCCGGGGCGACCTCTGCGGTTCGGTTGTCGATGGTTAGTTTTATCGTTTCCATGCGGATTTGTCTTGGAGGAGTGGTTAGCGGATGCTGATTGCGCCGAACTTGCATTTTTCGAGGCAGGTGCCGCACTTGATGCAGCGGGCCTGGTCGATGGCGTAGGGTTGTTTGGGGATGCCGCTGATGGCTCCCGGCGGACACATGCGAGCGCAGAGGGAGCAACCTTTGCAAACCTTGGGGTCGATCACGAAACTCATCAGGTCGCGGCAGCGGTGGGCCGTACAGTGGTGGTCCCGCACGTGGGCCACGTATTCGTCCCAGAAGTTTTCCAGGGTCGAAAGCACTGGATTGGGGGCCGTCTGCCCCAGGGCGCAGAGCGACGAGTCGCGGATTACGCGGGCGAGGTTCTGCAATTCGTCGAGGTCTTCGTCCCTGCCCAGTCCCCTGGTGATCCGGTCGAGAATCTCCAGCAGGCGTTTGTTTCCGATGCGGCAGGGCGTGCACTTGCCGCACGACTCATCGACGGTGAATTCGAGGTAGAATTTGGCCACCGACACCATGCAGTCGTCTTCGTCCATGACGATCATGCCGCCCGAACCCATCATCGATCCGCTTGCCAGCAGGTTGTCGTAGTCGATCGGGGTGTCGAGGTGCTTCTCCGTGAGGCAGCCGCCCGACGGGCCGCCCGTCTGCACGGCCTTGAACTTCTTGCCGTTCTTGATGCCGCCGCCGATTTCGAAGATCACTTCGCGCAGCGTGGTGCCCATCGGCACCTCGATCAGGCCGACGTTATTGACCTTGCCCGCCAGGGCGAAGACTTTGGTGCCCTTGCTCTTTTCGGTGCCGATCGAGGAGAACCATTCGGCGCCCCGCAGGATGATGGGCGGAATATTGGCGTAGGTTTCGACGTTGTTCACATTGGTCGGGTAGCCCTTGTAGCCCGATTCGCTCGGGTACGGGGGTTTCACGGTCGGTTCGCCGCGTCTGCCTTCCATCGAATGAATCAGCGCCGTCTCCTCGCCGCAGACGAAGGCGCCCGCGCCGTAGCGCAGCTCGATGTCGAACGAGAAGCCCGAGCCCAGGATGTCGTTGCCCAGCAGCCCGTATTCCCGCGCCTGTTCGATGGCTCGCCTGAGCCGTTCGATGGCCAGCGGGTATTCGGCGCGGATGTAGATCAGTCCGTGCGAGGCGCCCGTGCAGTAGCCGTTGATGGCCATCGCTTCGAGGATCGAGTGGGGATCGCCTTCGAGGATCGAACGGTCCATGAATGCGCCCGGATCCCCTTCGTCGGCGTTGCAGACCACGTATTTGCGGTCGGCTTTCGCATCGCGCGTGATCTTCCACTTCAGGCCGGTGGGGAAACCGCCTCCGCCGCGCCCCCGCAGGCCGGAGTCGATGATCTCCTGCAACACGTGGTCGGGCTGCATGCCGAGCACTTTGGCCAGGGCTGCGTAGCCGTCGCGGGCGATGTATTCGCCGATGTTCTCGGGGTCGATGAACCCGCAGTTCCGCAGGGCGATGCGCAGCTGCGGCTTGTAGAACTTCATGTGCTTGCTGTCGGGTACGTGCTGCCCCGTGTCGGGGGCCGTGTAGAGCAGCCGCTCTACCTTGCGGCCTTTGACGACATGCTCCCGGACGATCTCTTCGGCGTCTTCGGGTTTGACCGAGACGTAGAAGGTGTTGTCGGGGATCATCTTGACGATCGGCCCCTGCTCGCAGAAGCCGAAGCAGCCGGTGCGGATCACCCGTGTGCGCTCGGACTCTCCCGTTCGGTCGAGCGCCCGGCGCAGGGCCGCGATGATCTCCTCGCTCCGCGATGCCCGGCATCCCGTGCCGCCGCATACCAGGATGTAGTTATTGATTTTTGCCATCGGGTTGGATGCTTGTTAAAGATTCGGATCGTTTTCCTTCGTTTCAGATGCCCGGCTCGACGGTCGGACCTGTCGCCTCTTTCCGAAAATTCTCGGATTGCCGGACGCAGTTTATGCTTCGATCAGGCCTTCGGCCGTTTCGCCCCGGACGATTTGCCGCTCGACGAGCTCCGCGACGCGCTCGGCAGTGACATGGCCGTAAAGAACCGGCCTGCGGCCCGGCAGCGTGATTTCGACGGTGGGTTCGTCCTTGCAGTGTCCGGCGCAGCCGGTCTGGGTTACGATGCCCCGGATGCGACGGGCGGCCAGTTCTTCGACGAATGTTGCGAGGACCGCTTTGGCTCCGGCGGCGATGCCGCATTCGTCCATCGAAACCCGGATCTGGGGCAGCTCATCGGGTGTGTTGCTGTTTTCCCGGATCTCGAGGTCGGCACGCAGTTTTTCGCGCATGAGGCGCAATTCCTCCGGAGTGTTTATTTTTGCCATGTTTTCCGGTCGTTTAGAGTTTGATTTTTCAGGTTTGTTCGCTCCTGCCTGCCGAAAAATATCCCGGAAACGGAGCTTCTTTCGGGATCGGGTGGTTAAATATAATCATTTGTTATCAAAATAACAATAAAAACGGCCGGAAAAAAGGGGCGGAATAAAAAAGCGGTCCCAGAGAACCGCTGGAGCGGGGTGCGGGGTGTCCCGGAAACAGCCGGGTGGTCGATGAAGGTCGCTGCCGGGAAAAAGTATAGCGTTATGGCTTGTCCGGTCCGCAATGCCGCCGTCCCTGTTTCTGATGGGCGTTCCGGGGTTCCGGGATTTGTACCGGCTCGGCCCCGGTTGCGGCAGCAGTCGAGTGCCCGGCCGCGCATCGTCGGGCCGTTGCGGTGAAAGCCGAGTGCGCCCCCGGACGAGTATGGCGGCTTGCGTATCTTTTTTATCGTGGAGGATTGTCGCGGGAGAGTGATTGCGAAAAAGGCTGCCCATTGACGGGCAGCCTTTCGATTTTGCAGGCCCTGTAAGCCGGGTTCTGTGCTCCGGTTGCCCGGAGTCCCCATCATTTATCTAGGACGCCGGTCTCCCGGCGCTTCAAGCAACCTACCCCCCGGCATTGGACGAGCAACCCTTGATTGCCGGTATACATGGTCTTGCAACCCACGAGATGTACTGTCCGAAGCGTATCGCTACCTTCGCGGTGGGCTCTTACCCCGCCTTTTCACCCTTACCCCTGCGGGGCGGTTATTTTCTGTTACACTTGCTATACCCTCACGGATATCAAGCCGTTAGCTTGCGTGGCGCTCTGCGTTGCCCGGACTTTCCTCTCCCGGCCTGCGGCCGGCAGCGACAGAGCGGACCTGCGGGACAAAGGTAGGGAATTAAAAATTAAGAATTAAAAATTAAGAATTAAAAATGCAGTAACCGCTGATCTCTCTCTAATTTTTAATTCTTAATTTCTTATAGTATCTTCTTCACCCACCGGAACCCCTTGTAGGGCGGGTAGCGCAGCGGCAGGTCGGGCCGCGCCGGAGACTCGACCACGCCCCGGCGGTGGGAGAAGGCGTCGAAGCTGTCGTGGCCGTGGTAGCGGCCCATGCCCGAGTTGCCCACGCCGCCGAACGGCAGGCGGTCGTTGGCGATCTGCATGATCGTGTCGTTGATGCACGCGCCGCCCGAGGAGGTATGCAGCAGGACTTCGCGGCCCGTCTTTTCGGGTCCGAAGTAGTAAAGCGCCAGCGGTTTTTCGCGGTCGTTGACCAGCGTCACGGCTTCGCGGATGTCGTCGAAGGGGAGCATCGGCAGGACCGGACCGAAGATCTCCTCCTGCATCACGGGCGCGCCGGGGTCGACCTCCGCGAGCAGCGTCGGCTCGATATAGCGGTCGGAGGGGTCGGTGCGGCCCCCGACAAGGATTTTCCCCTGCGCGAGATAACTCGTTACGCGCCCGAAAGCCCGGTCGTTGACCAGCCGACCGTAGTGGGGGCTTTGCTGCGCGTCGTCGCCGTGAAGCCGATGCAGGGCGCGGGCGAAGGCTCGGGAGAACTCGTCTTGCAGCGATCGGTGGATCAGCAGGTAGTCGGGTGCGATGCAGGTCTGCCCGGCGTTGAGGGTCTTGCCCCAGGCGATGCGGCGCGCCGCGACCTCGATGTCGGCGCCTCGGTCCACGATCGAGGGGCTTTTGCCGCCCAGTTCCAGCACGACGGGCGTGAGGTTGCGGGCCGCGGCGGTCATCACGATCCGTCCCAGCGCGGGGCTTCCCGTGAAGAAGATCACGTCCCAGCGCATGCCGAACAGCAGGGTGTTGACCTCGCGGCCGCCCTGCGCGACGGCGACGTACTCCTCGTCGAAGATCTCGGCGATCATCCCCTCGAGCGCCTCGGCGACGTTCGGGGTGTAGGGAGAGGGTTTGAGCAGGGCGGTGCAGCCCGCCGAGATGGCTCCGACCAGCGGGTTGAGCAGCAGCTGCACGGGGTAGTTCCACGGCGCGACGATCAGCGCCTGCCCGAGCGGCTGGGAGACGATCCGGCTTTTCGCGGGCAGGAGTTTGAGCGGCGTGGGGCGCGGCGCGGGGCGCATCCATCTGCCGAGGTGGCGCAGGTGGCTGCGGATTTCGCCCCGGACGATGCTGATTTCGGTGAGGAACGCCTCCTCGGGGGATTTGTGCAGGTCCGTCCACAGGGCGTCGCAGAGGCGTTTCTCCCAGTTCGCGAGCGCCGCGTCCAGACGCCGGAGCATCGTGCGGCGGAACGCCTCGGAGAGCGTCGCTCCCGAGCGGAAGTAGGTTTTCTGGGCCGCCGCGAGGGCTGAAATGCGTGCGGCAGGGG
>OMDV01000542.1_pt1 | contig 10479 bp, 8 predicted proteins | sample 1673671 | NCBI WGS metagenome assembly OMDV01 (sample SAMEA103958118, study PRJEB25191) | human gut metagenome | reverse complement strand
GAGGGCAAGAAGCTCCTCTTTGTGGATGACAGTATCGTAAGAGGAACACAGCTCAGAGAGACCGTTGAATTCCTTTATTCAAACGGTGCCAAGGAAGTTCATATGCGTTCTGCATGTCCGCCTATCATGTTCGGCTGCAAGTACCTGAACTTCTCCAGAAGCACATCTGAGCTTGAACTTATCGCAAGAAAAATTATTGACGAGCTTGAAGGCGCAGAAGGCGTTAAATATATCGAAGAGTACAGCAATACCAACACAGAGCGTGGAAAGAAGCTCAGGGCTGAGATCTGTTCGAGACTCAAGCTTACTTCTCTTGAGTTTCAGTCTCTTGAAGGCACAGAGCGTGCTGTGGGCATCCCCGGCTGCAAGCTGTGCAGCTATTGCTGGAATGGAAAGGGTTGATCCGAATGTTTAACGGTATTCACGAGGAGTGCGGAGTCTTCGGTATATACAGTCCCGAAACTTCCGACGTTGCAATGCAGACATACCTTGGTCTGTATGCTTTGCAGCACAGAGGACAGGAGTCCTGCGGAATCGTTGTTAACGATGCAGGCGTATTCAGCTACTATAAGGATCTCGGACTTGTTCATGAGGTCTTTAATAAGGACAGGCTCCATGCACTGGGAGAGGGCAACATCTCCATCGGTCACGTAAGATACTCTACAACAGGCAATTCAAACCGTTCCAACGCACAGCCTCTGGTAGTGCGCCATGTGAAAGGTCCTCTTGCTATCGCACACAACGGAAATCTGACCAACGCATATGAGCTGAGAACGGAATTTGAGCTTAAAGGCGCAATTTTCCACAGCACTAACGATACCGAGGTCATTTCCTACGCTATAACCGAGCAGAGGCTTGTCTGTTCCTCAATAGAGGAAGCAGTCGAAAAGGCAATGCTCAGGATAAAGGGCGCTTATTCGCTGGTGGTAATGTCTCCGCAGAAGCTTATTGCTGCAAGAGACCCCATCGGCTACAGACCTCTTTCCATCGGCAAGCTTGGCAATTCCTATGTTGTCGCTTCCGAGACCTGCGCATTTGACAGTATCGGTGCTGAATTTGTAAGAGATGTCCGTCCAGGCGAGATAATCGTTATTGATGAGAACGGTCTGCGTTCCATTGAGACACATATCACTCCCGAATTTGTCCGTAAGGAAATAGCAGAAGGCCGTGCGGTACTCCCGGCCAATATCAATCATCCGGAAAGCGAACCGATGATTATCGGGCGCAACTTCCTGGTGAAAATCAATACCAACATCGGAAACTCTGCCACAACTTCGAGCATCGAAGAGGAAGTGGACAAAGCCGTATGGAGCTGCAAATGGGGAGGCGATACGTTGATGGACCTCTCTACGGGAGACAACATCCACGAAACCCGCGAATGGATTATCCGAAACTGCCCTGTACCCGTAGGCACCGTACCTATTTATCAGGCACTGGAAAAGGTGAACGGAAAAGTAGAAGACCTGACATGGGAAATCTATAAGGACACCTTGATAGAACAATGCGAACAAGGAGTAGATTATTTCACCATTCATGCAGGTATCCGCCGGCACAATGTACACTTGGCGGACAAGCGTTTATGCGGCATCGTGAGCCGCGGAGGAAGCATTATGAGCAAATGGTGCCTGATACACGACAAGGAGTCATTCCTCTACGAGCATTTCGATGACATCTGCGACATCCTTGCCCAATACGATGTAGCTATCTCATTGGGCGACGGCCTGCGTCCCGGATGTATTGCCGACGCTAACGACGAAGCCCAGTTTGCCGAACTCGACACCATGGGTGAACTTGTTGTCCGTGCATGGGAAAAGAACGTACAGGCATTCATCGAAGGTCCGGGTCATGTGCCTTTGCACAAGATTCAAGAGAACATGCAACGCCAGATCGAGCATTGTCATAACGCTCCGTTCTATACCCTCGGTCCGTTGGTAACAGACATCGCTCCGGGATATGACCACATCACATCAGCCATCGGAGCCACCCAAATTGGCTGGCTAGGTACGGCAATGTTGTGCTATGTCACTCCGAAAGAACACCTCGGATTGCCCAACCGCGAAGATGTGCGTACGGGAGTCATTACCTATAAGATAGCTGCCCATGCTGCCGACCTTGCCAAAGGACATCCCGGAGCACAAATCCGAGACAATGCCCTCAGCAAAGCCACGCAGGTAAACCGGTTCGCCGTGGGCGAGGGAATCCTTGACCACTTCCATGAACTTTTCGATTGTTTCGAGAACTGCGGCACGTTCGATGCCGGTTGTCTTTGAAATCTCGTTAACGATTTCTGCTTTCGTCATAGCGGGGTATATCGATTTTTTATTGAAATAGTTGCCGAGGCAAGATTATATGATTATATGGCATTTTGTCGCGCAAACCGTTGAACCGCAAAAGTTTAGGCCGAAACCTGGCGGCTGCGGGCCAAAATGCAACTGCAAATATCGTGATTTTTTCTGAAACAGAAGCTATTTCGGGTGAAAAAATTTAAATAAAGCCCTATAATTGTGGTGAATGGGGCCGATTGGCATGCGGGCGGCTTCAGACATCAGTGAGCCGCCACCATGAATAGTCGGTAGATGAGGAATCCGTTGTGTCTTCCCCCTCGATGTGTTTGAGACGTCTGACCACGGTGACGGTCACAGGGAGCACCAGTATTTCGTAAAGTGTCTTTAGCAGAGCCTGCGAGACAATCAGCGACAGGATGGTGGATAGAGGTAGCACACCTCCGAAAGCAATCGGGAAGAATACCACAGAGTCCACCCCTTCACCCCAGAGGGTCGAGACGATGGCCCGGAGGGAGAAACGCCAGGTTGCGCCGGTAGTGGCCGACGCGGCGGAGCGTTTCATCCGGCTCATGACATAGGCGTTGACCATAGAGCCGCAGATGAAGGCGGCGAAGCTGGCCAGCATTATGCGCGGCACCGAGCCGTAGATGGTCTCCATCGCTCCCTGAGATTGCCAGTCGGGGCCTCCGGGGAGCCAGATGGCGATGTTGAGCATCACGGCGGTCAGCAGGCTCATGGCGAATCCGAGCCATATGACGAGGCGCGCCCGCCGGAATCCATAGACCTCGACGATGCAGTCATTTATTATATAGGATATAGGGAAGACGGCCAGTCCGGCTGTCACGGTGACGGCTCCAAGGCTCACTGTCTTGATTTCGACAAGGTTGGCGATAATCAGGCAGACGATGAACAGGACTGTCAGTGTGAGGAAAGGGAGGGTGAAAAGGGGCTTGTTGTGAGACTGTGTTGTCATTTTTCTTGTTTTTTACGAGGTTTCAAGCACTCGGCGGAGGGGGGGGCGGCCGCGATTTGCAGGGCGCCGTGGGTCAGTAGATTCGCGAGTAATACAGCGTCGTCGGGCCGTAACCGCTGCTGGCCGGATATGTTATCTGGATGGCGTTGGAGTTGGTGGCGTAGATGTAGCAATCCTCATAATATGAGGGGCCGTATTGGGGATACCACCTGAACGACAGGTAGTCTCCGTCGCAATAATAGTCGAAGTCCTCATATTCCCCGGTGTAATTGTTTTGCCAGTAGCCGGTTCCGTCAAGATAGAAAGTAAGGGTCTCGTCGGGGTATTGCATGCATTGCCATGTCCCGTTGAGGTACCAGCGTTCATCCGGGCCGTCTGATTCGCAAGAGGTAAGTCCGAGTCCTGTCACAATAACGGCCGCGATAAGCAGAATCTGTATCCTTAATTTCTTCATTTTTCACAATTTTAGGCAAAGTTAATAGATTAACGTCAAAGCTCGGGGCAAAGGTTCCTTGCTTAACATTCGTTAACCGTCGGTCGCTTTTTTTCCGGAGCGGGGCGGCAATAAAGAGCGGGAGGTGGCGTTAATAAATCAATGAGTGCAAAAACAAGGACATCGGGTTTTGCCGGCAGGCTGGCGGTCATCGCTGCGATGATCGCGGCGTTGCTTTGCGCTGTGCCCGCGTCAGCAAAGAAGCTCAACGACAAGGTGCAGAACCGCCCTTACGCCGACATGCGCCGCTTCCACCTCGGCTTCTCTGTCGGGATGAACACATTCGGGATGAGTTTCCACCACAACGGCTTCGTCACCGACCAGGGGCAGACATGGTTCATGTCGCAGCCCTCCTACAACCCCGGATTCTGTGTCAACGGCCTGGCCGAGCTTCGCCTCAACAATTATTTCTCGCTGAGGGTCAGCCCGGGCCTGTGGTTCGGCAACCGCGTGATAGACTTCTATGACGCGGCCAACGATGTCCGCGAGCGCCAGGACCTCAAGTCGGCCTACCTCGTGTTGCCCGTCGACCTCAAATTCGCCGCGCAGCGAATGCGTAATATCCGCCCCTATGTGATTGGAGGCGTCATCCCGGCGATAGATGTCGCCAAGAAAAACATCGACTTCATAAAGACGAAATCGTCGGAATTTATGATTTCCGTAGGATTCGGATGTGACATCTACCTCCCTTATTTCAAGCTTATCCCCGAGTTGAAATTCTGTTTCGGGCTGACAGACTGCATCAACCATGACCGTCCTGACCTTGTCGACGACCCGTTCCGGACAAATGTCAACCTGTCTGTCAAACGCGCGACCACCCAGATGGTCGTCCTCTCCTTTTATTTCGAATGACGATTATGAAAAGACGGCTCCGTGCTGAAAAGATATTCGTTCCCCTCCTGGTGGCCGGTTGTTTCCTGATTGCCGCCCTGAAGGCCAACGCCCAGTCTGACGCGCAGTTCTCCCAGTATTTCGAACTTCCCAACTATTACAACGCCGGAGCGGTCGGCACCACCGACCTGCTGAAAATCCGTGGCGGCGCGAGGCTGCAGTGGGTCGGCATACATGGTGCGCCGAAGACTTTCGTCGTGGCCGCCGACATGCCCTTTATGCTTTTCAAGAAGCGTTTCGGCGTGGGACTGGTGATGCAGCAGGAGTCGATGGGCCTTTACAAGAACCTCAATCTCGGGGCGCAGGTGGCCTACAAGCAGAAGCTCTTCAAAGGCACCCTCTCTATTGGCGCGCAGTTTGGCTTCGTCGACCAGTCGTTCAAGGGGTCGGAGGTGTTCATCCCCGACCAGGATGACTTCCATCAGCCCAACGACGAGGCGATACCGAAGCAGGACATCCGGGGTAACGCTTTCGATGTCAGTGCCGGTGTCTTCTACACCCACCCCAAATTCTGGGTCGGAATCTCCGGCACCCACCTCAACGCGCCCTCGGTCAGCCTCAATGCCGAATCCGGGGAAAATTCTGAAGAGAAGAACTACGAGTTCCAGATAGGACGCACCTTATATTTTATGGCAGGAAGCAATATTAAGGTGAAAAATACGTTATTTGAAGTGATGCCATCCGCGTTGGTGAAGACCGATTTCACCTTCACGACCTGGGAGGCCACTCTCCGGAGCCGTTACAACAAATTCCTCACTTTCGGTGTGGGATACCGTTGGAAAGACGCCGTTTACGCCGTCCTCTCGGCTGAGCTGAAAGGGTTCTACATCGGCTTCAGCTATGATTACCCCACCTCGGCCATCGCCAAGGCCTCCTCGGGAAGCTTCGAGATATTCGCCGGCTACAGCCTGAAACTCGATTTCTCGGAGAAGAACCGCAACCGCCACCGCAGTGTGCGCATCATGTGAGACCGCGAGTCTCTTTCCCCTTATGGCTTACGGGCCTGTCTCATAACAACGATCACAACTACTCAGAAATATGAAGAAGCTTTCGTTATACCTCCTTCCCGCCGTATTGCTGCTCCTGACAGCCGCGAGCTGCGCCTCCGGGCGTCGCGGTGGCTCCGCCGGCGGCGAAGTTACCGGTGTGGGTGGAACCTCCTGGGGTGAGCCCACCCCTTACGGCATGGTGCTGGTAAGCCGTGGCTCCATGGACATGGGGCCGGCCAAAGCCGACAGCGCCTGGAACCTCGCCGCCGACACCAAGGGGATGTCGGTCGATGCTTTCTGGATGGACGAGACCGAGGTGACGAACTCGAAATACAAGCAGTTTGTCTTCTGGGTGCGCGACTCCATCATCCGCGAGCGTCTGGCCGATCCCGCATACGGGGGCAACGAGGCATACAAAATCGAGGAGGACAAGCAGGGCAACCCCATCACTCCCCGTCTCAACTGGAGCAAGCCCATACCCTGGCGCAACCCCGACGAGGATGCCCAGCGCGCAATCGAGAGTGTCTACCGCACCAACCCCATAACCGGTGCGCGTGAGCTTGATCCCGAGCAGCTCAACTACCGCTACGAGGTCTACAACCATACCGAGGCCGCCAAGCGTCGCAACCGTCTCGACCCCCGCAAGAGGGTCTACAACACCGACCTGGCCACCCCGACCGATATCCCGCAGATTTCCAAGGACACCGCATACATCAATGATGAGGGTGAAATCGTGCGCCAGACCATCTCACGCGGCCTCACCGGCGATTATGACTTCCTCAACACCTACATCGTGAATGTCTATCCCGACACCACATGCTGGGTCAACGACTTCGAGAACGCTTACAACGAGCCTTATGTCCGCATGTATTTCAGCCATGGCGGTTACAGCGAGTATCCCGTGGTGGGTGTAAGCTGGGAGCAGGCCAACGCCTTCTGCAACTGGCGCACCGACTACCTGAAGCGTTCGCTCGGCAAGGAGGGTGTCTACATCGAGCCTTACCGCCTGCCGACCGAGGCTGAATGGGAGTTCGCCGCCCGCGCCGGGGAGAACGAGAACATGTATCCCTGGGAGGGTGACCTGACCATGAGCGAGGACAAGGGTTGCTTCTATGCCAACTTCAAGCCCAACGACGGTAATTACGTCAAGGACGGCCATCTGATTACTTCGCGTGTCGGCACATATTCCCCCAATGACTTCGGTCTCTACGACATGGCGGGTAATGTCAGCGAGTGGACATCCACCGCGTTTGTCGAGACTGTCCAGGATTTGACCTCCGACCTCAACCCCGAATACCGCTATGACGCGGCTGTCGAGGATCCCTACCGTATGAAGCGCAAGATTGTCCGTGGCGGTTCATGGAAGGATGTCGCCCACAATATCCGCAGTGACATCCGTATGTGGGAATTCCAGAACGAGCAGCGTTCATACATCGGATTCCGTTGCGTCCGTTCCCAGATCGGTTTCGCAAAAGGGCAGAAGTCATCGAAATGATGCCCTCGCGCTACTCAACATTTAATTAAGCCATCATCCATATTTCTCAGATTCTGTTCAATGGGAAAATACAAGCAATACAAGCGCGGCCTCTCGGCCTGGATATCCTCGGAGAAGGGGCAGCGTTTCTTCAACTTCGCATACTCCATCGGTGCCGCCATCGTGATCTGGGGTGCGCTTTTCAAGATTCTCCATCTCCCCGGCGGCAACTTCCTGCTGTCACTCGGTATGGGTACCGAAGTCTTGATGTTCACCCTTACCGCCTTCGACCGTCCTCCCCGCGACTACAAGTGGGAGAATGTCTTCCCGGTTTTCGATACCGGCGACCCTGACGACCGTCCTGACTTCAAGGCCGGGACAGGGGTGGTGATAAACGGCGGAGTCAATGGCGGTGATGCTGCCGCCGGTGTGGCCGGCCCGGTGCAGGCTCCCGTCCTCTCCTCCGACTCTACTCCCGCCGAGGTGGTCAGCTCAATGGTTTCGGCTACCCAGACCTATCTCGACCAGGTGTCGGCGATGGCTGAGGAGCTGCGTCATCTCCAAGAGACCACTCGCTCGCTCAACACCGTCAGCGACGTCCTGCTGGAGTCATACCGCGCGATTACCGAGAACTCGGAGAACATCACCCGTTCCTCGACCGGATATGTCGAGCAGATGCAGGGTCTCAACCGCAACATCCAGGGTCTCAACACCATCTACGAGATTCAGCTCAAGAGCGTCAGCTCCCAGCTCGACGCCATCGACCGTGTCAACGCCGGCATCAAGGAAATCCGCGACATGTATGAGCGCAGCTCGTCGCAGAGCGCGCGCTATTGCGAGGAGACCGAGAAGATGGCTCTTTACATGCATCAGCTCAACTCGGTTTATGAGAAGATGATAAACGCGATGACCATCAATATGTATGCCGCCAATCCTCTCGCCGCTGCTGCCGCAGCCCAGACGGTCGCCCCGCAGCCAGCTCCCGCCGCTCCGGCCGCTCCCGTGGCTGAGGAGCCGCAGGCCCAGCAGCCCCAGACTCAGGCTGTTCCTCCCCAGTATCAGGGGGCATCGCGTCGTTCCGCTCCTCAGGTGTGACGCTCCATCCTGTGACAGAAAAAGACTTATCTTTAACCATATAAACTCTTAACCATTGGGTACCAGTAACAACAGGCTCACTCCGCGTCAGAAGATGATTAACCTCATGTATATCGTCCTGACCGCTATGCTGGCTCTGAACGTGTCGAGCGATGTGCTCAACGGTTTCACCCAGGTCGAGGAGGGCTTGAAGAGAACCAACAGCAACGTCGAGCAGCGCAACGCCGCCATCCTACATACCTTGCAGGCTTTCGCCGAGCAGAATCCCGACAAGGGAAAGGTCTGGTATGACAAGGCCGTGGAGGTGCGTCGCGTCACTGACGGCGTGTATCTCAAAATCGACTCCCTGAAGGAGATGATTGTAAAGGAGGCCGACGGCAAGGATGGTTCGCCCGACAATATCCAGAACCGCGACAATCTTGAGGCCGCATCCATAGTGATGTTGTCAGGCCCGAAGCCTCAGGGACTCAACCTGCGTAACACAATCGAAGGTTACCGCACATATATCGCGTCGCTGATGACCGACTCGGTAAAGCGCAAAAACATACTTGTCGCTCTCTCCACCGATGATGTCCTCAGCAAAGGGACGCTCGGGAAACAGACCTGGCAGGAATCGAAATTCAACAACCAGCCGGTTGTGGCTGCCGTCACATTGCTCACCAAACTGCAGAACGATGTGAAGTATGCCGAAGGTGAGGCGTTGCAGGAGCTTCTGGCGAATGTCGATGCAGGCGATGTCCGTGTCAACGAGCTTAACGCGTTCGTCATCCCCCAGAGCCGTTTCGTTATGCGTGGCGGGAAGTATTCCGCCAACATCGTGCTGGCGGCTGTCGACACTACCGCCCGTCCGGTGGTGTTTGTCAACGGCAACAAGCTTGCCAACGACCGGGGCCTTTATGAGATTTCACCCGGCGCGACCGGCACATTCGACTACAAGGGGTATCTCGAAGTTCCCCACGGCGACGGCACTGTCAGCCGCCATCCCTTCCAGTCGAGCTATACGGTAATCGAGCCAACGGCCACCGTCTCCGCCACGATGATGAATGTCCTCTATGCCGGAATCGACAACCCCATCTCCATATCGGTGCCCGGTGTGGCGATGAACGGAGTCTCGGCCTCTATGACCAATGGGTCGCTCACCAAGAATGGCGACCATTGGGTGGCCCGTCCCTCCAAGGTGGGCGAGGATGCAGTCGTGACTGTCAACGCCGAGATGGATGGCCGTCAGATGACAGTGGCCTCCACCAAATTCCGTGTACGCAAGCTCCCCGATCCCTCCCCGTATATCGCCTACAAAGATGCCAACGGCAACCTCAACCATTACAAAGGTGGCGGTCGTGGCCTTTCCAAGGCATTCCTCCTCAATGCTCCCGGCATACAGGCCGCCATCGACGACGACCTGCTCAACATCCAGTTCAAGGTGCTGAGCTTCGAGACCGTCTTCTTCGACTCGATGGGCAACGCCATCCCCGAAGTCTCGCAGGGCGACCAGTTTTCCCAGCGTCAGAAAGACTCCTTCCGCCGTCTGAGCCGAGGCAAGCGTTTCTACATCTCGCGTGTGAAGGCGGTTGGCCCTGACGGGATAACCCGTGACCTCGCCCCGATCGAGGTAATCGTAAACTGAAAAGGTAAAGAACAAGACATACCCAGAATATGAAAGCATTTGCAAGATACACCTTGGCCGCTGTCGCCCTTCTCGCGGCTGTGACTCCCGTCGCAGCCCAGACCACCGACGGAGGCTCGTCAAGTTCCTCGATAGTGCGTCGCGGAGCTGGCGACCGTTCGCGCGACAAGCAGCAGGAGGCCGGTCCGGGCGTGACCGAGCGCATGCAGCAGCGGTTCACGAGCCAGGAGACTTCCGACGCCGACAAGATGTGGATGCGTGTCATTTACCGTGACCTCAAGCTTGACAATCCCAAGAACACCCCCCTCTATTATCCCGAGGAGGTGGTCGACGGCCAGGAGAATCTTTTCCGAATCATCATGCGCCTGGTGGCCGACAACCGGATGCCTGTCTATGAGTATCTCGACGGCAAGGAAATCTTCACCGACCAGTACAAGGTGAAGGTCTCCGACATGCTCGACCGTTTCCATGTGCTTTATTCCCCGGCGAAAGGTTCGAGCGAGAAGAACCCCAAGTTTGTCATCGAGGAAGCCGACGTGCCCGCCAATGAGGTGCTGTCATATTTCGTCCTTGAGAAGTGGGAATTCGACTCCCGCACCAACAAGACGCGCCGCATTGTCGAGGCCATCTGCCCGGTGCTTCACCGTTCCGATGA
>OMDV01000535.1_pt1 | contig 10513 bp, 7 predicted proteins | sample 1673671 | NCBI WGS metagenome assembly OMDV01 (sample SAMEA103958118, study PRJEB25191) | human gut metagenome | reverse complement strand
AGATAGCCCGCTATCTTCCTCATCACAGAAGCGAAAATGCCTCAAAAACTCATCCAAATCATCGCACGATAAATTCAAAACAGCTTCTAAATTGAAAAAATTAACACTCTGCCGGCAACAAGCAATGGTTTTATTCGTATCTTTGAAAATGATGAACCTTTAAAAGCAAACAGATATGAACTCAAATCCAGTTTTTAGTTTGTACGTACCCACCAAGATATTGTTCGGGTGCGGTGAAATAAAGAAATTAGCTACCGAAACACTTCCCGGCAGAAAAGCCATGATAGTCATATCCGGCGGAACGTCCATGAAAAAATATGGATACCTGGATAAAGTATTGGGATACCTTACTGAAAACGATGTCAGTGCCATTGTATACGATAAGATTCTTCCTAATCCCATCAAGACACATGTTATGGAAGCCGCAGCCATCTGCCGCGAGCAGAAATGCGACTTTATCATCGGGTTGGGAGGAGGAAGCAGCATCGACTCTGCAAAAGCCATCGCCGTCATGGCATGCAATGATGGTGATTACTGGAACTACGTAAACGGAGGTACGGGCAAAGGGCGTCCGGTCACAAAAGCACTTCCCATTGTAGCCATACCGACCACAGCCGGAACCGGTACGGAAGCCGATCCATGGACAGTGATTACCCACGAAACGGCTCAAGAAAAGATAGGCTTCGGTTGCCAGCTGACCTTCCCTACCTTATCTATTGTAGACCCGGAACTGATGGTTTCCATTCCTCCGCACCTCACCGCCTATCAAGGGTTCGATGCATTCTTCCATGACGTGTTCTTTGATGGGGTTGGGAAGGATTTTATCGTAAACCAGTGTTTCTACATTATTCAGTCTTAATTGGGCAAGTACTCTCTCCAAATATCCATATTTCCGCATGGAAGTTCCGGCAGAAATAACAACCAATGCTTTCTTTCCCGGTAGTTTTTCACTTGATAACTTATTGATTTCCCCACAACCGAATATCAATTTGGTAGGGATGTACAAACTAAATACAGGATTTGCTTTCATGTTCTTTCGTATTTAAAGTTTCACTGGTAACAAATGTAGGAAAATAATAGTTTGCTTGTTTAAGTAATTTGTTAAATTTTACATACTGCCGGATTGTATTCGTTTTCTTTAATTCAGTTTGAGATAGATACGTTTTTTCGATTATACTCGAAAAAAGAAATAAACAGTGTTTTTTTTTCGATTATACTCGAAAAAAACTATCTTTGTGGGAAAAGATTCGAGTATGGACGATAAATGGAAAGCTTTAGAAAAGTATAACCTTTGGGGTGGAAATACGTATCAATTGGGACTGGAACGGAAATCTTATACCGACAAGATTGGCAATTTTGTGGGGAATAACTTGGTGAAGGTACTTATAGGACAACGTCGTTCGGGCAAATGTTATATTCTCAGGCAAATTGCTTCAAGTCTTGTCTCGGAACGAGGAGTAAATCCGGCTAATATCCTATATATAAATAAGGAGTATCTGGAATTTGATTTTATTGATGATTATAAAGCATTGGAAAGTCTGTATCGTTTTTATCGGGAAAAGCTTAAACCGCAAGGAAAAGTATATTTGTTTTTCGATGAAATTCAAAATGTGGATGGCTGGGAAAGGTTTGTAAACTCCCATTCGCAAGACTTTGTCGAAGAGAGTGAATTGTTTATCAGCGGTTCTAACTCTAAAATGCTTTCCAGTGAACTTGCCACTCTTTTGTCGGGACGTTATGTAGAATTTCATATATTCCCCTATAGTTATGCTGAATATTTACAGTTGATGCAGCAACCTGCCGGTCGGGCTTCTTATTTGGCCTATTTACAGAAAGGCGGTTTGCCCGAATTGTACAACCTGCCCACTGTCGAGTCAGAAAAACAGTATGTCGCTTCTGTGAAAGATACGATTTTGTTGCGTGATATAGTGAAGCGTAAACCCGTTCGTGATGTAAGGTTATTGGATGATATTTTTATTTATTTGGTGAATAATGCGTCCAATCTGTTTTCCGTTCAGCATATTGTTAATTTCTTTAAATCCAAGAACCGGAAGGTGAGTTATGATACCTTATCTAATTATCTAGGTTATATAGAAGAAGCTTTTCTTGCTTATAAAACAGAACGTTACAATATAAAAGGAAAGGATGTGGTGGCAGGTAATTGCAAGTATTATCTGAATGACTTGTCCTTTAAGAATTTTCTTTATCCGGGCTTTGCTTATGGAGTCGGGTATTTGTTGGAGAATGCAGTATATTTGGAACTTCGTCGTTTAGGCTATATTGTATATACAGGTTCTTTTCGGGATAAAGAAGTTGATTTTGTTGCTATGAAGGACGATAGAGTGATTTATCTTCAAGCAACTTACATGTTGGAAACGGCACAAACCATGGAACGGGAATATGCTCCTTTGCTGACGATAGGTGATAATTATGAAAAATATGTCGTTTCCATGGATGAGGTACAATTCCCTTCCAATGAAGGGGTCAGGCATATACAGGCTTGGAATTTAAAGGAAATATTGTAGGAAATCAGTTTCTCTTTTTAATATACAGTTTTTGGTAAGAGTTGTCAAAACTCTGATGATATTGTCTGTAGTCTATTATCCAATGTTGCTCACCGCTCCCCCGGATATGTAGAGCAGGAATAGCACCGAAGAGGAGAGTATAGTGGATATTATTTGCTTATGTGCAGTTGGCGCAAACATACGATTGGCATATCAGTCTGTATATCAGTATTCCGCTTATCTTTGCAGTCACTATCGGGCTGAGTCTGCTTTCTTATTATTATTTTGAGAAACCGGCCAACCGCTGGGTAAAACGAATTTTAAATAAACAATAATAACTAGTTCATGGAAAAACAATTATCAGAAAAACTGCCACGCGTTGAGGTGGTGGATGCTTTACGGGGATTTGCAGTCATGGCAATTCTTTTAGTGCATAGTTTGGAGCATTTCATCTTTCCGGTTTATCCGGTAGACCAGCCTGCATGGTTGAATATACTGAATGACGGGGTATTCAATGTTACATTTACTTTATTGGCTGGAAAATCGTATGCCATTTTTGCTTTGCTGTTTGGATTTACATTTTATATTCAGTCGGCTAACCAACAGCGTAAAGGAAAAGATTTTGGTTATCGTTTTCTGTGGCGTTTGCTGTTATTGGTAGCTTTTGCTACGCTGAATGCAGCTTTTTTTCCGGCAGGAGATGTGCTGTTGCTGTTCTCGGTAGTGGGAATCGTATTGTTTGTGGTGCGCAAGTGGAGTGACTGTGCCATACTTGTTACGGCTATTTTGTTTTTATTGCAGCCCGTTGAGTGGTATCATTATATAGTAGGTCTGTTTGATCCTTCTTATACTTTGCCCGATTGGGGAGTGGGCGCGATGTATAAAGAAGTGGCGGAATATACCAAAGAGGGGAGTTTGTGGGTAAGAATATGACCTTTGGTCAGAACGCCAGTCTATATTGGGCTCTGGGAGCAGGGCGTTTCTGGCAGACTGCCGGCTTGTTTTTGATGGGATTATACATCGGACGCAAACAATTGTTTGTTACTTCCGAAAAACATACTCGTTTTTGGGTGAAGGCTCTTATCATTTCCGCTATCTCTTTTGCTCCGCTTTTCCAACTGAAAGAGTTGATTATGGCTAGTGACAGTGAACTCATTCGCCAGACTGCCGGAACTGCTTTTGATATGTGGCAAAAGTTCGCTTTTACATTTGTACTGGTTGCTTCTTTTGTATTGCTTTATCAACGGGATAGGTTCAGGAATTTTGTATCAAATCTTCGTTATTATGGTAGGATGAGTCTGACCAATTATATCACCCAATCTATTGCCGGAGCTATTATTTATTTCCCTTTCGGATTTTATCTGGCTCCGTACTGTGGATATACGTTGAGTTTGTTGGTTGGTTTTGTACTCTTTTTGTTGCAAGTACAGTTCTGCAAGTGGTGGTTGAAAGGACATAAGCAGGGACCGTTAGAGAGTCTTTGGCATAAATGGACCTGGATGTATTCCAAAAAATAAGGAACTCTGGGCAGGAGTTGCATATGCTATACGGAAGAGAGGAAAAGGCGAAAAGTAATTTGTCTTTTCCTCTCTTCCGTATAGGGACTGATTCTTGTTTCCCAAGTTTCCCGAATATCATAAAAAGGATATCAGTTCAGGATTATAATCAATTATTTTTGCCTTCTATCTGAATTTGAATTGCTTGTCCTGTACGTTGCAGACATTCTATAAAAATAGAAAGATGATTGGTCTTTTGCATCAACTCACATATAATTTCCTTTTCTTCTGTGCACCAAGGTTCATAAGCACGTGGGAAAGTTTCACGTTGTTTATGGATATAAGGTGGAAGGACTGTTTTCTGAATGCCTAACTCTTGGACTTTTTGTTTTATACGGCAAATATCTTCTTCTGTACAATCATTAAAAGATTCTTTTGTAAAGAACCCCGGATATTTTTGGTCAATGTCAAGATTGATTGTAGGCTTAGATAGGGATTGAAAGGTTTTTTCTCTGCTTTCTAGTTCCTTTATCAGATTGTTGATGTACTCATCGGCTTGAACAGATGATACAACTATGGAACATTCGTGGCGGGAGTATTCTTTATGGCGGTTGGCGGATAACCAGTTGAAAGAACCCTCTATAAGTGTATGGTTATCAATGGCCAATGATTTATTGTGGATACCTTTTACTTCAATGAGGGTTGCGGCATTTTCTATTAATATGTTCCGTCCCTCTTCGGCACGGCTGAGCAACTGATTGGTTTTCGTATCATAATCTAGAGACGAATCGGTGTAGACTGTGACATCCACTCCTCGGTGTACCGTGTGGCGTATCAGCGGAACCAACTGGTCGTTTTCTATGGCGTGGATAGATATGAATGGAGATACAATCAGCAGGCGGTGTCTTGCTTTTTCAAAAGCTTGGTGCAGAACCTGGATATGCTCTTCTGTGGTGGACAGACGAAGGGTGGGGTGGTAGGTGCACAGCGGAACTTCCTGTTGGTAAATAAAGTTGTTGGAAATCTCGTTGGATGGATCATCGAAAAGCCATTTAGCCATATTTCCTACCGGGGTGTTTTCTTCCGGATGGAAAATATTCATGTTGCCAAAAACAATGAAATGATGCTGAGCGCGCGATATCGCTACATTGAGCATATTGTATTTTCCATCACGCTCCATAAAAAGAGAATGGTCTTCGGGAGAGTTGACTGTTGAAAAAAGAACAATCGGACATTGGGCACCTTGCAGGGAATGTACTGTGCCGATGATCATATCTTTATATTTCTCATTTCCTGATATTTTTTGTATTTGATGCCGTATTTCGGCTTCTTGGGCTTTAAAAGGAGTTACTACGGCTACAATTTCATGAATAGGCTTTTTATAGGTCTTTTCCAGATTATCTTTTTCCAGTTCCAGCCAACAAGACAATGGCTTCCGCTTCAGCCCGGTTGAGGCGACTTCCTGTTTTTCCAGGGCTGCTGTAACTGTTGATGTGTACATATCCTTTGGAAGGGAGGGACTTGTATTTTACTTCGTTACCTTTTTTAGGAAGTAACCTGCCGTGGTAAACATAATCATTGCAATAGGCAATAATGGAATCTACGCATCGTCTGTGTTCGGTCAGAAAAGCTCCTTTTTCACCTTTTACTGTAAAATTACAGCTTTTACGTGCCAGTTTCATTATACTTCCGGAAGAAGAAAGGAAACCATTGTTTTCTAAAAAACGGTATTTTTCCGAGGACTGGTTGGAAACAATGCCCAGATTCTTTAAATTAATGAATGAATATTCATCAGAAATGGACCATACAGGCTCTATTTGTTGAATATCACCTACTAAAATCGCTTGCTTGGCCAAACTGAAGGAGGGAACGGCAAGTTCGGGTGAAACTTGTCCGGATTCATCTACAATCAACAGATCTATTCCATTGTATAAAGGAATATCCCATTTTCCGTTCTCCGCATAGGTCATATACTTGGGTAGAGAATGGAAAGTAGAGATGAAAACAGGCATTACGCAAGCCAAACGTTTTAATCTTTGGGTATAGGCTTCTTGTGTGCGCTGCTTGCCTTCATCGCACTTGCTTAACCGGTGAATAAACTCGGCTTCCCGATAATGTATGGCATACCAGAACATTTGATACCGATAGCTGATATCCAGCCTTACTGCCATGTCTTCTGTATAAGGCAAGTTGCCATACTCAGGGTTGGAACTTATTTTTTCGTAACGTTCTTTGAATTCTTCTGTCAAAGTCCACTGTTCTATTACTTTGTCATAGGAGGGTAATGGCTCATGGAATTTGCGGATAAACTTCTGTAATATATTGTTTTCCTTCCGGTTTCCGTATTCTGTTGTTTCGGCAGCTTGGATACAGAGAATAATCTTTTTTTGGAGGGCTTGCATTTCTTTACGGAGAAATTGCCGGCATTTTGTTTCGTCTTGATAGTTTTTCTTGAAAAAGTTATTGAAGCATTGCAGATAGAATTGTTTGTACTCTTCTTGACGTTCAGGTGTATCGTATGCTGCCGGAAATCCATCCCCTTTGGGGTTGAACATCATTTTGTACTGTTGTTGCAGCTCTTTTTTCCCTGACAGATATAGGCCTAATGTATCCAGTTCGGGTAGCCAGCGGTTGGACAACCGGGGATGTGTTGTGTCATTGGTTGTTTCCGCTTTGAAATCCTTTAGGATATTGGTGATCGCCTGATTATTAGCTGAACTTGCAACTATAATTTCCGGCTCTTCCGGATTGTTTAGAATGTTATGAGCAAGTCTGTTTGCGATGACAGTTTGCAGAAAAGTGGTTTTTCCTGTTCCCGGAGGACCGTTGACGACAAAAATATCAGCACATTCCGGTGTTGTGTACATTGCTAGTGTTTCGCGTTGAGATATGGACAAAGGAAAGTCGCTGCTCATTTGTGCCCAGTGTTCTTGGTTGCAATATACTTTCCGGTTAGTTGGAATAGGAAGAGCGTTAGCAGATTTTGTTTGTATTAATAAATTCAACAGGGGATGTGGAGTGGTATTGTCATCTTTTAAGAGTTTGTCATATAGTGTGATTATGGGCTGTGCCATATTGCGCTCGGAGGCTTTTATGATAATGATTTCTGGATTATCATAGTAATTCATTGTGCTGAAAGTTTTGCCGGTTGCTTTCTTGAAAAGCTGCTCGCATGCTTGCCAATAGGCCTCCCATTTTGTTTCTTCAGTGTTAAAATTGGATAGTAGTTGATCTACTTTTGAAAGAGAAGCTATAGTGCGGTCATTGGCTGCATTAGGCTCCAAAAATTTACGAATAAATATTGGGATTCTGTCTGATTCGTTCTCGCATACGGTTAGTTTGCCGTCAGGCAACATGGTGGCAGTAATCAAGAAGGGATATTCCGGTCTTTCTGATTGGGAAGTCCAGCCGTTTTCAAATTCGGGCAAAAGAATACAAGGAGCAATCATTACTTTTTGTTTTTCATTGCTGTCTTCTGCTTTCCAATCAGGGAAAATAACAGGAATACTTTTGAGAGGAATGAATTTAAGTATCTTGTCACCAATGTTTAGGGTGATTCGTGGTCCTTTGAGAGCAATAGCTTTGCGCTCTGCATCTTGAAGACAAGTTTTCCAGTATTTTAGTAAGGTCTGGTCCATTTGTTTTTACGTTTGTGTGATGGAATAATTTACAAATATAAGAAAATAGGTGAAAAGAATACGGTAATTGGGGTTACATTCCTGAATTTATGATTTTTTTACATTAAGAGGGATTGGAAATGTCGGGATAATCATTATTAGCGGTAAATGAATTGGGATGAACGGAATAATGGTAATATTTAGTGGTGATGAGGCAAGAAACTTGCCTTTATGAAGCAAATGAAGCTAAAATAGACGAGAATTTATCTGTGTGGGGAGTGTGGATATACTAATTTTGCCAATAAATGAAACTTAAATCTATGATGAAAAGATTTGCAAATTTATTGGCTGTTTTTATTCTTTCTGTAAATTGTATTAGTGCCCAAAATCTAACTCGTTGGGTTAATCCGTTTATTGGAACCGGTGCTGTTCAATCCAGTCTTTCTGGGAATAATTATCCAGGAGCTACTGTCCCTTTTGGTATGGTGCAGCTGAGTCCCGATACTCGTGAAGCGCCTGATTGGGCACAAGCTTCGGGATATGATTATAATGATTCTATTATTTATGGTTTCAGTCATACACGTTTAAGCGGAACCGGTGCTTCCGATTTTATAGATATCCTTCTATTTCCTACCATGAGTGATAAAAGGAAATCGTCTTTTACTCATCAAAACGAACAGGCGCGTCCGGGGTATTATCAAGTATTATTAACGGATGAGAAGATTCAAGCGGAGTTGACGGCTTCTGTGCATGTAGGGGTACATCGCTATATCTATTCTGATGGCGGTCAGTTGAAATTATGGTTGGATTTAGATCATTCGGCAAATAAGGAGAGTTGGAACCGCCGGATAATTCAATCACAAATCCGTGTAGTTTCTCCTACAGTAGTAGAAGGATATCGTGTTATTACAGGATGGGCAAAACTGAGGAAAATATATTTCCATCTTGAATTTTCCCAACCAATCTTATCCAGTCAGTTACATGATGGCAATCGGAGGTATGAGAATACTCCTGTCATTAATGGTACAGAACTGTGTGGATTATTCTGTTTCGACAAGAAGTGGAATAATGAATTGATATGTAAAGTCGCTTTATCTCCAGTTTCCATTGAAAATGCCCGGTTGAATATGGCAGCTGAGGTTCCCGGATGGAACTTTGAACATATTGCTTCTGCTGCCGAAGCCAGCTGGGAGAAAGAATTGAAGAAAGTCATCATCCAAGGTACCGGTTTGCAGAAAAAGATTTTTTATACAGCTTTATATCACACTATGGTACAACCTAATACGATGAGCGATGTAAATGGTGAATATATGGCTGCCGATTATACGACACGTAAGGTAGCCGATAATGAAGTTCATTATTCCACTTTTTCTTTATGGGATACATTCAGAGCAGCTCATCCGCTTTATACTTTGCTGCATACCGACCGCATTCCTGATTTTATTAAAAGCATGATGAGGCAATATGACTATTATGGTTATTTGCCTGTATGGCAATTATGGGGGCAGGATAATTATTGTATGATTGGTAATCACTCCATTCCTGTCATTGTGGATGCTGTGCTGAAAGGTGTTGCAGGAGTGGATGCGGAAAAGGCTTATGAAGCGGTTCATAGCAGTTCCATCGTATCTCATCCGAACTTTCCTTTTGAAGTATGGGAGAAATATGGATACATGCCTGAGGATATTCAAACACAATCTGTTTCTATTACTTTAGAACAAGCTTTTGATGATTGGTGTGTTGCACTGTTGGCCCGGAAATTAGGGAAAGAGGAGGATTATGGGCGTTTTATGAAGCGTTCTGCTTTTTACAGGAATTTATTTAATGCAGAAACAAAATTCTTTCAACCGAAAAATAAGAAAGGAGAATGGATGGAGCCTTTCGATCCTTATAAGTATGGAGCCAATGGTGGCTACCCTTTCACTGAGGGGAATGCCTGGCAATACTTCTGGTATGTACCCCAGAATATACCTGACTTGATTTCACTGACAGGGGGAAACAAAGCTTTTACGGCAAAGTTGGATACCTTTTTCACAGTCAATCACCAAAGTGGTGAACTGAATGACAATGCTTCCGGTTTTGTAGGGCAATATGCGCATGGCAATGAGCCGAGCCATCATGTGGCTTATCTGTATGCGTGTGCGGGAGAACCTTGGAAAACACAAAAATATGTGGCACATATCATGAATGAACTGTATAATGATTCCTCTTCAGGTTATGCCGGTAATGATGATTGCGGGGAAATGTCTGCCTGGTATGTGTTTGGCGCACTTGGCTTTTATCCGGTAAATCCGGTTAGCGGGAAGTATATTATCGGTACTCCTATGTTGGAGGAAGCGGTTATTCAGTTGCCTGATGGAAAGACTTTTACCATTAAGGCCCCACGCAAAGAGCACAATGAGATTTATATCCGTTCCATGAGACTGAATGGCAAGAAATATACAAAGAATTATATTACTCATCAGGATATTATGAATGGCGGAACGTTGGAGTTTGTAATGACTGCCTCACCGGGAAAATGATAACAAATGGTGAAGTATTGGAATTTGTGCCGGGAAAGATTTCTAAATGTTGAATAACTCCCTTTTATAGGTTACGATTGAAGCAAAAGAGTCTAAAAATGGCGAGTTTTTCTCTACCTAATGGGAGAGGTATATCTACTTTTGTTTCAGAAGAAACTATTAATCATGAAAAATATGAAACATTTTAAGACTTATTTAGCAGCAATGGCTTTGGCCCTTTCCGGATGCCAGAGTGCAACAGATTCCTGTGGAACTACAGAATTGTGGTATGCCCAACCGGCAAAAGTTTGGATGGAATCTTTACCTATCGGTAATGGGCGTTTGGGAGCTATGACTTATGGTGGAATAGAGGAAGAGAAACTGGCATTGAATGA
>OMDV01000532.1_pt1 | contig 10535 bp, 9 predicted proteins | sample 1673671 | NCBI WGS metagenome assembly OMDV01 (sample SAMEA103958118, study PRJEB25191) | human gut metagenome | reverse complement strand
AGATGCAGCGGGGGTTCTTGCACCGCACAATGTTCACCAGACGCTTGGGTGGCTTGGGCTGTTCCTTGCGGACAGCCTTGCCGTTTTCAATAATGGTCACGCTGATGTTCGGGTCCAGATAAGCCAGCACATCCAGGTTCAGCCAGGAGGCATCGCCCTCTACCTTGATGATGTCCTTGCGGCCGCTTGCCGTCTTTTTGCTGCGGGCGTTCTGGATCAGCGCCACGCTGGCAGTGCGGTTGCCCGCAATGCCCAGCAGATCCATCAGACCAACGGCAGTACCTGCCTTGATGTGGTCGATGACAATACCGTTCTGAATCTCGTCAATATTCAACATATCAGTTCTCCTCCTTCGGTGCTTTGGGGTCTGCAAGCCCCAGCAGGGTCATGATCAGTGCCATGCGGACGTAAACGCCGTTCTGCACCTGTTCAAAATAAGCGGCGCGCGGGTCGTCGTCCACGTCCAGCGCGATCTCGTTCACACGGGGCAGGGGGTGCAACACCGCCATGGTGGGCTTGGCCTGCGCCATCTTTTCGCGGGTCAGCACATAGCTGTTCTTCAGGCGGATATAGTCCTCCTCGTTGAAGAAGCGCTCCTTCTGCACGCGGGTCATATACAGGATATCCAGCTCCGGCATGGATTCCTCCAGACTGCGGGTCTCCTTGTAGGGGATGCCGTTGGCCTCCAGCACGTCGTTGATGATATAATCCGGCACCCGCAGTTCCTCCGGGCTGATCAGCACAAAGCGCACATTCTTGCAGCGCGCCATGGTCTTGAGCAGGGAGTGGACGGTGCGGCCAAACTTCAGATCGCCGCACAGACCAATGGTCAGGTTATCCAGCCTGCCCATGCGGCGGCGGATGGTCATCAGGTCGGTCAGGGTCTGGGTGGGGTGCTGGTGGCCGCCGTCACCGGCGTTGATCACCGGAATGCGGGAGTAGCGGGAGGCACGCAGCGGTGCGCCCTCCTTGGGGTGGCGCATGGCAACGATATCGGCATAGCAGGACACCACCCGGATGGTGTCGGCCACGCTCTCGCCCTTGGTGGCGCTGGACACGTTCTCGCTGGGGAAGCCCAGTACATGGCCGCCCAAGTTCAGCATAGCCGCCTCAAAGGACAGGCGGGTGCGGGTGGAGGGCTCGTAGAACAAGGTGGCCAGCTTTTTATGGTTGGCTACCTCCTGATAGGCAGCAGGGTCGGCGCAGATACGGTCGGCAAGATCAAGCAGCTGTGTGATTTCCTGCTGGGTGAGATCCAAAGGATCGATCAGGTGACGCATAGATAAGATACCTCCGTTTAAAGCAGTTTGCGTAAAATGGAAAAATCAAAAAAGTTTGTGTAGTAGCTCAGCGAGCGCATCACCGGCCTGCACAAACGATTGAAACATACCTCGTCCAGCAGCAGCATGGCCTCGCCCGGGGCAAGACGCATGGCTGCGCGGATGGCCTCGTCGCCGCAGCTGGCCTTCAGGTGCGCCACATTGGAGGAGATCTGCTGGTGGCACTCCTGCTCCAGGATCTCAAAGATGTCGCCGGTCAGGTCGATGCGGGTGTAGTCCCGGTTGCCGAACAGGCTGCGGGGCAGGTAGTCGATGGAGTAGATCACCGGGGTGGTATCGGCAAGGATGCGCTTTTTGATGCAGATCACCTCATCGCCGACTTCCAGCGCCAGCGCGTGGGCCATCTCCTCGCCTGCACGAAGAAGCATCACCTGAATGCCGTCGGCATGGGGGTAGCTGCCAAAACTGCGGATCAGCGGGTAGTACTCCAGCTTCTGGTCCAAGCGGCTGCGCAGCCCCAGCACAGCGCGGTTCACTACCGTGCCAATGCCGCGCACCCGTTCCACATAACCGGCGCGCTCCATCTCGCTCAGCGCGTCACGGATCACGGTACGGCTCACCCCCAATTCGGTGGCAAGGTCTACCTCGGCGGGCAGGCGGTCGGCTTGGGCATAGCGCCCGTTGGTCAGCTCCTCCAGCAGGCTTGCAACAACGCGGTCACTGATCACAGCGCCGCCCAAGCGGCTGGACGATGCCAGTGCGGGATCTTTCATGGATGGTTCCTCCGTTTCCGGGCGGCAGCGCCGCCCCGAACTTCATACGAACGGGCCGAGAGGATTCCTCCACAGCCCCTTCTCTCTTATTATAGCATAATTTGACATTTAGAAAAGCGTCATTTATACTGGAATCTGCTGAAAAGTACGATTTTATTTTGGAGGGCATAGTACAGATGGACTATTTTCTGCAAAAAGTAGGCGGCCGGCCCGCCCGGCAGGCTGTCACCCTGCGGCGCTGCACCCCTGTCGAAGCTCCGGCAGTGTTCGCGCTGCAAAACGAAGTGCGCGCCGCCATGCCGCACCCGGAGCAGTTCGTGCCGGATACGCTGGAAACCATTACCGGCTATCTGCGCACTGGGGTGTGCATTGGCGCGTGGCAGCAGGGGCGGCTGGGGGCGTACCTCATCCTGCGTCTGTGCGGGCAGAGCAGTGAAAACTACGCTGCCTTTCTGGGCGTGCCGCAAAGTCAGTGGCAACACTGGGCCAACGCAGACAGCGCAGTAGTGCACCCGGACTGGCGAGGCAACGGTTTGCAGCGCGCCATGCTGGAAGCGGCTCTGCCGCTGCTGCCGCCACAGATCACCCATCTGGGGGCTACCGTTAGCCCGGACAACAGTTACAGCCTGTGCAACGCACAGGCTTCCGGCTTTGTCATCCGCTGCCGCCGGGAGATGTACGGCGGCTACGACCGCTATCTGCTGGAAAAGCAGCTGTAACTCTATGCAGTTTTGGTGTACAACTATTTTGAAATGTGTTATACTATACGGTATGAATAACAGCGAAGGAAACAGGTGAAACCATGGCAGCATCTCTCGGGCAGGAATTCTGCACCCTGCGTGATACTTACATTGAAAAGCAATTCGGCCGCCTGAACGATATGCAGCGGCAGGCTGTGTTTACCACGGATGGCCCGCTGCTCATCCTTGCTGGTGCAGGCAGCGGCAAGACCACCGTGCTGGTCAACCGCATTGCAAACCTCATCCGGTTCGGCTCGGCCCACGGCTCCAAACAGACACCGCGCCCGGCCACGGAGGACGATATCAAGGCTCTGCGCAACGCCATCATGACCGGCACTGCCGCCCCCAGCTGGCTGGACGGGATGCTGCGCCAGAACGCTGTGCGCAGCTGGAACGTGATGGCCATCACCTTTACCAACAAGGCAGCAGGGGAGCTGAAGGAGCGTCTGCGCCGGATGCTGGGCGGCGAGGAGGGCGACGAAGTGTTCGCTTCCACCTTCCACTCGGCCTGTGTACGCATCCTGCGCCGCTGGGCGGAGGAGATCGGCTACCCGCGCAGTTTTACCATCTACGATACCGATGATTCCCAGCGTGTGATGAAGGCTGTCTACAAAGACCTGAATGTGGACGATAAGTTCCTGCCCATCAAGGCTGCGATCAACCAGATGAGCCGATGGAAGGATCAGCTTGTCAGCCCGGAACAGGCTCTTGCCAGCCCCGCAAAAGATACCAAAGGCGCGCTGACGGCCCGCATCTACGCGGCCTACGAAAAGCGCCTGAAGGAAGCCGGAGCATTCGACTTTGACGACCTGATCTACCAGACTGTGCAGCTACTGGCCGAGCACAAGGATGTGCGGGATTTCTACCAGAACAAATACCGCTATCTGCTGGTGGACGAGTATCAGGACACCAGTGTGGCGCAGTTCCGTCTGGTGAGCCTGCTCACCGGCCCGGAGCGCAACATCTGCGTGGTGGGCGACGATGACCAGAGCATCTACCGCTTCCGCGGCGCTACCATTGAGAACATTCTCAACTTTGAAAAACTCTATCCCGGCACCAAGACCATCCGACTGGAGCAGAACTACCGCTCCACCTCCAATATCCTCAACGCAGCCAACTGCGTCATCCAGCACAACACCGAGCGCAAGGGCAAGACCCTGTGGACGGACAACGGTGAGGGCGATAAGGTGCAGGTGTATACCGCCGAGAATGAGCAGGACGAAGCCAGCCACATCGCGGATGTCATCGGCCAGCACCTGAAGGCGGGCGGCCATCTGGCAGACCACGCCATCCTCTACCGCATGAACGCCCAGTCGGCCCCCATCGAAAGCTACTTCACCCGCGCGGGCATCCCCCACAAGATCGTGGGAGGCCAGCGCTTCAACGACCGCAAAGAGGTCAAGGACATCCACTCCTATATGTCCATCGTGGCCAACCCCCGCGATGACGTGCGCCTGCGCCGCATCATCAACGAGCCTGCCCGCAAGATCGGCAATACCACGGTGGAGGTCATTGCAGACCTTGCCGCCCAGCAGGGGGTGAGCATGCTGGAGATCATCGGCCACGCCGACCAGTACGCCAAGCTCAGCCGCGCCATCATGCCGCTGCTCAAGTTCTGGCAGATCTACCAGAACCTGCAGGATTCGCTGGAGACCAAGACGCTGGACGCCTTTGCCGCCGACGTCATCGAGCTGACCGGCTACAAGGCCATGCTGGAAGCCGACGCCGCCAAGGGCCACGAGGACGCCGCCGACCGCCTGCAGAACCTGGGTCAGCTGGTGAACAACGTCAAGAACTACTGCGACCAGCACGGCGAGGACGCCACGCTGGAGGGCTATCTGGAAGATATCGCCCTCATCAGCGACATCGACAGCTACAACGAGAGCGCCGACCAGGTGGTGCTGATGACCATCCATTCGGCCAAGGGGCTGGAGTTCCCCTATGTGTTCCTCATCGGGATGGAAGAGGGCGTGTTCCCCAGCGAGATGAGCAAGTATTCCGAGGCGGACCTGGAAGAAGAGCGCCGCCTTGCCTACGTCGGCATCACCCGCGCCAAAAAGGAACTGTACATCTCCAACAGCGTCACCCGCATGCTCTACGGCCGCACCCAGCGCAACGAGCCCAGCCGCTTTTTGCGCGAGATCGAGCCGGAGTACATCGAAGAGACCCGCAGCCCGGTGCTGGAACAGCGTTCCCGTCTGGGCGGCTGGGGCAGCAGCTACAGCGACACCGTGCCCGGCGGCGCGTCCGGGTACTCCGGGCCTTCCGGCTGGGGCCGCAGCGCCGGGGGCTACGGTTCCGGCGGCTATGGTTCCCGTTCCGGCGGCGGTTACCTGAACCGCGAGTACAACGCCGGGGAGCGCAGCGGGTTCGGCTCCGGTTATGCCGGGCGGGGCACTTCCTCTTCCGGCTACGGTGCCGCCTACGGCAACAGTTCCACCCAGCCCAAGGTGCGTTCGGGCGGGTTCGGTGCCGGGTATTCCGGCGCGGGCACCGCAAAAAAGCCCATCAGCTTTACCGGTGCACCGGCTGCCAAGGCCGTGTCTGCCGGGCCGAAGCATTACGAGCCGGGCGACATCGTGGAGCACAAGGTCTTTGGCCGGGGCACCGTGCTCAAGGTCAAGCCTGCGGCCGGAGACCAGATCGTGGAGATCAACTTTGAAAAGGTCGGCATCAAAAAGACCATGGCCAATTTTGCGCCGCTGACCAAAATCACAACGGAGGAATGACACAAAATGATGACAGTTCGTTTGATCGCCCATACCCCGGAGCCGGAAAAGGTGGTGGCGGCTGCCGCCAAGCTGTGCTACTCCGACGCCCACATCACCGACCTGCTGGACGGCCTGACCGAGGAAAAGACGGCAAAGTTCCTGACCATGCTCAGCGACCTGGGCCACGCCAGCCCCATCGAGCACGCCAGCTTCACCTTTGGCATCGAGGGGGTCAGCCGTACCTTGCTGGCCCAGATCACCCGCCACCGCATCGCATCCTTCAGCGTGCAGAGCCAGCGCTATGTGCGCCTGGACGATTTCCGCTATGTGGTGCCGCCGGAGATCGAAGCCATCCCGGAGGCAAAGGCGGCGTTCCTTGAGAGCATGAACGAGGACGCCAAACGCTACCTTGACCTTGCCCACAAGCTGGAAGAGGGCCACACCGCCCGCCTGATGGCCGAGGGCATGCCGGAAAAGGCAGCCCGCGCCAAGGCCGGCAAGCAGGCCAATGAGGACGCCCGCTTTGTGCTGCCCAACGCCTGCGAGACCAAGATGGTGGTCACCATGAACGCCCGCAGCCTGCAGAACTTCTTCCACCTGCGCTGCTGCAGCCGCGCCCAGTGGGAGATACGGCAGCTGGCCGAAGAGATGCTGCGGCTGGTCTACCCGGTGGCACCCCATATCTTCCGCACCGCCGGCCCGGCCTGCGTGTCCGGCCCCTGCCCGGAGGGCAAGATGTGCTGCGGCCGCACCGCCGAAGTCCGCGCCCAGTACGCCGCACTGAAAGGGGAGAAGGCAGAATGAGCAAGGGCAGGCTTCTTGTTATCGAAGGGCTGGACGGCTCCGGCAAGGCCACCCAGGCAAAGCTGCTGGCCTCCCATCTGGCCGAGAGCGGTCGAAGGGTGATGGAGATCACCTTTCCGGACTACGAGAGCGATTCCAGTGCGCTGGTAAAGATGTACCTCTCCGGCCGGTTCGGCGACAAGCCCGACGACGTCAACCCCTATGCGGCGTCCAGCTTCTATGCGGTGGACCGGTACGCCAGCTATAAGACCAAGTGGGGCAGCTTCTACGAGGCGGGCGGCATCGTCATCGCCGACCGCTACACCACGTCGAACGCGGTGCATCAGTGCTCCAAGCTCCCGCCGGAGCAGTGGGACGACTTCCTCCGCTGGGCCTTTGACTACGAATACAGGCTGCTGGGCCTGCCCGCGCCGGACGCTGTGGTGTACTTACAGGTAGACCCCGCCGTGAGCCAGAAGCTCATGACCGGCCGCTACCACGGCGACGAGAGCAGGAAGGACGTCCACGAAAAGGACATCGAATATCTGGCCCGCAGCCGCCGTGCCGCCGAGTACTGCGCAGAGCATCTGGGCTGGGCCACCGTCCATTGCACGGAAAATGGAGCCATGCGCACCATCGAGGAGATTCAGGCCGAGGTGCGGGCGCTGGCGGAAAAAGAGCTCGGATAACCGCGAAAATGGGAGGGATACTATCAATGTATCGTTTGATGCAGCCGTCGGATGAGGCGGCAGTCGTGGCACTGTGGCAGAAAGAACGCGGCGACAGCGCCGAGTTCATCAAGACTGCTCTGGAAAAGTTCGCCGGGGCGGAAAATATCTACGTCGCTGAGGAAAATGACGAGATAGCCGCTGCGGCGCTGGCGGTCCCCGTCACCCTCAAGGGACGCAGCGGCAGCTACCTCTACGGCCTCTGCGGGCAGGGAAGCCTGCTTCTGGCAGGACTCGTGGACTATCTCTGTGCGCAGCAGAAGCTGCGGGGCGCGGGCTTCACCGTGGCCGTTCCGGCCGGACAGGAGCAGGCCGCGCTGCTGGAAAACAAGGGTTTCCAGCGGGCTTTTGCCCTCCGCTGCCTGCCCCGGGAGGTGTCCCGCAACCTGTGGAGTCAGGCGGAGTTCGACTCCGTGACGGCCCGCAAGCTCTGTGAGCTGCGGGAGCGCTTCTATCCCGATACCGTCCAGTTCCCGCCGGAGCAGATGGCCGTCGTGCTGACAGACCTCTACGCCCGGGGCGCGACCATCGTGTCCAGCGAGAAGGGCTACGGCATCTACTTCCGCCGGGAGGACACCCTCTATTTTGTGGAGCTGATGGCCGATGATGACCGCTCTGCCGAGGTGCTGATGGAAGCGGCCCGGGAGAAGGAGGTCATCGTGGAGCGCGCCGTCATCACAGTGGGTGCGGCTCAGAATCTTTTCCTCGGCGAAGGCACCCGGCAGGACTACGGCATGATACGGTTCGACGCGGAGCCTTTCGATGTGGAAGAAAGCTATATGCGGCTGATGATGGAAAGCTGAACGGAATGGTAAAGGAGTGTGTACATGGCACACGATGCAAAACATAGAAAAAACAGAAAAGGCGGCGCGGCGAAAATGATCCTGATCGTGCTGCTGATCCTGGTACTGGCGGCGGGCGGCTGTCTGCTGGCCATCCGAAAAGAGATCAACGGCAGCGCTTCCGCTGGCGAACCGGTGAGTGTGAGCATCCAGCAGGGCAGCGGCGTGGCAGCCATCGCCCAGAAGCTCAAGACGGCGGGCGTCATCAAGTACCCCCACGTCTTCCGCTGGTATGCAGGCAAGCAGGGCGCGGCAGGCAAGCTCCAATACGGTGAGTTCGACCTCGCCCCCGGCAGCTCCTACGACGACATCATCGAGGCACTTTCCGCCTACGCGAAGGCCGACAGCGTCCGGCTGACCTTCCCAGAGGGTACGACGGCCATCGCCATTGCGAAAAAAATGGAGGATGCCGGGCTGTGCAACGCCGAGGACTTCCTCAAGGAGGCCAACACCGGCGACTTCAGCCAGTACAAGTTCTGGCAGTACGTCCCCGATGACAAGGACGCCCCGGACCGCTTCCTCAAGTGCGAGGGTTATCTTTTCCCGGATACCTACGATTTCCTGAAGGATGACACCGTCCATCATTACGTTGAGACGTTCTATTCTCACTTCGACAAGCAGATCACCGATGAGATGTATGCCGAGATGGAAAAGCAGGGGATGACCCTCTCCGAGGTGGTCACTCTGGCGTCCTTCGTGCAGGAGGAGGCCGGCAACGATCAGGACGATAATGTGGCGCAGGTGTTCCGCAACCGTCTGGCCGAGGGTTCGCCCTACCCCAAACTGCAGAGCAACACCTCCAGCCACGTCCAGAGCGACGCCGACAACAACTACCTCTGGAACTGGGTCGCGCCCTACTACGGCGGCTGGGACAGCATCCCGGAGAACATTCGGGAAGCCTACGACACCTACACCTGCACCGGCCTCTCCGCCGGCCCCATCTCCAACCCCGGCATCGCGGCCATCCGCGCGGCGCTTGACCCTCAGCCCGACGATGAGGCGAAGGACGCCTATTTCTTTGTCACAGACCTTGCCGGTCACTACTACTATGCCCGCACCTACGCAGACCACCAGAAAAACTGCGATGAGGCGGAAAAAGTCAACAAGAACCTGAAATAAGAAGCGAAGCCCGCAAGCCTGACGGAAAAGGCAGCCGCTGACCGGCCTGCCAATGGCTCGCCCTCTGGGAGAGCTGGCACCGAAGGTGACTGAGAGGGCTAGAGAGGAATACCATGTTACAGATACCGGAACTTCTGGCCCCGGCAGGCGACCTCGAGCGCCTGCGGTATGCCATCAACTACGGCGCGGACGCCGTTTACTGCGCTCTGCCCGAGTTCGGGATGCGCTCTGCACCCACCAACTTCACCCCGGAGCAGCTGAGCGAGGGCGTCATCTATGCCCACGCCCGGGGCCGCAAGGTCTACCTGACCATGAACACCCTGCCCACCAACGAGGAGGCTGACCGTCTGCCTCAGGCCATCAAGGACGCTGCCGCCGCCGGTGTGGACGCCTTCATCGTGGCCGACCTCGGCGTGTTGGACGCCTGCAAGACGTTCGCGCCCGACATCGACGTCCATATGTCCACCCAGACCGGCATCACCAACTGGGCCGCTGCCCGCGCCGCCTACAATATGGGCGCGAAGCGGGTGGTGCTGGCCCGGGAGATGACCCTGCAGGACATCGCCACCCTCCGCGACAAGACCCCGCCGGAGCTGGAAATTGAGGCTTTCGTCCACGGCGCCATGTGCATGAGCGTCTCGGGCCGCTGCCTGCTCTCCAACTACATGGCAGGCCGCGACGCAAACCGCGGCCAGTGCGCCCAGCCCTGCCGCTGGAAGTACTATCTCAGCGAGGAGACCCACCCGGGGCAGCTCTATGAGATCGGCGAGAACGAGAACGGCAGCTACATCCTCAACGCCAACGATATGTGTACCGCGCCCTTTCTCGACCTCATCTGCAACGCGGGCGTGGACAGCCTCAAAATCGAGGGCCGCGCCAAGACTTTCTACTACGTCGCCAGCGTGACGGCGGCCTACCGCCGCGCCCTCGACCAGTATCTGGCCGACCCGATGAACGAGAACTTCGAGCTGCCGGAAGAGGTTTTGGCTGAGCTGACCCGCACCAGTCACCGCCACTATTCGCCCGGCTTCTACTTTGGCCGGGAGCAGGCCCGTCAGGCTACCGACAGCGCTACTTACATCCGCGAGTGGGAGTTTGTCGGTACGGTGGACGGCTGGGAGAACGGCGTCGCCAGCTGCCAGCAGCGGGGCAAGTGGAGCCTCGGCGACACGCTGGAAGTGCTCTGCCCGGATGGCCGCAGCATCCCGCTGAACCCCGAGTGGATAAAGAATGAGGCCGGTGAGCTGGTGGAGTCCACGCCCCACGCGATGGAGCACTATACCATCCCCACCCCGGAGCTGCCGCCCATGAGCCTGCTGCGCCGGAAGGTCTGAGGATCAAAAGCAAAGCCGCCTGTCGTTCGTTGAATGACAGGCGGCTTTTATCGTTTATTTCTATTATTCCGGCTTGACCTGCAGCTCCTGCTCGCAGTAGATGCAGCGATACTTGCCGTTGGAGCTCAGCTCGAAGATCTGGTCACACTCTTCCTCGATGGAGGAGATGCAGCGGGGGTTCTTGCACCGCACGATGTTGACCAGACGCTTGGGGGGCTGGGGCTT
>OMDV01000526.1_pt1 | contig 10567 bp, 7 predicted proteins | sample 1673671 | NCBI WGS metagenome assembly OMDV01 (sample SAMEA103958118, study PRJEB25191) | human gut metagenome | reverse complement strand
CGCTGACCGCCTGTACATCTCGGTTTATCAGGAGGATGACGAGGCCTACGACATCTGGACGAAGGAAGTCGGCATCCCCGAGGATCACATGGTCCGCCTGGGCAAGGAGGACAACTTCTGGGAGCATGGCTCCGGCCCCTGCGGCCCCTGCTCTGAGATCTACTATGACCGCGGCCTGAAGTACGGCTGCGGCAAGCCGACCTGCGGCGTCGGCTGCGACTGTGACCGCTTCATGGAGATCTGGAACCTCGTGTTCAGTCAGTATGATGCCGACGGCAAGGGCAACTATGAGCTGCTGGCCAAGCCGAACATTGATACCGGCATGGGTCTGGAGCGTCTGGCCGTCGTCATGCAGGATGTCAACAACCTGTTCGAGGTCGATACCGTTGCCGCCGTTCTGCACCACGTCGAGCGCATCGCGGGCAAGAAGTACGGCGAGAACGAGAAGGATGACATCTCCATCCGCGTGATTACCGACCACATCCGTGCCACCGTCTTTATGGCCTCCGACGGCATCCTGCCGTCCAACGAGGGCCGCGGCTACGTCATGCGCCGTCTGCTGCGCCGCGCCGCCCGCCATGGCCGTATGCTGGGCATCAACCGCCCGTTCCTGACCGAGCTGGTCGAAACGGTCATCGAGTCCAGTGAGGCCGGTTACCCCGAGCTGCGCGAGCATGAGTCTTATATCAAGAAGGTCATCGGCACCGAGGAGCTGCGCTTCGGCCGCACCATCGACGCCGGTCTGAACATCCTGACCGGCATGATGGGCCGCCTGAAGGAGGCCCATGAGAAGGTCCTGTCCGGTGTCGAGGCGTTCAAGCTGAACGATACCTTCGGCTTCCCGCTCGACCTGACCCGTGAGATTGCCGCCGAGGCAGGCTTTGCCGTCGATGAGGCTGCGTTCCACATCGAGATGACCAAGCAGCGTGAGCGCGCCCGCGCCGAGCGCCTGGCCAAGGATATTTCCGGTTGGAGCGCTGACCTGTTCGGCGAGCTGACCGCCGAGCCCACCCAGTTTGACGGTTACGAGACCCTGTCCGAGAAGGCTAAGGTTCTGGCTCTGTCCGACGGGGAGGAACTCGTCGATGCCATCGCCACCGACGAGGCGGGCGAGGCCAAGGACGGCGTGCTGGTCGTGCTGGACCGTACCCCGTTCTATGCAGAGATGGGCGGCCAGGTCGCTGACCACGGTTATCTTGTCAGCGGCGACGCCAAGCTGAAGGTCACCCAGGTCAAAAAGACCCCGAAGGGCTATTTCGTCCATACCTGTGAGCTGCTGGACGGCACCATCCACGTTGACGACGAGGTCACCGCTTCCGTCGATGAGAAGCGCCGTGCCGCCATCTGCCGCAACCACACCGCCACCCACCTGCTGCAGAAGGCCCTGCGCGAGGTCCTGGGCGAGCATGTCCATCAGGCCGGCAGCTATCAGGACGACCAGATCACCCACTTCGACTTTACGCATTTCAGCGCCGTCAGCCCCGCCGAGCTGGCCGAGGTCGAGCGCCGCGTCAACGAGAAGATTTACGAGGCTCTGCCTGTCACCGTCAAGAACCTGCCTATCGAGGAAGCCAAGAAGATGGGCGCTATGGCTCTGTTCGGTGAGAAGTACGGCAGTGTCGTCCGCGTTGTCGACGCCGGCGGCTGGAGCACCGAGTTCTGCGGCGGCACCCATGTCACGAACACCGCACAGATCGGCTGCTTCAAGATTTTGAGCGAGTCCAGTGTGGCTGCCGGTATCCGCCGCATTGAGGCTACCACCGCCTTCGGCGTGCTGGATCTGCTGGATGACCGCACCGAGATTTTGGCCAAGACCGCTGTTGCCCTGAAGGCCAACAACCTGAAGGACGCTCCTGCCCGCGCCGAGGCACTGGCTGCCGAGCTGAAGGAGACCGCCAAGCAGCTTGAAATCCTGAAGGCCCAGATGGCTGCCGCCAAGATCGACGGCCTGTTTGAGAACGCCGCCGACATCGACGGCGTGCGCATCGTCTCCGCCTACCTGACCGGCACCGGTGCCGATACCCTGCGCGACATGGTCGATAAGGTGCGCGACAAGGCCCCCAACGCCGTGACCGTGCTTATCGGCAGCGACGGTAATAAGACGATGATGGCTGTCGGCGTTTCCAAGAACGCCCTGGCCCGCGGCCTGAAGGCAGGTGCTCTCGTCAAGAAGATTGCCGCTATCGCAGGCGGCAACGGCGGCGGCAAGCCCGACTTCGCTATGGCCGGTATCCGCGACACGTCCAAGATCGACGACGCACTGAACGCTGTGCCCGAGATCGTCAAGGCGGAAATGAATCAGTAATTCTTTGCCATAAAATCCACTGCAAAGGAGGGATTCCGGATGGAGGATTGTCTGTTCTGCAAGATCGCCGCAGGCGAGATCCCCTCGAACAAGCTGTTTGAGGACGACAAGCTGCTGGCGTTCTACGACATCGACCCGCAGGCCCCCGTGCATTTTCTCGTCATCCCGAAGCAGCACATTGCGTCTGCCGCAGCCCTGACCGAGGATGACGCCGCGCTGCTTGGCCACATCTACGCGGTCATTGCGCAGCTGTGCAAAAAGCTGGGCGTCGACGAGAGCGGCTACCGCGTTGTGACCAATGTCGGCGCGGACGGCGGCCAGAGCGTTAAGCACCTGCACTTTCATGTGCTGGCCAAGCGCAGCCTTGCATGGCCTCCGGGCTGATGCCGGGCGTTGCACAAAACACTTGTGAATCAATAAAGAGAGGTAAACTAACATGGCAGATACCTATACACTGCACATTGCGGGTCTGACCCGTGAGCTGCCCATCTGCAAGGTCAACGACCACATGGATATTGCCGCTTTCATCATGTTCAGTGATGTGGAGCTGACCGAGGCATGCGCCGCAGCTCTGCTGAAAAAAGCCCCCGAGTTTGACGTGATCCTGACCGCCGAGGCCAAGGGCATCCCTCTGGCCTACGAAATGGCGCGCCAGAGCGGCAAATACTGGATCCCCGCCCGCAAAGGTCCGAAGCTGTATATGCGGGAGCCTGTCATCATCGAGGATCAGTCCATCACGACTTCCGGTAAGCAGACGCTGGTCATCGACAAGAAGGACATCGAGTATATGGACGGCAAGCGCATCCTGATCGTGGATGACGTTATCTCCACCGGCGGCTCCCTGCATGCACTGGAAACGCTGGCCGCCAAGAGCACCGGCACGGTAGTCGGCTGCTGCGCAGCACTCGCTGAGGGCGACGCTGCCAAGCGCACCGACATCTTCTTCCTGGAGCCGCTGCCGCTCTTCCTGCACTAAGCAATGAAACGAAAGCTCGGTTGGTTTGGTCTCGGTTTTGCCGGGGCTGAGCTTGCTGCGGCCATTCTGCCGCCGCTGGTCTGTGTGCCCGCGGCGGCATTTTTGGTATGTCTGGCGCTATTATGGATAAAACGCCGCAGAGACAGCGCCATCCCGGTACTGGGTGCGCTGTGCGGTCTTGCGTGGTTTCTGGTGTTTACCCTTGTATGGGTATGGCCCGTCAAGGCACTGGCCGGGCAGACCGTGACCTGCACGGCGGTGGTGGAGACGGACGCCGATGCTTCCTACAACGAAAGCCGCCTGCGCGGTACGCTGCGGCTGACTGAAATTGACGGCAGGGCGGCCAACGTAAAGGTTCAGTGCGCGTCCTTTCCCGGCGAGAGTGCGGGGGAGCGGTTCACTGCAAAATTTGCGCTGACCGAGCTGCCCGACAACAAATACCGCCTGAGCCGCCAAAGCAAGGGTGTCTATTTGCAGGCGGAGTATCTGGGCAGCTACCACCCACTGGACGCCAGCCGCGCGCCGCGGTTTGCGCTGTATCGGCTTCGGCAGCGCTGGTCGGCCACACTGCGCCGCTGGCTGCCGCGGCAGCTGGACGGCATCGAGGCTGCTATGCTGCTGGCGGACAAAAGCCGTCTGGATGACAGCGTGCAGCAGGCCTTCCGCACGGCGGGGGTATCGCATCTGCTGGCGGTGTCGGGGTTGCATCTGGCGTTGCTCTGCGGGCTGCTGGGCTTTGGCCGCAAATGGAAATTTTATAAGCCTCTGATTTTGCTGCGCGCTGCAGCGGCACTGTTTTACCTGCTGCTGACCGGAATGCCGGTTTCTGTATCGCGCGCCGGGATCGTGCTGCTGGTGGCGCTGGTGGGGGACTTCTTCCTGCTGCCGCCCGACCTGCTGACCTCAACGAGCTTTGCGGCCATCCTGCTGGGGCTGCAAAACGCCTATGCGCCGTGCGACCTTGGCTTTCAGCTGTCATTCTGTGCCGTGCTGGGCGTGCAGGCTGCGGCAGCACTGGCCCGCACCGAGCAGCGCGCAGCGCAGGACAAGCCCGCCGCCGTCAAGGCGCTATGCCAAGTGGCAGAGCCTGTGCAAACGGCAGCGTTTGCCAGCCTTGCCACGCTGCCGGTGCTGGTGGCCCACGGCATGGCGGCCAGCCTGGTCGGGGTGCTCTGCAACCTGCTGGTCGTTTGGATGGTTCAGCCCGCCCTGCAGCTGGGCATCCTGCTGCTGGTATGCAGCGCCGTGCCGTTTTTGGCGGCAATCACGAACCTGACCGCTCTCGTGCTGAGTCTCTGGCTCAAGGGGCTGCTCTGGCTGGTACGGTGCTGCGCCGCACTGCCGTTTGCGTCGATTTGTCTGCCGCAGCGGTACACGCTGTTTGCGCTGGCTGTGCTAGGCGCGCTGGCGGTCTGCTTCTGGCATGCCAGGCGGCTGCGGCTCTATCTGCCCGCGGCGGCGCTCTGCACAGTGCTGGCCGTGGGGCTGGGTGTCTGGATGCAGCGAGATGTTGTGCAGATCAATCTGGTCGGCGCATCCAACAATCCCTGCGTCGTCTGCGTGCAGAACGGGCAAGCTGTGGTGTTCTTCCGCGGCGGGGAGAGCAACTGGAGCGCCGTGCAGAACTATCTGGCCGGGCGCAGCAGACAGGAGCCCGCGCTGGTCGTTGACTTGCGCGCCAAGCCGACGCAGATGGAATTTTCCGCGGCAGAGATCGTGACGGTGCAGGAGCTTGCCGACTTTACGACCCGTCCGGTGCTTGACGGATTGACGCTGGACCTGTATCATAATAAAAACGCAAACCTCGCTGTGCTGGGCGTGGGGGAGCGGCACATTGCCGTGGGGGCAGGCAGGCTCGAGCTGGCAGAGCCGGTGCGGGTGGATGTCCTCTGCGCACCGGGCACGCTGTCCGATTCCGTGCGGCCCGACGCAATTTTGTACACCGCTGCCGCACCGCGCTGGCTGGACGACGCCGCAGGCTGCACCCTGCGCTATGGCGAGGACACGCCCGGACTGACCCTGCGCCCGGGCCGCAGCATGATTTGGGAGGAGGCACAGACGATTGCTGTACAGTGAAAAGGAGCTGGAAAAACGCCTGAAGGCAGGCTGCGCACTCTACTATTTCTACGCATCGGACGAGGCGCTCGTCCACACGGCGGCGCAGAAGACGCTGAAATATCTGAACCGCGACGACCCCGAGACGACGGTGCTGGACGGGCCGACCCCCTCGGTGGAGGAGATCGTGCTAGCTGCCGGTACGATTTCATTCTTCGGCGGCAAACGCCTGGTACTCATGCCGCTGATCCGTCCGTCAACCTATTCCGACAAGGACTTGCAGGAGCTTTGCGACACGCTGGCCGACACCGAGAACGCCATCTTTGTGTTGACGAGCATCATCGAGGAGAGCTACGGCAAACTGCGCCCCGGCAAGCGGGAGCAAAAGCTCATTGCCAGCTGCGAGAAGCTCGGCTACTGCGTGCAGCTCAACCGCCCCACGGGCGCGGCTTTACAGGCCATGGCCCGTGATTGGGCGAAGGAGGCCGGTGCGGACTTTGCCCCCGGTGCCGAGGCTGCGCTGCTGGCCCGCTGCGGCGAGGATCAGTTCCTGCTTAAAAATGAGGTGGAAAAGCTGGCCGCGCTGGCCAACTACAGCACAATTACAAAAGAAATGGTCAGCCGGCTCGGCACGGTCACGCTTGACGCGGACACGTTCGATATGGTCAAGCTGCTGACGAGCGGCCAGGCCGATAAGGCCCAGCAAAAGCTGAAAACGCTGCTGGCGCTGCAAAACGAACCGATCATGATTACCGGCGCACTCATCAGCAACTATCTGGATCTGTACCGCGTGCTGTTGGGCCGCCGCAGCCGCCGGGGCCTCGGCGATGTGGCCAAGGACTTTGGCTACAAGGGCAATTGGAATTACCGCCTCAATTCTACCGAAAAAACCGCGTTGCGCTTCAAGCGTGCCCAGCTGGAGGACTGCCTGCACATCCTGCAAAGACTGGACACCGACCTGAAAAGCAGCAAGCTGGACGCCGACCTTTTAATGCAGAAGGCGCTGTGTGAGTTGGCGCTGGCCGGGAGGGCATAAATGCTGAAATTGGAACAAGCCCTGCTGGTGGAGGGCAAATACGACGCCGCACGCCTTAGCAATATCGTGGACGGCACGATCCTGACGACGGACGGCTTCCGGGTGTTCAAGGACGGCGCGCTGCAAAGGCTGCTCAAGCGCATTGCTGCAGCGCAGGGGCTTATCATTTTGACAGACTCCGACGCCGCCGGGTTCAAGATTCGCCACTTTGTCACGGGTCTTGTCGGTGCGGAGCATGTCCTGCAGGCCTACGTCCCGGCAATTGCGGGCAAGGAGTCACGCAAGGCCGAGCCCGGCAAGGAGGGACTGCTCGGCGTCGAGGGCGTATCCGACGATTTGATTGTACAGGGCCTTGAAACCGCCCTGGCAAGTAAAACTGCTTGCCAGCAGAAAACGACCCAGTCGCGCTCCATCACGTACACCGATTTGTACGACTGGGGCATCTCCGGCACGGCCAACAGTGCTGAGAACCGCCGGGTGTTTTTGCGCCGCCTCGGTCTGCCGCCGCGGTTGAGCAAAAAGGAGCTGCTGCAGGTGCTCAACACACTCTACACCTACGACGCTCTGAACGCCGAAATCAAAAAGCTATAAAAATTGCCCGGAACCGTGCAAGTGGTTCCGGGCATTTTTTATACGCGGGTAACGCGATCAGACTTCCAGTTTTTCTAATTCTGCCATCCACAGCGTATTGCAGGCGTCGCTGGGCATGCGCCAGTCGCCGCGGGGGGACAGCGTGACCGAGCCGACCTTCGGGCCGTCGGGCAGACAGCTGCGCTTGAACTGCTGGGCAAAGAAGCGGCGGTAGAAATTCTTCAGCCACGCCAGCAGGACCTCCGGCTCATACCGGCCGTCAAAGGCTGTGCGGGCCAGATGGTAGATTTTTGTCGGACTGAACCCAAAGCGCAGCACATAGTAGAGATAGAAGTCGTGCAGCTCATACGGGCCGACGAGTTTTTCGGTCTGCTGGGCAATCGTGCCGTCTGCGGCGGTGGGCAGCAACTCGGGGCTGACGGGGGTGTCCAGAATATCCACCAGCACGTCCCGCAGCGTGTCATTGCCGCAGGTGTCGGCCACGTACTGCACAATATGGCGCACCAGCGTTTTCGGCACGCCGGTGTTGACGCCGTACATGCTCATGTGGTCGCCGTTGTAGGTGGCCCAGCCCAGCGCCAGCTCGCTTAAGTCGCCGGTGCCGATGACAAAGCCGCCGTTCTTGTTGGCATAGTCCATCAGCTCCAGCGTGCGCACGCGGGCCTGGCAGTTTTCAAACGTGACATCGTACTTGTCGGCGGGCTGGCCGATGTCCGCAAAGTGGCTCTTGACGGTCTCGGTGATGTTGATCTCGCCGAACGTCACGCCCAAAGCCTCGCACAGAATCTCGGCGTTGGAGCGGGTGCGCTTCGTCGTGCCGAAGCAGGGCATCGTCAGGGCCACAATATCCTTCGCGTCGCGGCCCAGCACCTTACAGGCGCGCACGGCCACCAGCAGGGCCAGGCAGCTGTCCAGCCCGCCGGAGATACCCAGCACGCCGCACTTGGCGTGGGTGTGCTCCATGCGCTTGGCAAGGCCCTCGGCCTGGATGCGCAGAATCAGCTCGCACCGCTCGGCGCGGGTCGCGGCGTCCTGCGGCACAAACGGCGTGCAGGAGACAGGGCGGATCAGCGCCAGCTCCACGGGCGGCAGCTCAAATTCCACAGTGGTGTAGCCGTTCGTTTCCGGCATAAACGTCGTGTTGCGCTGGCGCTCCTGCACCATGCGGTCCAGGTCCAGCTCGGTCACGGCATCCTCGCCCGCAAACGGTGCAGCGTCGGCCAGCAGACTGCCGTTCTCGGCAATCAGGTTGTGGCCCGCAAACGTCATGTCGGTGGTGCTTTCGCCGTGGCCTGCGTCGGCGTAGAGGTACGCACACAGCAGACGCGCGCTCTGCCCGCAGACCAACTCACGGCGGTAGGCTGCCTTGCCGACGGTTTCATCGCTGGCGGACAGGTTTGCCACAACGGTAGCCCCGGCCAGTGCGTGGGCACAGCTCGGCGGAATGGGAGACCACAGGTCCTCGCAGACCTCGGCTGCCAGCACAAAGGCGGGCAGCTGTTTGCAGGCAAACAGAAGGTTCGTGCCGATCAGCGTCTCCTGCCCGGCCAGCTCGATGCACTCGGGCTCACGCATACCGGGGATAAAGTGGCGCTTCTCGTAAAACTCGCCGTAGTTGGGCAGGTGTACTTTCGGCACCAGACCCAGCAGCTCACCGTTGCAGAGCACCGCCGCACAGTTGTACAGCTTGCCGTTATGGCGCACAGGCAGGCCGACGAGGACAACGACGTTCAGTCCCTCGCTGGCCTTCAAAATCGCGGCAAGGCCGTCCTCGGCCCCACGCAGCAGGGTATCCTGCAAGAACAGGTCACTGCAGGTGTAGCCGGTCAGCGCAAACTCCGGCAGGCAGAGCAGCTGCACATTTTTTTCGGCGTACTCGCGCATGACGCCGATGATCTGGTCGGCGTTGTAGGTGCAGTCGGCCACGCGCAGGGCGGGGCTGGCCGCAGCAGCGCGGATAAAGCCGTTTTCAAAAGCGGGAAAGCTGTACTTCATAGCCAAACTTCCTTTATCATAATCTATAAAAACTATCATAGCACAGTGGGCGAATTGCCGCAAGTGCGGGTTTTGCAGGGAAAGTTTATTTTTCAAAAAGTAATATATACTTGACATAATGTAAGGCGCGTGCTATAGTAAAGTCACAGCAAGAGGAAAGGAAACGAAGGCAATGGCAAAGAATCTGAAGCTGAAGGCCGCCCGCGCTGCGCTGGATATGACCCAGGCGGATCTGGCGGCGGTGGTGGGCGTGTCCCGCCAGACCATCAATGCAATCGAAAAAGGGGAGTATAACCCTACGATCAACCTCTGCCGTAGCATCTGCAGGGTGCTGGGCAAGACATTGGACGAGCTGTTCTGGGAGGAATGAGCGATGAACATAAAAGAATTTTTTAAGCGCGACAATCTTGATGAAATGCAAAAGCAGACCCTTTTAAAAATTGAGTCCTGCGGCTTCTGGGCGCTGTGGGTGCTGCTGCTGGCGGCGCTGATCATCGAAAGTCTGCTGGGCTTTACCCCGCGGGAGATGGCGGCAGAATGGTTTATCTTTATGCTGGGGAGTGCCTATTCGGTCATAAGTGATCTGCGTGCCGGTATCTGGGACCGCCACCTTAAGGCGAACACGAAAACCAATGCCGCTGTGTCCGTTGCGGGCGGTGTTGCCGTGTTTGTGTGGGGGCTTATCAAATTTGCAGAGTTTGGTATGGGCGTTGCGGTGCTGCAGGCGGTCATCATGGGGGTCTGTACCTGGGTACTGTGCTTTGCATTGCTGCAGCTCAGCATGAAGGCTTACAAAAAACGCCACGCTGAGTTGGAAAACCCAAAGGAGGACGACGATGAAAACGAATAAAAAAGAACTGACTGTCTTTGCGCTCTGTGCTTACGCAATTCCGTTTCTGATGATGCCGCTTTTGTACATCTGCCTGCATAACGGGCGGGACACCTCGATTTTTGCCAACGCCCAAATGTTCTACCCGGCGGCGGGCGTTATGCTGGCGTTTTTGCTGGCAAGACGGCAGGGGACGCCAAAGCGGTTTTACATCCTGCACATCGCGGCCACTGCGCTGATGCTCGCCATGAGCGTTCTGTCTGCGTTCCTGCCGCAGGAGGGCTGGCTGAATATTGCAAACTTTGTCATCATTATCGCGTCGGTGCTGGGCTGGATCTTCCTGCTGACCGAAAAAAAGACAAAGCGCGAAGACTACGGTCTGTGCCTGCACGGCAAATTCCTGACGGCATTTGCCATCTGTGCCTACTTCCTCGTCGTCAAAACCGGCATGGTCTTTCTTTCCGTGGCGCTGCAGGGCGGCGACGCCTGGGCGGAGTACCTGACTTACTGGCAATCGTCTGCGCCGTGGCTCATGGCACTGGTGCTGGTGCCAAACTTTTTCTTATCCTTTCTGCCGTTCTTTGGTGAGGAATACGGCTGGCGCTACTACCTGACGCCCGCCTTGCAAAGCCGCTTCGGCGCACGGCGCGGCGCACTGGCGGTAGGCGTGCTGTGGGGGCTGTGGCATCTGCCGCTGAATCTTTTCTTCTACAGCCCCGACACCTCACTGCAGAGCATTGCCGCACAGCTTGTTGTCTGCGTGACGCTCGGTGTATTTTT
>OMDV01000521.1_pt1 | contig 10595 bp, 8 predicted proteins | sample 1673671 | NCBI WGS metagenome assembly OMDV01 (sample SAMEA103958118, study PRJEB25191) | human gut metagenome | reverse complement strand
AAGGTGGCCCCGCAGGGCCGCTGACAGCTTCCTCCAAGGGGGAAGCCGCTCTAAACAAAAACCACCCGGCGCAAAACCGAGTGGCTATGTACAAACTTATTGCTCCTCCCGGCCCAATTTGTCGATCTGATCCTGCAAAAGCTGGGAGATCGGGCGGCGGGTGTTACGCAGACGGTGAACCGGGGCGGCAGGGGCCGTATGGTGCACGGGCTGTGCCTTGGCCTTGACGCGCAGACGCTCGGCGGGCTTTTCGGGAGACGGGGCGGCAGGCTTGGCGGCGGCAGCGGGGCGCGGCGGCACCGGTGCGGGAATATCCGTTTCCGGTGTGCCCTGCGCAAAGCTGCGCATATCGGTGCCCAGATCCTTCAGCTCGGCCTCGGTCTGGTCAAGCGCCTGATAGATGGCCTGTGTCAGGCCGTCTAAATCCAGCGTGGCGGCGCTCAGGCGCTCGTCCACGCGGGCCAGACGCTCCCGCACCAGCATGACGCCCGACGCAATGCTGCGGGCATTCTCCGCCATGCGGTTCTTCTGGGTCTCGGCCTGCTGCTTGAGCTCCCGCTCTGCGCTCTCGGCGTACAGGCGGGCATCGGCCAGGATCTTGCCGGCCTCGAGCTTGGCCTCCCGCACCAGATCGGATGTGGGGGCAGCCGGGGCGGCGGCAGTGTTCAGCGCGCGCGCGGCGGTCAGCTGCTTTTGCAGCTCGTCCACCTGCTGCTGCAGATCGTGGCATTTCAGCTGCCAGATGTTGGCGTTTTTCTGGGATTCCCGCTGGGTGGACTGGAAGGAGGCCGTCTTTTTCTTGATGGTCTCCAACTGCTCGTCCGCCTCGCGGCGCTTGGCCTCGGCCGTGTCTGCACGCTGGGTCGCGGCAGCCAGCTCGGCCTTCAGGGCCTCCATGCGGCTGTCGGCAGTGCCCCGCTCGCTGCGCAGCTCGTCCAGCTTGGACTGCAGCTGCTGCAGCTGGCGGTTGTACTCCAGCTCGTGCTGCTGAGCCTCGTTGGCCAGTGCGTTCATGTAAGCCAGCACGTCATTTTTATCAAAGCCGAACAAGCTGGAACGAAAACCCTGTTCCTGAATGTTCATCGGTTCAGACGGCATGGCTTTTTACATCCTCTCGCAAAAAAATCATTAAGAACGCTTGTTCAGGATGCTGAGCAGGTCGTCAAAGTAATCGCCGTCATCCTCTTCCTCGGCAGGGGCTGCGGGCTGTGCGGCCACAGGCGTGTCCATGCCGGTGCTGAAGGATTGGGTGAAGATCGGGTTGGGCATGACGGGGTTGACCTGCGGCTGGACAGGCTGCACGGGCTGGACCGGAGCAGCGGCAGGCTGTGCGGCGGGCTGGGTAGCGGCCTGTGCGGCACGCTTGGCGTCAACATGGGCCTGAATGGGCTCGTCGACCTCGGGCGTGCTCTCGAAGCCTGTGGCAACGACGGTAATGCTCATCTCGTCGCTCAGGCGCTCGTCGAACGCAGTACCCCAGATGATGTTGGCATCGGGATGCGCGCTCTGGGTGATCATGCTGGCAGCGGTCTCGACATCCTCCAGGCCGATGTCGGGGCTGGAGGTGATGTTGATGATGACGCCGCGTGCACCGGCAATGCTGGTCTCCAGCAGCGGGCTGGAGATGGCAGCCTTGGCGGCGTTCTCGGCCTTGCCGGCGCCCTTGGCAACGCCGACGCCCATGTGGGCAAAGCCGGCGTCCTTCATGATGGAGCGGACGTCCGCAAAGTCCAGGTTGATGAAGGCAGGAATGTTGATCAGGCTGGAGATGCTCTCAACGCCCTGGCGCAGCACGTTGTCAGCGGCCTCGAAGGCGTTCATCAGGGTGATCTTCTCCTGGCTGATGAGCTTCAGGCGCTCATTGGGAATGACGATCAGGGAGTCGACGTGCATCATCAGGGAGGCGATGCCCTGCTCGGCCTGCGCCATCTTGCGCTTGCCCTCAAAGGCGAAGGGCTTCGTGACGATGCCGACGGTCAGGATACCCAGGTCATGGGCCGTCTCGGCCACGACAGGGGCAGCGCCCGTGCCGGTGCCGCCGCCCATGCCGGCGGTGATAAAGACCATCTGCGCACCCTTCAGCGCGTTGGTGATCTCGTCCTTGCTCTCCTCGGCGGCGCGCTGGCCGATCTCCGGGTCAGCACCGGCACCGCGGCCCTTGGTCAGCTTGGCACCAAGCTGGACCTTCTGGGTGGCCTTGGAGTTGAGCAGAGCCTGCTGGTCGGTGTTCATCGCGACGAACTCGACCCCGGACAGACCGGACTCCACCATGCGGTTGACGGCGTTGCCGCCGCCGCCACCTACGCCGATAACCTTGATATTGGTTACATTTTGCATTTCTTCGTCGAGAACGAATGCCATGAGTGTATCCCCCTAAAAGTGATGTTGTGAAACCGGATTCCTGGGGTGCACCCACGCATGGGCACACTAATCCGTGATTTTTTACATATAACTGTTTATAAGAATAGCAAATTTTCCGCGCAATTTCAATACCTTAGCGAGAAATTCATAAAAAAATACGGCCTGCCCTGCCCTTTTGGACAACGCAGACCGCAGCAGCGGATGGATTTTTGGTGGAAAGCGACAGACTTTGCATGAGAATGTGAAAAATTTGAGAAGTGGAGCTGCCATGATTGGCCGTGTACCGGGGCGGCTCCCCCGTAGGGGCCGGGCATGCCAGGACCGGTGGTGAACGTGAGCGACAGTCTGCGGGCAGTCTCAGGAGATCTCCGCCCCCAGCCCCCGCAGCGCCCCGGCCAGGTCCTCGTACCCGCGGGGGATGTGCCCGGGGTCGCGCAGGCGGGTCTCACCGTCCGCGGCCAGTGCCGCCGCCAGAAGCGCCGCTCCGCCGCGCAGGTCGGGCGCGGTGACGTCCGTCCCGTGCAGGACGGCCCCGCCCGGGAGCGTCAGCTGCCGCCCCCTGACCGTGCAGGCCGCGCCCATGGCGGCAAAGCCCGCGGCACAGGCAAAGCGGTTGGCAAACAGGCTGTCGTAAATTTCGCTCTCCCCCGCTGCCGTCAGCAGCACGGCGGCGGCCAGCGGCGCAGTGTCGGTGGCAAAGGCGGGCCAGGCGTCGGCCCGCAGGTGCGCCCCGCCCCGCAGCGGCACGGCGGGGTCACGGGCCAGCCGCACGCAGTCTCCGGCCCGGCTGACCTGCACGCCGGTCCCGGCCAGAAAGCGCAGAAACGAGTCATAGCTGGCCGGGTCACAGCCCGCAATTTCGATCTGTCCGCCCGCGCACGCCAGTGCGGCGGCGTAGGTCGCGGCGGCGATGCGGTCCGGCAGCGGGCGGTGAAAGGCTCCGCCCAGCGGTCTGCCGCCCTGCACGGTCAGCACCGGCGTGCCCGCGCCCTGAATATCCGCCCCGCAGGCAGACAGAAACGCGATCATGTCGCCGATCTCCGGCTCCTGCGCAGCGCCGCGCAGCACGGTCTGCCCAGCGGCGCAGCAGGCGGCCATCAGCAGGGTCATTGTGGCCCCGACACTGGGCAGCCGCAGTGTAAAATCCACCCCATGCAGCGGCCCCGTGCGCCGCAGCGTGACGGCGATGCCCTCCAATTCGACCTCGGCCCCCATGGCGGCCAGCCCGGCCAGGTGGATGTCCACGGGCCGCGGGCCGAGGCGGCAGCCCCCGGGCAGCGGCAGGCGCACATAGCCGACGCGGCAGAGCAGCGGCGCGAGATAAAATACCGAGCTGCGCATGGCCCCGGCCAGATGCTCCGGGATGTCGCCGCAGAGACGGTCCGCGGGACGGGTGCAGAGGTCCGCCCCGCAGCGCCGCACCCGGGCTCCGACAGCGTCCAGCAGCGCCAGGCTGGTGTCCACGTCGGCCAGACGCGGGACGTCCCGCAGGCGGCAGGGGCCGTCGCAGAGCAGCGTCGCCGCCAGCAGCGGCAGGGTGCTGTTTTTGGCGGCGGCAGGCCGGATGCTGCCGTGCAGGGGGCGTCTGCCGTGGATGGTGATCGTCTGCATGAGCGGGGCCTCCTAAACCAATGATATTGCCAGAAAGCGGGAGGATGCGCGGTAGGGGCCGCATATAGGCGGCCCGCAGCCTTCCGGCAGACAGCCGGCTGCCTTACACGCGCGGGTCGGGCATACCCGGCTCCTACCGGGCGGCATTGTCAGTCAACGGGCTGCCGCCGCATACTCTCCCCTCATCCGGCCCTGCGGGGCGACCTTCCCCCCAAGGGGGAAGGCAAGGGGTATCTCTACCCCGTTATATGCCGCGCTCCCTCCTGCTTATTACAGCAGCAGCGGCTGGATCTGCACGCCGCGCAGCGCGGCCTCTAGTGTGTCGGGCAGGAGCGTGAAATCGCTTTTCAGGCTGCACGGCTTTTTGTAGCTGTCGTCCTGACCGAAGGGCACAAAATAGTAGCTGCGCCGCTGCAAAAGCTGGCCCAGCGCCGGGGCACTGCCCGAAAGCCCATCGTTCGTGGACGGCGCGATAATAATGGGCCGTCCGCCGCGCAAAAGGCTTTTTGCGGCCAGCGTCACGGGAGTCGAGCTGATGCCTGCGGCCAGCAGCGCCATCGTGGTGCCGGTGGCCGGGGCGATGATGAGAGCCTCGGCAAGCCGCTGCGGGCCGAGCGGCTCAACGGCCTGCAGGGTCGTCAGCGGTCTGTGGCCGGTCACTTCATATAAGGTCTGCCGCAGGGCCGACGCGGTGCCGAAGCGGGTATCCAGCCCGGCGGCGCTGGCACTCAAAACGGGCAGGACGTCCCACCCGCGGGCAGTTAGGACACGCAGCTGGGGCAGCACCGCAGCAAAGCTGCAAAAGCTGCCGCACAGCGCAAAGGCGACGGTGCGTTTGGATTGGGTGGTCATGGGGCGGTGCTCCTTTCGTCGGGATCGCGTTCTTCCAGGATCGCCAGCACGGTCTGTGCAATCAGCGCCCCGGCTGTCTGCGGCGCACAGCGGCCCGGCAGGGCCAGGGCGTGCTCGGCGTGCAGACCCAGTTCCTCGGCGGCGGCAAAGTCGGTGCCGCCGGGCAGACTGGCCAGGTCAATGATGAGCGCCCCGCCCGGCAGCTGCTGCAGAAGGGCCCGGGGCAGCACCGGCGCGGGGACTGTGTTGATGACGGCGTCAAAGCCGGGCAGCAGTGTGGGCAGGGCCGTCAGGGGCGCGGCGCGGCACCCGGCACAGCGGGCATTGGCGCGCTGCTCGGGGCTGCGGGCGGCCACGGTGACGCGCCCGCCCAGCAGCACCAGCCGCCGTGCCACGGCGCGCCCGACGCGGCCATAGCCCAGCACGAGAAAGCCGCTCTCCCAGATCGTGCGCTCCCGCAGGCGGAGCAGCAGCTCAAGACAGCCCTCGGCGGTGGGCACGGCGTTCAGGCATTCCAGCTCGGGCCGCAGAAAATAATCGATCAGCGGCAGCCCGGCCTCCCGCGCGGCCATCCGCACCGGCATCCCGGGGCGGCCCGCTAAGATCAGCGTCCCCTGCCCCGCACCCTGCAGTGCGCGGGCAACCTCGTCACTGACGCGGCCCTGGGACATGGGCAGCAAAATGTAATCGGCTGCGGCGGCATTGTCGGCGGCGGTCACGCCGTAACCCGCACGGCGCAGCACGCGCGCCGCCGCCTGCTGGCGGGCATCGTGCCCGACCACGCAAAATGTTTTCGGCATAGGCGCTCACCTCGGTTTGATTTGCACCATACTATGCCGGGGCGCGTGTACCTGTGCCTTCTGCCTTCCCCCGAGGGGGAAGCCCCGGCACGCAAAAAAGGCACCCACCTTTTCCTAAAAGATGGATGCCTTTTTACTCAATAATATTTCAGCCCGTCGCACTGGCCGCGCCAGACGAGGAGCGGGTTGATGGGCACGGTGCCGATGCGCAGCTCGGCCACAACGGTCCTGCCGCTGGTGCCAAGCAGCTGGCCCTGCTTGACATCGTCCCCGGCCTCGACGTCCAGTGCGGTCAGGCCGTAGAAGATGCTCCTGAGGCCCGCGCCGTGGTCGATGACGACGGTGTAGCCGTAGCTGCCGCCAAGGTCCTCGGCCAGCAGCACATGGCCGCTGGCGGGCACGATCATAGAATCCTTCGACTTCTTCGGCTTGATGACGACATTTGTCGAGGTGCGCCCGCCGTAGCCGTAGTTCGTGCTGCGCTCGCTGTAGGAACGGCCCACGTACTCGGTCATGCCGTAGAGCAGCGGTGTGTCAAAGCTGTCCAGGAACGGCTGCACAAAGCCGCCCGTGGCCCACTGGATCTCGCCGCTGTCAGCCGTCAGCAGCCTGCGGACGGCATCGGGGGCATCGTCCGCGCCGATGTAGGGCGACATCAGCTGGGACTTGGCGCTGTAATCCTTGTAGGAGTAGGAGGCCGCGCGGACCGACAGCGTCAGCGTCTCGGTATAGCCGTCGGCAGTCACGGTCAGCTCGGTGTTTCCGGTCTCTGCGTTCCACGGGATGGGCAGGTAGCAGATCCAGCCGTTGGCGGCCCTGATGAAGCCTGTGCTTTCCAGCGGGCCCGTCAGCGTCGGTTCGGTCTGGCTCATGGTGCTGCCGACACGCACGGCGGCCACGCTGCCCTGCTGCACCGTCGGTGTGCAGAGCGTGACGGACGGTTTGATGCTGACGGTGAAGCGGAACTGCCAGGTCTCGGTGCCGGTGACGCTGGAGCTGCCCTCGGCGGCGCTGTCAGACGCGGTGACGACGAGTTTGGCGTCAAACGTGCCGTTCTCCGCAAACAGATAGCTGCGGAAGCCGGTGACGCTGCCCTCGTACACGGTCTCCTTGTCGGCGTCGGTGATGGTCAGCTGGGTGCTGTAGTCGGACGGCGTCACGATAATATCCGGCGATGCGTCGGATATGGCATCCTCGAGCACAACGGGAGAGGAATTGAGCGTTTCAGCGTAGGTGCGCCTGAAAAAGCTGCCGACCACCGGCACGTGCCACTTGTAGGCCGTGGGAGCAAGCTCCCGGCCGTCAAAGGTAACCTTGACTTCGGGCAGCATGTCAGGCGTGGCGCTGCGGTAAAGCCATGCCACGCCGCCGCCTGCGATGATGAGCACGAACAGCACAACGAGGAGCAGCCACTTGAACATACCGAACACACCGCGCCCGAGGGCCTGCGGGATCGTATCCTGCGGCTCGTCGTCCTCGTCGTCGGCGGCGCTGTCATGCTGCGGTGCCTCGGGCGCCGGGGCAGGCCCGGCAGACGGCGCGGGGTTTTCATCCAGCCCGGCCATGATCTGCGCAATCGAAAGCTGCGCCGTGCGGGAGATGCTCGCCATGCGGGCGGCCTCAGCGGCAAGGGCTTTATCGTTGGCAAGGTCATCGCTGAAAACAAGGCCGGACGGCTCGGCAGCGTCCTCCGCGGGGACGTCCCCGGTTTGCTCGGGCGTGTCGGTGACGGCTGTGTCTGCCGCGGCGGCCTCGGGGGGCGCTTCTGCCGCAGGCGTATCGTCGACGGCAGGGGCGTCCGCTGTCGGTTCGGGCTCCGTCCCGGCGGGCTCGGCCTTTTCCGCAGGCTCGGCCTTTTCCGCAGGCTCGGGCAGCTCCGGGGTACTCGGGACGTCGGGCACAGTGGGTGCGGCAGCGTCCTCCCGGGCGGGGGTCTCCGGCGGTTCGGGCTTGCTTTCGGATTTGGGCTCGGCAAGCTCCGACGCGGCGGGAACGGGGCTCTCCTGTGCGGGGGCCTTGCGCTCTGGGGTCTCGTCAGCCGGGGCTTTTTTCGCCGTCTTAGCAGCCTTCGGCGTCTTGGGCTTTGCGGTTTTTGTTGTCTTTGTTGTCTTTGTGTTTTTTTTGGCCCGCGGCTTCTTGGGGGACGCGGCAGGCTTTTTCGTGGTCTGCCCGTCTGCGGCGGGCGGCTCGGCGCTGTCCGTCGGCGCAGGGGGCGTGTCGGCGGCAGGCTGGGGGCTGGCTGCCTTGCGGCGCCGGGGCTTCGGCTTGGGGGCCTCCTCCGGCTGTACCGCAGTGGATTTCTTATCTTCTTCCATACTCACACTCACTCTTTTAGGGATCTTTATGGATGCCCGGCAAAACGGCAGCGGCACGGCAGGCCGGGTGTGCCGTGTGCAGCTATTTTATTCAGCCTCGCGGAATTGCAGACCACTGTTTCCGTCCAGCGCGGTCTGCGGGTCAGTGGATTTGCTGCCGATGCGCAGCTCGTAGATCAGGTTGTGGGCCGTCCCGGCGGTGCCCAGCGGGTCGCCGGCGGACACACTCTGCCCGCGCTCCACGCCGACAGTCTCCAGCCCGTACAGGTAGCTCTTTACGCCGCAGCCGTGGTCGATGACCACCGTGCCGCCGGTCAGGGTCAGCGTGCCCGCAAAGACAACGTTGCCTGCCTGCGGGGCGGTGACGGTCTCGCCGTCCGCGGCGGCATAGGTCAGGCCGGTGGCCTGGCCGCTGCGCTGGCCGTCCACCATCTGGGTGACACCGTACTCCATGGCGACAGCGCCCGCGCTGGGGGCCTCAAAGCGGCCATTCCAGAGCTTGGCGGAGCTGCCCGTTGTATACAGCGGCCATATAGCGTTGCGGAACTCCTCCCCGCCGCCGGTGTCCTCCTCGGCGGGGACGGTGACCGTATCATACATGGTGCGGGTGACGGTCAGGGTGATGTCCTTTTCCAGGCTCCCGCAGGTCAGGTGCAGCGTATGGTCGCCGCCCTCGGCGTTGTAGGTCACGGGAATATAGCCCATGTAGCCGCTGGCGGTCTTGCGGAACCAGACGGTGCCCAGATCGGTCTCCAGGCTCGGCTCGCCGTCCAGAATGCCGGACAGCTGCACAGCCACGATGCTGCCCTGCGGCGCGCGCTCGGTGCTCAGGGTGACCTTGGGGTTCATCGCCATCGTGTAGCCGGCGCGGTAGGCGTACCAGCCCATGGGGTCGCCGGGGTTGTCCGCACTGCTGTGGTGCGCGGTCACGATGATCTGATAGTCTCCGTTTTGTGTATAGGTATAGGTATTGCAGTCGGCCAGTGCGCCGGTCCAGACCGTGCCGTCGGGCGCGGTGATCTGAAGCTCGGCAGCGGTGACCCAGTCGGGCAGGACGAGCTGCGGCACGGTATCGGTGAAGGTGCCCAGCTTCTGCACGGTCAGGTTCGTCGGGCTTTCGTAGGTCTTGTTGACCTTATCGCCCAGCACCGGGATGACCCAGCTCCAGCCGTTGGGCTCGAGGGTCTGCTCACCGAAGGTGACAGCCTCCTGCGGCAGGGCATCCGTCCCGGTGCGGCTGTAAAGAAAAGCCGCCGTTCCGCCCAGGATGGCGGCAATCATAACGGCGACCATCACAAGCCAAAGCAGCAGTTTACGCATATTGTGTTTTCTCCGTGGCAGTATGGCATTGCCAAAAAGCCGGACGCCGTCAGGTCGGTGCCCAGCCGGGTTGTGGTGGCAGAAAGGCTTCCCCCGCGGGGAAAGCCTTGAGGATCATTTACTCCTTCTCCTCTGCGGGGGCGGAGGGGATGTTCTCGTAGGTGGTGGAATCCTCGTCGTCGTAATCGTCATCCTCGTAGTCGTCGCTGAACAGCAGGCGCTCGTACTCGTCCAGCTCCTTTTCACGGTGGTAGAGATAGAGTGCGGCGGCGGTCAGGGCACCGGCAGCGGCAAACAGGAACGCCAGAACGGCACCGAAGGTGGTTTTCTTCATCATAGTAGTTCTCCTTTTACAAATACTGCGCTGTAACGCAGCTTTCGTGAAAAACGCCGCAGCGGGCGTGCATACAAAGCAATAACGCTAACCTTATTATACCCGACGCAGAGGGCAATTACAACCCGAACATTTGTAAAATATTAAAGCCCCCGGCAGCATGACACTGCCAGGGGTATTTTTATGTGCCAGAATCAGAACAGCCTATCCACCGGGTACAGCCCATCCTCGCTCATCTTTTTCAGGGCTTCGACCAGCTCGGGCTTGTCCTCGCGGTAGGTGATGCCGTGCCATTTGTCGGCACTGGTCAGCACATGGACATCCGCCTTACCGGCCTCCAGCGCGTTCGTCACGACGGTGGGCAGGTAATATTCGCACTTCATCGGGTTGACGGGCAGGCTGGCCTGCAGGAACGCGGCAAAACCGGCCTTGGCCTCCTGCACGTAGGCGGGGGTGAAGCCCCACAGGTTCATCGAGACAACACAGTCGGCGGGCAGGTCGGCCCAGCTCTTGCCGCCGTCCTCGCTGTAATGGATGCCGTCGGCGTAGGGCTCGATGCAGGTGCGCTCGGTCACGCTGACGAGGTTGCGGCTCTCGTCGGTCACGCAGACGCCGCGGCTGACACTGCCGTTGGCGCTGACCGTGTTGCCCAGCAGGAAGCCGACCATGGCCCAGGCGTAGCGGTCCCCGTCGGCGTGGGTGCTCAGGTAGTCGTAGATGAGCTTGAAGCCCTGCGGGCCGTAGTAGTCGTCGGCGTTGATGACCGCAAACGGCGCGTCGCCGATGGCCTCCTCGGCCACGAGAATGGCATGGGCGGTGCCCCAGGGCTTGACGCGGCCCTCCGGTACGGTAAAGCCCTCGGGCAGCTTTTCCAGCTGCTGGTAGGCGTAGCGGACCTCGAACCCGGCACGCACGGCACGGGCACCGACGGCCTCTTTAAACGCCTGCTCGATCTCGTGCTTGATGATAAAGACGACGGTCTTGAACCCGGCGCGGCGGGCA
>OMDV01000516.1_pt1 | contig 10625 bp, 9 predicted proteins | sample 1673671 | NCBI WGS metagenome assembly OMDV01 (sample SAMEA103958118, study PRJEB25191) | human gut metagenome | reverse complement strand
TCTCGACCCACTGATTAAGAGTCAGTTGCTCTACCAACTGAGCTACGGAGTCATTTTTCTTTTGCTTCGTGAGGTGTTTCCCTCATTTGCGATGCAAAGTTAGGCACTTTTTTTGGACTGACCAAATTTTTGAGCAACTTTTTTTCAAAAAAATTAATTTTTCCTGTTTTTAGGGGTTTTTGAGGGGTCGGGGAGGGGTTTTGGTGGGTTTTATGACGGGTTTCGTTGACTTTTTTTGTGGAGATAGGTGGGATTTGATTATTTTTGCCTGTATAAATCTTTGACCGATGATTTCTGCTTTGCATGACCGTAAATCCGAGACTCTGGTCTACCTGTGCCTGTGGCTGCTGGTGGCGGGTGTCTTCGTGCTCGATGTGATGAGGGCACGGGCCACGACGTCGTTGCCGCTGCTCGATGTGCCGACGGTGGCGCGGATGTCGCTGACGTTGCTCCCTTTTCTGGGGCTGTTCCTGCTCAACAATGCCGTGCTGATACCGCGGCTGCTGATGCGCAACCGCACGGGGCTCTATTTCCTGTGTGCGGCGGTAGCTGTGGTGGCGCTGTGGGTGTATCAGTATTTCAGTTTCATGGCCCACGAGGCTATGAGGCCGCACCCCGAGATGCACAATCCCCACATACCGCGTCCGCTGGTGCCGCTGCCTGTCTTTCTCGATTTCATATATGCGTTGCTCGTGATTGGTGTCAACCTGGCCGTGGCGCTGATGTTCCAGCGGTATTATGACAAGCTGGAGCGCGAGTCGCTGATGAAGGCGAATGCCGAGAGCCAGCTTGCCGACCTGAAGGCACAGATAAATCCGCATTTCTATATGAATATGCTCAACAATATCCACGGCATGATCGAGATTGACCCCGAGCGTGCCCAGGGGATGGTGATAGATATGTCGCAGCTGATGCGCCACATGCTCTATGAGAGCTCGCAGCCTGTGTTGCCGCTGTCAGGCGAGATAGCCTTCCTTCGGAACTATCTGCGGCTGATGCGGCAGCGTTATCCCGAGGATAAGGTCAGCATCACGGCCACTTTCCCCCCGGAGGCCGAGATGGCGGGTATCATGATTGCTCCGCTGCTTTTCCTGGTGTTTATCGAGAATGCCTTCAAGCACGGTGTGAGCTATCGTGAGAGCTCTTTCGTGGCCGTATCGGTGGCCGTGTCGGGCGATTCGGTGCGGTTCAGCTGCATGAACAGTCTGCACCCTTCGGCTGCTGGTGTAGCCGAGGAAGGGGGCATCGGTCTGCGCAACGTGAGTCGGCGTCTGTCGCTGATATATGGCGACAGGGCATCCCTGAACATTGACAACGGCCCTTCGGCCTATACGGTAAATCTCACAATTCCCGCACAATATGAAACTTCGCACGCTTATAATTGACGACGAGCCTATCGCTCTCGAGAAGCTCGGCAACTATGTGGCCAAGGTACCTTTCCTCGAGCTTGTGGCTTCGTGCCGGGGTGGGCTTGAGGCGCTCGACTATCTTGCCTCGCACGAGGTAGACCTTGTGTTCACCGACATCAATATGCCCGACCTGAGCGGAATGGATTTCGTGCGCTCGCTGACGCGGGTGCCCATGATTGTATTCACCACGGCCTATCAGGAGTATGCCGTCGACAGCTACCGTCTGTCGGCGGTCGACTATCTGCTCAAGCCCTACGGGTTTGCCGATTTCCAGAGGGCGGCCAACAAGGCCCTCGAGCTCTACCGCTCGCGTATGCCCGAGGGGAGTGCGCCGTCCTCGGGGGGCCCGCTGTTTGTCAAGACCGACTACAGGTATGTGCGCGTCGTCCCCGACGAGATACGGTATGTCAAGGGATATGGCGAGTATCTGCAGATATTCCTCACGGGCCAGGAGCAGCCTCTGGTCACACTCAGCTCGTTCGCGGCCATCAGGGAGCGGCTGCCCGGGCAGTTCCTCCAGGTCCACCGCTCGTATATAGTGAACATGGACCGTATCGAGCAGGTAGAGCGTGCCCGCATCATCATGGACCGCGACACGTATATCCCCGTCGGAGAGAGCTATAAGGCCGATTTCCAGCAATACCTGCTTACCCATTCGATAGGCAAGACGCAGAAGGGGTGAGTCCCAGCTGTCCGGTTGGTTGAACGTATAGGGCGATTGGTTGAATTCATTTCACCGGTCGCCTTATTATATGTAATATTGCAGCGTAATTCAACATACGCCAATGAAACCAACCGCAATCATCACCGCATTTCTGCTGATGTCAGCCATCGTCCATGCCGAGCCTGTGAGCGGCGTCTGGACCTATGCCGACTGCGTGAGCTATGCCCGCGAGCACAATATCTCGCTGCAGAAGTCACGGCTCAGTGAGGAGACATCGGCCTATAATCTCGAGGAGGCCAAGGCCCAATGGCAGCCCACGCTCGATTTTGCCACATCGCACGCCTATGCCAACTATCCCTGGGGTGAGGGGAACAAGAACGGTTACAACAGCTCGTACGGCCTCAATGCCGGATGGACCGTGTGGAACGGTGGCGAGCGCGAGAACACTATCAAGCGCAACCGCCTGCAGACCGAGATTGACCGCCTCAACACAGGCCATCAGCTACGCACCCTCGAGACCGACCTGCTGCAGGTCTATGTCAACATCCTCTATGCCCGCGAGTCGATAGGTATCTATGACGAGGCCGCCAAGGTGAGCGAGGCTCAGGCCGACCGCGGACAGCAGCTCATGGAGGCCGGGCGTATGTCGCGGGTCGATTATGCCCAGCTCAGGTCGCAGGCCGAGCAGGACCGCTATGCCGTGGTCAATGCCCGCGCCACCTATGACACCCGCCGCATGGAGCTGAAACAGCTCCTCGAGCTCGGGGTCGATACAGACATCACCCCCGCACCCGTCGAGTGGGACTCCGCGCAGGTGATGGCGGCACTCCCTCCGATAACCGAGAGCTGTGCCCTGGCCCGCGACACCGACCTGCGCATCAAGGGGCTCGAGCTCGAGAGCGAGGCCTCGGAGGTCGATGTGGCCATAGCCCGTGCGGGTCGTTCGCCGCGTCTGACACTCAACGCGGGCGCCGGGACAGGCTATGCCGCTCCCGGGGGTGCATTCGGCACAGCGCTCAAGCGAGGATGGAACGAATCTTTGGGACTGACCCTCTCTATCCCCATCCTCGACAACAAGAAGACCAAGACAGCCGTGGCCCGTGCCAAGGTGCAGCAGATGGACGCGCAGCTCGACATAGACCAGCGTCTCACCGAGCTTGACCAGACGGTCGAGAACTGGTATATCGACACCCGTTCGGCCCAGTCGCGCTATACCGCCGCCGAGCAGCAGCTCGAGTCGGCCCGGCTAACCGACGAGCTCACCAACGAGCGTTTCGAGCTCGGCTATGTCGATACCGTCGAGCTGATGACGGCCCACAACTCGTATGTCGAGGCGCAGCATACCCTGCTGCAGGCCAAGTATATGGCCATGCTGGGACAGAAGATGATAGAGTTTTACAGAAACGCCACAGTCACTTTACCGTAACAAAACACCGTATTATATCAGTTATGAAACCAAGCAGAATATTGATGCTCGCACTCCCCGCGCTGCTCCTCGTGGCCTGCGGAGAAAAGCAGAGGGTATCGCTCGAGACCGTCCGCGCCGAGCGTGGCGAGCTCACCGAGACCGTAACCGCCACGGGCACCGTCGAGTCGGTGACCCAGGTCGACGTCGGCACACAGGTCACCGGCATCATAGACAAGCTCTATGCCGACTATAACACCCTCGTGACCAAAGGCGAGCTTATAGCCGAGATCGAGAAGACTATGCTCGAGAGCGACCTGCGCAGCGCCGAGGCCAATGTCGAGTCTGCGCGCCTCACCTATGAGTATAACCTCACAAATTATAATCGCGACAAAGCGCTGCACGACAAGAAACTCATCAGCGACTACGAGTTCCAGACCTCGACCAAAGACCTCGAGGTCTCCAAGACCGCCTATGACAAGGCCAAGGCCGACAAGGTGCGCGCCGCCAAGAACCTCAACTATGCCGAGATATATTCGCCCATAGACGGCATCGTCATCTCGCGCGACGTCGAGGTGGGACAGACCGTGGTCTCGAACATGAGCGTGGCCAACCTCTATACCATCGCCGACCTCGACAACATGCAGGTCATCGGCAATGTCGACGAAGCCGACATAGGCCGCGTCAAGGTAGGGCAGGGGGTGACATTCTCGGTCGACGCCTATCCCGACCAGCTCTTCGAGGGGAAGGTGACGCAGGTGCGCCTCAATCCCACCACAGAGAGCAATGTGGTGACATACGAGGTGGTCGTGGCCGCCGATAATCCCGACCATAAGCTGATACCGGGCCTCACGGCAAACCTCACCATCTATGTGATGCGTCAGGACGACGTGCTGCTCCTGCCCACGAAGGCGTTCACTTTCGAGCCCCGCGACATCCCCGACGCCAAGGATCTGCCTGTGGCCTTGGGTGCCGAGCCCGCGCTTTCCGAGGGTCAGAAATGTATCTGGACCGTAGACGGCGACCGTCTGGTGCCGGTGGCGGTGACTGTCGGCGAGAGCAACGGCATAAAGACACAGATAACCTCGGGACTCGCCGAGGGGACGGTCGTGGCCACCGGATATGAGGATGCACCGCTGGCCGATGCTCCCGGAGCCGACTCCGAGCGGAGCCCCTTTGCTCCCCAGCCCCCGGGTCGCAACAAAAAGAAATGATGGCCATGAGTACGGATAAGGAGATAATACGTGTCGCGTCGCTGCGCCGCGAGTTCATCGTCGGCGGCGAGAAGGTAAAGGCGCTCAGAGGCGTGTCGTTCGCCATACGCGAGGGCGAGTTCGTCACCATCATGGGTACCTCCGGCTCGGGCAAGTCGACCCTGCTCAACATACTCGGCTGTCTCGACACCCCCACCTCGGGCGAATATATCCTTGACGGAGTGTCGGTGCAGTCTATGAGCAAGAACCAGCGAGCCGTGACACGCAACCGCAAGATAGGTTTCGTGTTCCAGAACTACAACCTTCTGCCCAAGACCACCGCCATCGAGAATGTCGAGCTGCCGCTGCTCTATAACCCCGCCGTCTCGTCGAGGGAGCGGCGCGAGCGGGCTGTGCGCGCCCTCGAGGCCGTAGGGCTGGAGAAGCGCCTCAACCACAAGAGCAACCAGATGTCGGGCGGACAGCAGCAGCGTGTGGCCATAGCCCGCGCGCTGGTCAACGACCCCGTCATCATCCTGGCCGACGAGGCCACCGGCAACCTCGACACGCGCACATCGTTCAGCATCCTCATGCTGTTTCAGGAACTGCATGCCCGCGGACGCACCATCATCTTCGTGACCCACAATCCGGAGCTCGCCCTCTACTCGTCGCGCAACATAGTGCTGCGCGACGGCAAGGTGGTCTCCGATACACTCAATCCCTCGATGGCCTCGGCCCGCGAGGCATACGAGAACCTGCCAACCGACAACGACTGACAACGACATGAAACTCGGCAACCTACTCAAGATAGCCCTCAAGGCACTCAACAACAACAAGCTGCGCTGTTTCCTCACCATGCTCGGCATCATCATAGGTGTGGCGTCGGTGATAACCATGCTCGCCATCGGACAGGGCTCCAAGAACAGTATCCGCGAGCAGATCTCAGAGATGGGCTCGAACATGATAATGATACATCCCGGCAACATGCAGCGTGGCGGCGTGCGCCAGAGCGCCGACGACATGCAGACTCTCGAGGTGGCCGACTACGAGGCCCTGCAGGCCCTCCCCGGCATCGCGGCCATCTCGCCGCAGGTCAACTCGTCGGGCCAGTTTGTCAACGGCAACAACAACTACCCCTCGTCTGTTACCGGCATCACACCCGACTATCTCGACATACGCAAGCTAAAGATAAAGGACGGCTCGATGTTCACCCAGCAGGACATCAAGAGCGCGGCCAAGGTGTGCATACTCGGCAAGACCGTGGCCGACAACCTCTTCCCCGGCGGCGAGGACCCCGTGGGGCGGGTGATACGTTTCGGCAAGATACCCCTCACCGTCATCGGCACTCTCGAGTCCAAGGGCACAAACTCGATGGGACAGGACCAGGATGACGTCGTGCTCGCACCATATACCACGGTGATGAAGCGCGTGCTCGCAATCGACTATATCCAGGGCATCTTTGCCAGCGCGACCGACGAGAACCGCACCGACGAGACTATCGAGGCCATCACCGACGTGCTGCGCACCCGTCACAAGATTCAGGACGGCGCTGACAACGATTTCGAGATACGCTCGCAGCAGGAGCTGAGCGAGATGATGAACTCGACCAGCGACATGATGACCGTGCTCCTTGCCTGTATTGCCGGAATCTCGCTCCTCGTGGGTGGAATCGGCATCATGAATATCATGTATGTGTCTGTCACCGAGCGCACGCGCGAGATTGGCCTGCGCATGTCCATCGGTGCCCGCGGCATCGACATCCTGTCGCAGTTTCTCATCGAGGCCGTCATCATCAGCGTCAGCGGCGGTGTCATCGGCATCATCGTCGGTGTGCTTGCCTCGTGGATAGTCAACATCGTGGCACACTGGCCCGTGGCGATTCAGCTCTACTCGGTCGTGCTGTCGTTTGCAGTCTGCACTGTCACCGGAGTGTTCTTCGGGTGGTATCCCGCCAAGAAGGCCGCCGGGCTCGACCCCATCGAGGCCATACGATATGAATGATTACAGGTTACTGTAATGATTGGTTAGATTAAATATAATAGGTGTAAGCCGTTCCCCGCTTCGAGTTGTCTCGCGGCTGGGAACGCAGTTTTTAATCCATGCCGTCGCGTGTCAATCTCGACCGTCAAGCAGAATACCGAGGCCCGTATGCTTCAGGACGCCGGTGCCGATGTGCTTGTCGAGCCACAATATATAGTGAATCAGCGCGGATTCCTGCGTGGAGGCTCGGTGACGGTGATAGGCTTCCCAGCCAAATACCGCAATTTCCACAAGATGACCCCTGCCGAGGCCGAGCTCTTCAACAAGGTTGAGAGTGTCGGTCCTCCCGAGAAACCCCACAAACGTTGGCTCATCTTCTGACAAATCCCATTCCCCCCTACCCACCCGTCCGGCCAATCCCCGGCGGGTCCGCCCGTTAGCGCGCAGAGAGTGCGGCGCACGTGCGCCGAATTCGGGTGGTACCGCGGAAGCTTCCTTTCGTCCCTGCTGTTGGGACGGGAGGTTTTTTTATACCCATCCGGCGATAAACACGACCGACTACGTAAACTTTGCAACGAAGGAGTTGTTTGCATGAAAGAAATGCTGCAGAAGCTGCGCGAGGCTTCTGTCGACGCCATTTTGCAGGCGGACGACATCACGGCGCTGGAAAACCTGCGCGTGAAGTACCTCGGCAAAAAGGGGGAACTGACCGCCATCCTCAAGCAGATGGGCCGCCTGTCGGCGGAGGAGCGCCCGGCCATGGGCCAGCTGGCAAACCAGGTGCGCGCCGAGCTTGAGACAGCGCTCGAGCAGCGCCGCGAGGCGCTCAATGCGCGCATGCTCGAGATGCGCCTCAAGGCCGAGACGCTCGATGTGACCATGCCCGGCAAAGCGCCGGAGCTCGGCCACCAGCACCCGATGTACATCGTGCTCGACGAAATCAAGGACATCTTCGTCGGCATGGGCTTTGAGATCCTTGAAGGCCCGGAGATTGAGGAGGCCGAGTATAACTTCACCAAGCTCAACACCTCCGAGGGGCACCCCGCCCGCGAATGGTCGGATACGTTCTATCTGACCGAGGACAGCCGCATTCTCCTGCGCACGCAGACCTCCCCGATGCAGGTGCGCGCGATGGAGAGCAAACCCCTGCCGATCCGCATGGTCGCGCCCGGCCGCGTCTACCGCAAGGATGAGGTCGACGCCACGCACTCGCCCATGTTCCACCAGATCGAGGGCATGGCCATCGACAAGGGCATTACGATGGCGGACCTCAAGGGCACGCTCAACGAGGTCGTGCGCCAGCTCTACGGCGAGCACACGGTCACGCGCTTCCGCCCCCATCACTTCCCGTTCACCGAGCCGAGCTGCGAAATGGACATTCAGTGCCACAAGTGCCACGGCGCAGGCTGCCCCACCTGCAAGGGCGAGGGCTGGATAGAGGTGCTCGGCGCCGGCATGATCCACCCGAAGGTCCTCGAGGGCTGCGGCATCGACTCCACGGTCTATTCCGGCTGGGCGTTCGGCATGGGCCTTGAGCGTCTGGCGCTCGGCCACTTCAAGATCAGCGACCTGCGTTTGATCTTCGAGAACGATGTCCGCTTCCTCGAACAGTTCTAATATTCCTCGCGAAAGCGGCGAGCCGCTTTCTGCGATCTCTTTCGCAGGGTGCTGCGCCGCACTCGCTTTGCTCGCACGTTTGCGAGCCGGGAAGCAGTTTTATCAGCGTTCACGCCGCCGGCAAAAGTGTTTTAAGCTTTTTGCACCTACAGGCGCAAACTCCGCGAGGCTTTTTTGAGCGGCGCTCCGCGCGCCGCTCATTCTTATCCCCATCCCCTGCACACTTTCTTTTCGGAGGCATCCCATGGCCGAGGTAAACGAAACAAAAAAACCGGTGAAAAACCGGAAAAAGACCGTCTGGCTCATCGTTGCGGGCGCGATGCTTGCTGTCATGCTGCTCGCGGCGCTCGCGCTCTTCTGCCCCGGCGTCAGCCTTCTCCGCACGCCCGCTCCGGCGGCTGTCACGCCGCCCGTACCGGAAGCAACGGTCGAACCGACGCCGGAGGCCACTGCCGCGCCGGTGTACGCCGCGGGGTATATGCGATGTGAAAACGGCCTTTTCCGCGGCGCGGATACGCTGACCGCCGGAGAGGCCGCGGACGCCGTGCAGCGCGCCGCCGGTATCACGCTCGCCGTGGACGACGCCTCTCTCCCGCTCACGGAGGTATCGCTCGCGGCGCTGCTTGACGGCGCTTTCCCGACCGACGCCATAGAAAACGCCATGACGGCCATTGCGATGCACGGCGGTGAGACCGTTACGCGCGCCGAGGCCGCGGTATTTTTTGACCGGCTCTTCTCTCTGCCCGCCGCCGATACGGAGACGGCGTTTTATCCGGACGTTATCCCCGGCGAATGGGGCAGCGGCGACATTTACACCGCCGCGGACGGCGCGGCCGTATGGGACGGGCCGGAAGGCCGCCCCGCCGAGGGGCCGGTTTTGATCGATTCGCAGCTCTATTATGCCGGGGCGGACGGCTATTTTCTCAAAAACGCCTATTCCGGCTCCCTCTTTTTTGACAGCGCCGGACGCTATACCTCCGGCAACGCCGAGCTTGACGGCTACGTTCTCGCCGCGCTGCGCGATGCGACCGACGATTCCATGACGCGCGACGAGATGCTGCGCGCGATGTATCTTTATGTCCGCGACAGCTTCACCTATCTGCGCCGCCATTACTACAAGACCGGCGACGTCGGCTGGGCAACGCAGGAAGCGCTCACGATGTACTCGACCGACCGCGGCAACTGCTACTGCTACGCCTCGGCGTTCTGGGCTGCGGCGCGCGCGCTCGGCTTTGATGCGAAGATCGTCAGCGGCACCTACGGCGAGGAAGAAGCGCCGCACGGCTGGGTGGAGATATTGCGCGGCGGCGAGCGGTATACCTACGATGTGGAGATCGAAATGGCGGTGCGGCGCGACCGCGGCGCGTCCGATCTCTATGAAATGGACGATTCGGCGCGGCAGCGCCACGGATATCAGGAGTTTTCCGCCACGGACGACATGCTGCCCCGCTCTCTCGCGGGCGAGCTGCTGCCGGGCTGAAAGGAGAGCACATGAAAAAACGTTTTCTTCTCTTTTCGGCGCTGCTCTCGCTTCTCCTGCTCACCGGCTGCACGAAGCAGCTGACGGATAAGCCTCTCACGCTCTCCTTCCCCGAGGAAACCGCAGCATTCACCGGCACGCTTTCCAAGGGCACTTATACCGGCACCGTGCTGGGCGACGGCTGGCGGTTTGAGGGAACGCTCACCGCCGAGTGCCTTCTCACCGGCGAGGGGGAAAATGTTCCCTGCCGCGCCGCGCTCTTTGGGAGCGTGGAGGACGGAACGTACACCGGCCCGCTCGTCTCCGGCATGCCGGACGGCGAGGGCGTATTCACGCTCGCCTCGGGCGCTTCGTTCACCGGCGAATTTTCCGGCGGCACGGCGGTACGCGGCGAGGCAGCCGATCTGCCGTGGACACTGCTGCACGGCGGCAGCCGCTTTTCCGGGACCTACACCGGCCCGCTTGAGAGCGCCGGCCCCGAAGGCGAAGGGCTCTTCGGCGGCGAGAACGCCGCCGGGCAGCAGTTCACCTGGCACGGCGGCTGGAGCGGCGGCGAGACCGCGGGCCCCGGCGTTTTGACGGACGAGCACTGCATCGTCTCCGTCGAAGGCCGCGAAACGGCCGGAAGCTACGCCGGAGACGGCTGCGACGGTCTGCCGGACGGCGAAGGCGTTTTCACCGGCGAGAGTGAGACCGGCGTTCCGTTCACCTATACGGGCGAATGGTCGGCGGGGCTCATGGACGGCAAGGGAACGCTTTCCTACGACGCGGAAAACCTCTACACGCGTACCGGCACGTTCACCGCCGGGCGCTTTACGCCGGACGGGCTTGAGACACTCGTCTCTCTCGGCACCTGCGAGCCGGAATTCACACTCAC
>OMDV01000515.1_pt1 | contig 10631 bp, 10 predicted proteins | sample 1673671 | NCBI WGS metagenome assembly OMDV01 (sample SAMEA103958118, study PRJEB25191) | human gut metagenome | reverse complement strand
AACAGCTTTGCTTCGCAAAGAACTCGCATGCGACAGACACCCCGCCCGCCCACTCGCAGCAACCCACCTACGCCGGCAGCCCGCCGAGGATGGAGTCGGTGATGCGCACCTCGCAGGCAAGGCGGTGGATGCCGTCCGGCGCAAAGCCGCGACCAATCCGACCCACGAGCAGGCTGGCTGCGAGCGACGCGATGGCAACGATGGGCTGGATGACGCACGTCGGGACTGGGTCAAAGATGTCGGCGAAGTCGATCTCGTCGAACCCCGCGAAGGCCACGTCGATCCCAGGTCGCAGCGAGCGGCGTAGCATCGACTTGAGCGCCCCGAGCTCAAGGTAGTAGTTGCAGGCAAACACCGCCGTCGCCCCGGCGCCAAGCAGCTCGTCGGTCGCGAGCGCGGCCGCGTCCTTCACGTTGTCGCACGCGCGCACGAGCCCCTCGTCCGCGCACAGGCCGCGCTCCTCGAACGCGAGACGCCAGCCGCGGGCTCGCTCGGCACCCACGTGGGTGTGGGGGAGCATGGCGACAAGACCCACCCGCCTGTGGCCCGCGTCGAGCATGGCGCCCACGGCCTTGCGGACGGCCTCGCAGTTGTCCACGACGATCGAGTCAGCGCTCGGTCCCACGAGCGGGTTGTCCACAAGCACGAGCGGCACGTCCGTCTCGCGCAGGAACCCCACGCTCGCGAGCTCGACGTCAGACAGCACGACGATGAGCCCGTCGACCTGGTGCATCTGGAGAAAGCCGACCTTCTCGCGCAGGAAGTCGGCGTCCCCCTGGTACTCGACGAACACGGCCGCATACCCCAGCCGCTCGAGCTCCCGCTCGATCAGGCCCATCAAGGAGCCGGCAAAGGGGTTCGTGGCACTGTTGATGAGGATGCCCACGGTGTAGCTGTGCGCCGTGGCAAACGCACGGCCGATGAGGTTGGGCTGGTAGCGCAGCTCGTCGATGGCCTCGGCAATGCGAGCCCGATTGTCCTCGCGCAGCTGCGCCCCGTTGAGATAGCGCGAGACCGTGGCAACCGACACGTTCGCTCGCTTTGCGACGTCCCTGATGGTAGCCACGGTCCCGCCTCCAGACTTTCATGTAGGGGTCGATGCCCCGCGTATCACGAATCCCTACTCGTCGTCCTCGTCCTCGGCGCAGGCCTCGAACTTGCGCGTGTCCACACCGTTCTTGCCGGCGTTGACCGCGCACTCGACGAGCGAGCCGATCGTGGCGTTGGCATCCGAGCTGCGCGCAAAGAGCGTCTCGATGAGCATGGGCAGGTTGGCGCCCACGACGATCTCCACATCGGGCGTGGACTGGGAGGCCATCATGGCCTGGTTGAAGGGCGTGCCGCCGAGAAGGTCGCAGAAGACGACGACGCCGTCGGTCTGCTCGCGCATGGCGGCGATCTCGGAGTGGATGAGCTCGGGATAGTCTGCCGCCTTGTCGACGTCGAACGGAACGACCTTGAAGCCCTCCTGCCTACCCGCGACGAGCTCGAGCGCGCTTGCGAGACCGGGGGCGAACTCGCCGTGACCCGTGAGAATGAAACCGATCATTGTGATTCCTCCTGATGTCCGGGCACCGCAGCGCCCCTGTTGACTTCCCTATTTGCGACCGAGCCCCTGACGCTCGAGCAGCCACTCGTTTGCACGAGCGCGAAGGGCGAGCTGACGGGCGTACACGCGCCCGAACGACGCCTCGAGCGCCTCGCGCGGGTGCTCGATGCCGGCCTTCCCCACCGTTCGCGCGGCCTGGGCATAGTCCTGCTCGCCCGGCTCGAGCCTGTTCTCCCTTGCGAGGGCGTCAAGCGCCATGAGGCGCGTGAGCTCGGAGCCTGCCTGGGCCCTGAGCATCTTGCGCAGCTTCTCCTCGTCCGTGTGCTGGGAGTTGAGGTACTCGGTGATCGTGTAACCGCCGCCATGGACCTGCTCGAGAAGCCCTTCGAACGAGGAGTTCGCCATCTCCGCGACGGCGTCCGCCGGCGGCATGGACGTCACGCGGCCCGTAAGCTGGTTGGCAGCACGCTCGAGCAGCTCGTCATGCTGGGCACTCTCGGCCTCGGCGCGCAGCGTCTTGCGAACGATGTCCTTGAGGCCGCGCACGTTCTTGGCGTTTGGCATGTTCTGTGCCACCCACTCGTCCGTGAGCTTGGGCGCCTTCACGCGCAGGATGTCGCGTACGGCCACGCGCAGCTCGCAGGCGCGCGAACGGCCGTCATCGCCAAGCTCGCCAAGGAGCAGGGCCTCGACAATGGCTACCGTGTCATCTCCAACGTGGGCGAGGACGCGGGCCAGACCGTGAAACACCTGCACTTCCATGTGCTGGGCGGCGAGAAACTGCCCGTCTGAAATTGAAAGAGAGGGAATTGTTATGGCTGAGACTTATACTCTGCATGTTGCGGGCCTGACCCGTGAGCTGACCATCTGCAAGGTGAACGACCACATGGACATTGCGGCCTTCATCATGCTGGGCGATGCAGAGCTGACCGTGGCTGCTGCCACCGAGCTGCTGAAAAAGTGCCCCGAGTTTGATATCCTGCTGACCGCTGAGGCCAAGGGCATCCCTCTGGCACACGAGATGAGCCGCCAGAGCGGCAAGCCCTACATCTGCGCACGCAAGGGCGAAAAGCTCTATATGGCCGACCCTGTCGTGGTGGAGGATCAGTCCATCACCACCGCAGGCAAGCAGAAGCTGGTCATCGACCGCAAGGAGCTGGACAAGATGAGCGGCAAGCGTGTGCTTGTGGTGGATGATGTCATCTCCACCGGCGGCTCCCTGAAGGCGCTGGACGCACTGGCAGAGCAGACCCAGTGCACCATCGTGGGCCAGGCCGCTGTTCTGGCCGAGGGCGATGCAGCCGAGCGCAAGGATATCATCTTCCTTGAGCCGCTGCCCCTGTTCCTCCACTAAGTAAGATGCGCCGCCCGCTCTGTGTTTTCTGCGCAGGAACGCTGGGGCTGGAGTTGGCGTGCGCCTTTTTGCCGCAAACGGGACGTTTTGTGCCGTTTGCGGCATTTTTTATTGCCGGTCTGCTGTGGGCGCTGGCGGGCCGTTTGCGCAAAAGTCCGGCCTGGGGCTATGGCATCTGCCTGATCCTGGGGGCTGCGCTGGGCCTTGTGCTGACCGGCTCCACGCAGGCAAAATGGGATGCGATCCAGACCGCCTACGATGGCCGCAGTGTCCTGCTGGAGGCGGAGGTGGAGAGTACCTCCTCTTCCTATTTCCCCGGCAGAGTGCGGGCGGTCCTGCGGGTGGAAACGGTGGATCGGGGGGCGGCCTCCCTCCGGGTGGAGTGCGCCAGCCTGCCCGCCTGCAGCCCCGGCGACCGGGTCAAGGGCCGCTTTGCACTGGAAATGCCCGATGACACCTCCCGCCTGAATGCCCTGGCCGATGGCATTGCCCTGAACGCTGCTTATGAGAAAGGCTTTGCGCTGCTGGGGCAGAGCACCTCCTTCCGTGCCCGGACGGCCCGGCTCCAGAAGCGGCTGAGCGCCGCCCTGCGGCAGGGGATGGCCTCCGGCCCGGCGGGCGTGCTGGCCGCCATGGTCACGGGCGACCGCACCCATCTCTCCAAGGAACTGCGCACAGCCTACCGGGGCGCGGGGCTTTCCCATGTGCTGGTGGTCAGCGGAATGCATGTTTCGATCCTGTGCGGCGATGTGCTGGGCAGGCTGCTGCCCAACCGCAAAAAGCGACTGCGCGGCTATACCGGCCGCCGGGTCAGGGCGTTGTTCAGCGCGGTGCTGGCGCTGCTGCTGGTGGGAGTGACGGGTTTCACGCCCTCTGTTCTGCGCGCGGCGGGGGCCGTCTGGCTCAGTGCGCTGGGGGTCTGGGTCTACGGCCCGCCGGATGCCCTGACCTCGCTGGGCGTGGCCGGTGTTCTGATGACGGCGGGCAACAGCTGCGCCGTCTGTGACGTGGGCTTTCAGCTCTCCTTTGCGGCGGTGGTGGGCACCCTGGCCGGTGGGGCCGTGGTGCGCCGCAGTCAGGAAGCCTGGGAAAAACAACGGGCAAAGAAAAAGCACCTCCGCCTCCGGTTCTGGAAGCGGAAAGCGCTTGGGTTTGCGGGAAGTCTGTGGGAAACGGTCTGCATCTCGGCCTGCGCCTCTATGGCCACCTTCCCGGTGCTGGTGCTGCGGGGGATGAGTACCAGCCTGTACGCGCTGGTGTCCGGCGCGGCAGTGCTCTGGCTGGTGGGACCAATCCTGCTCACCGGTCTGGGTGCGGCCCTGCTGGGGCTGGTGCCTGCATTGGCCCCGGCCCAGCGGGTGTGCTCGTGCTGCGCGGAATTTCTGGCAGAGATGCTGGACCGCTGGGCACTCTGGGTGTCCGGCTGGCCCGGGGCACAGATCTGGTTCGACACCGCCTATGCCGCCGCGGTCTGCCTGCTGCTGGCCGGGCTCTGCTGGCTGGCGTTCCATAACAGGGTACGTCTGCGGGTGGCCCTGCCTGCCCTTCTGCTGACGGCGGGGCTTGCCGTTTTCACCGGCAATGCCCTGAACCGGGATGTTGTCCGGGTGGAGCTGGTGGGCAGCCGGAATGCCCCGGCGGTGGTCATCAGCCGGAACGGGAGTGCCGTCATCCTCTTCCGCGGCGGCGACGTGACCCGGTGCGCCGTGGAGACCACGCTGGAGCGCCGGAATATCCGCACGGTGGAGTGCCTGATCGACCTGCGGCTCAGGCCCCGGAGCGCCCAGCGGATGGGGGCGGAACAGCGCATTGCCGTTGACCGGATGGCGCTCTATGCCACCCGCCGTGTCCGCTGCGGCCCGGCAGAGGTGGAGGTGCTCCGCACCCGGAACGGCTGTGTGGCCCGCATCCACGCCGCCGGGCAGACCTTTGTTGCCCTGAGCGGCAGTGCTGCGCTTGCGGCCCCTGTGCAGGCGGATTACCTGCTGGCCTCGCCTGCCCGGCCGGACTGCGTGAAGTATGATGCGATCCTGAGCCTGAGCAGCGATTATCGGTGGATGCCGGAGACTCTTTCTTCGGGGCAGCCCTGCCACAGTTTTTCAAGGGCAGAGTAGGCTTTGAGAGAAAAAATTAGCTTTTTGTCAAGAGCTGTTATATAATAGGAGATATCAAAGTAAAATCCGGAAAGGAATCAAGAAATTTATGGGCATCGTAGTCATCGGCGCAGTGTTTGTGGACATCAAGGGATATCCGCTTTCCACCTATATCCCCGGCGGGCGCAACGCGGGCAGAATGGAGCAGGTCCACGGCGGCGTAAGCCGCAACGTGGCAGAGGATATCGCCAACGTGGAGCTCCGGCCCACCTTCGTGAGCCTTGTCGATGACAGCGGCATGGGTCAGGATGTCATTGACAAGCTGGAGAACCACAAGGTCAACACCCGGTTCATCAAAAAGGTACCGGACGGCATGGGCACCTGGCTGGCCATCTTTGACAACAGGGGTGATGTGACTGCCGCCATCTCAAAGCGGCCGGATACCACACCGCTCATCGGCCTGCTGGCTGAGCAGGGTGACGAGATCTTTGCCGACTGCGACAGCATCGCGCTGGAGCTGGACCTTGAAAAGGAAACGGTCAAGCAGACTCTGAAATACGCCAAGAAGTATGGTAAAAAAGTGTATGCGGCCGTTTCCAACATGAGCATCGCCATGGAGCGCCGGGACTTTTTGCAGCAGATCGATTGCTTTGTCTGCAACCAGCAGGAGGCTGGGCTGCTCTTCTCGGACAATTACGACCATCTCGAGCCTGAGGAGATGTGCAGGGTGCTGGCGGGCAATGTGCACAGCGCCAACATCCCCTGCATGGTGGTGACCATGGGCGGCAAGGGTGCTGTGTTCGCCCGCGCCAACGGCGAGTGCGGCATCGTACCCGCCAAAAAGGTGGATGTCATCGACACCACCGGCGCGGGGGATGCCTTCTTTGCCGGAACCGTCATCGGCCTGACCTACGGCAAGACTCTGGCTGAATCCTGCGAGATCGGCAGCCGCCTGGCCGCCTCGGTCATCTGCATCACGGAAAATGTCTGCCCCCGCTTCCGCCCCCTTGAGTTCGGGTTGGATATCCCGGTGGTGGATTGAGAGAATAAGTAAAAAGGGACGGCGTGGAGCACACGCCGTCCCTTTTGTGGTGTCAGGAAAATGGATGATCTTCAGCTTTGCTGTTCCGGTGTCTGGATCGCATCCGGAAATCAGATCGTGAAATGTGAGAAAAGGTTTTTGTGGTCACTCAAATGAAACGTGAAGCGTTTTGCCCATACAGGCAGCCATTCTTTGCAAAAACTCCAACGAGGGATTGGAATTTCCGTTTTCAAAGCGGGAAATATTGGCCTGTGCTGTGCCCATTTTTTCGGCCAGTTGTTTTTGAGTCAGCCCGGCGGCCTTGCGGCTCTCGATCGCGGCGCAGATGGCTTCGTACTGCGGGCCGAGCTGCTCATATTCAGCGCTGATGAACCGCTTTTTCCAAGAGAACCCACAGATTACGTGCGGCATCACTTTCAACTCGAAAGTGTACATTATAGGAGAATATCTCATCGGACACAACATGAAAAATTTCAAACTGATTGGGTACGATTTATTACACCGGAACGTCTCTTGTCTGAAAGAGGGCGCAGTGGATTTCCTGATTGCTCAGCAACCTACCGCACAAGGATACAGCGGCGTAGAGAGCCTGTGCAATCACCTGATCTTCAAGAAAGAGGTGAAACAATGCAATTACATGCCCATCACCCTGCTTGCGGTGGAGAACGTGGATTTCTATCTGGACGCGCATAAAAAGTAAATCTGATAACTAAAAATAGAAATGGAAACAAAGTATTTGAAAATCAATCCGGCTGATAACGTAGTGGTGGCTATCTCGGATTTAAAAGCAGGCGAGACCATCACGGTAGACGGTCATGCCATCACGTTGAAGGAAGACGTGCCTGCCGGCCATAAGGTGACACTGAAAGATTTCGCCCAAGGCGAGAATATCATCAAGTATGGTTACCCCATCGGCCATGCCGTGACTGCCGTGGAACAAGGACGCTGGATCAATGAAACCCAGATAAAGACAAACCTTGCCGGACTGTTGGATTACACCTACAATCCGGTCAGCGTAGACCTCAATATCCCGAAGAAAGACCTGACGTTCAAAGGATACCGCCGCAAAAACGGTGATGTAGGTATCCGTAACGAGGTATGGATTATCCCCACCGTGGGTTGTGTAAACGGTATCATCGGACAACTGGCCGAAGCGTTACGCCGCGAAACCAACTGCGAAGGTGTGGACGCTATCGTGGCATTCCCTCACAACTATGGCTGTTCACAGCTGGGCGATGACCACGAGAATACCAAGAAAATTCTCCGCGACATGATTCTGCATCCTAATGCAGGAGCCGTACTGATTGTCAGTCTGGGCTGCGAGAACAACCAGCCGGATGTTTTCCGCGAGTTTCTGGGAGATTACGACACAAACCGCGTAAAGTTCATGGTAACCCAGAAAGTGGGGGATGAATTTGAAGAGGGTATGAAGATTCTGCGTGAACTGTACACCAAAGCCAAGACCGATGTACGCGAGGATGTTCCTTTGTCCGAGTTGCGTGTAGGCTTGAAATGCGGCGGTTCGGATGGCTTCTCAGGTATCACCGCCAATCCGTTGCTGGGTATGTTCTCCGACTTCCTGATTGCACAGGGCGGTACTTCCGTACTGACGGAGGTTCCCGAAATGTTCGGTGCGGAAACCATCCTGATGAACCGTTGCCGCACCAAGGAACTGTTCGAGCAGACCGTACACCTGATTAATGACTTTAAGGAATATTTCCTGTCACACGGCGAGCCAGTGGGCGAAAATCCGTCACCGGGCAACAAGGCAGGTGGTATCTCCACCCTGGAAGACAAAGCGTTGGGATGTACCCAAAAATGCGGCAAAGCATACGTTGACGGAGTTATGGGCTATGGCGACCGCCTGAAAGTGAAAGGTTTGAACTTGCTTTCCGCACCGGGCAACGATTTGGTAGCTGCCACCGCCCTCGCCTCCTGCGGCTGTCACATGGTGCTCTTCACTACCGGCCGCGGTACTCCGTTCGGTACGTTTGTTCCTACCATGAAGATTTCCACCAACTCCACTCTGGCTAAAAACAAACCGGGATGGATTGACTTCAATGCCGGAGTCATCGTAGAAAACGAACCGATGGAAAAGACCTGCGAACGCTTTATAGACTATATCATCCGTGTTGCCAGCGGAGAACCGGTAAACAATGAAAAGAAGAATTATCGTGAAATCGCCATCTTCAAGACAGGCGTGACACTATAATCCAATTTTATCCCCAACTTTCCCAATACCCTTACAGCCCTGCCTTCCCTGTTACGAAGGTGGGGCTGTGACCTTTTTCCCCCATATATTGTTATACAGCAAGTCTTTTTGTAACTTTGCACCTCATTTTATAAAATACAAATTCATGAACGGTGAAAAATTAACTCCAATAACCAATAAGCCCAGTCTATGGGCACTCAGTCCACTGCTGGTATTTCTATGCCTGTATCTGGTGACCTCCATCATTGTAAACGACTTCTATAAAGTCCCCATCACGATTGCTTTCATGGTATCCTCGGTCTATGCGGTATGCATCACCAAAGGCCTGAGCCTGAATGAGCGAATGCTGCAATATTCCATCGGCGCAGCCAACAAGAACATCATGCTGATGATCTGGATTTTCATCCTGGCAGGCGCATTCGCCCAAAGTGCCAAAGATATCGGGGCCATTGACGCGACCGTCAACCTTACGCTTCTCCTGCTGCCGGACAATCTGCTGCTGGCAGGCATCTTCCTGGCTGCCTGTTTCATCTCACTCTCCATCGGAACCTCGGTAGGAACCATCGTGGCACTAGTCCCCGTGGCAGCAGGCATCGCAGAGAAAACCGACATGAACCTGGCCTTCATGACAGGTATCGTGGTGGGAGGAGCCTTCTTCGGCGACAACCTTTCATTCATCTCGGATACCACCATCGCCGCCACCCGTACCCAGGGATGCGCCATGCGTGACAAGTTCCGGGTAAACTTCATGATAGCCCTTCCGGCCGCTCTGATGGTTTTCGGCTACTATATTTTCAGAGGGATGGACGTGATGACCACCCACGACATCCAGTCGGTGGAATGGATCAAAATCCTCCCCTACCTGGTTGTGTTGGGAACCGCCATAGCAGGTATGAATGTGGCACTCGTACTGATACTGGGCATCGCCACAACGGGAGTGATCGGCCTGTTCACGGGGAGCATCGGCCTGTTCGACTGGCTCGGCTCCATGGGCACAGGGATCACCGGGATGGGTGAGCTCATCATCATCACCTTGATGGCAGGCGGTATGCTGGAACTGATCCGTTTTAATGGCGGAGTGGACTATATCATCCAAAAACTGACCAAACACGTCAACAGCAAACGCGGAGCCGAACTTTGCATCGCGGCTTTGGTGAGTATCGCCAATTTCTGCACAGCCAACAATACGATAGCCCCATCGAAAGAGGCCTCGGCAAAACGGGGAAAGCCGTGATGGTTAACCGGACGACCTTCATAGTGCAAATATTCATGGCTGTAAAGAGGACCTTCCAACAAAGTCGTCACAGGAATATTATCCTGTGACTTAACATAAATAGAAAAGAAAGGAGCATTATTACCGGTAGTTACCGTGCTATATTTCTTCCCCGGAACATTCATTATTTCCCAATCACGCAACTCTCCTCTTCCACCAAGAGATACGGTACCTGTTCCTATTCCGCCTAAAGGAAGAGCTATCTGAAACAAATGCTCCTTATCATAATGCTTCAACACAGGCCAATCAGACGGTTTCCATTCCTGAGCAGACAATGAGCCCGCTGCCAAAAGAGCCAACAGGCTCCATTTCTGTAAATGTGTAATCATATATATTTAATTTTATCTATTTCTATAACTAATTAGGATTTTGAGTTAAGAAACTGTTTGGGTTTCATTTAAAAGTCTGTCAGTTGGCAGTCTCCTATCTATTTCCTATCTTTAAATATAACGGTCTAATCATATCGAAAAAGTAATAAAATGAGATATTGTACTGAACTAGCTGATAGACAATAGCAAGTTATAGAAAATCTTTTAGATGACAAAGACCGCAAGCGAAAACATTCTAAGGATTTGAGAAGAATTGAAAAGGATAAAAAATGAAAGGAGGATGAATCAGATAATATTCTATGTTGGTTTATTCATGAATTGCTTCTTAAAAAATGCTCTCAAATGGAAAAATTAAAAAAATGTTTTGGTACAGTTGTTTTTTATGTAAAATAAATGTATGTTTGAAGCGTTCATTAAAATGGACAAAGAGTTATAAACAAAAAGCGTTTAGCTGGTTCTGTATAAGTGAAAAGTCGAAATTTCCCGGAAAGTACCAAGAACAGCCATACGTTCAGCCTGCAATATTTGGCGGGGCGTTTCCTGTTTGTACCAAGGGCTTCGGCTTCCGCACTTATAGACGAGGTTAATGCCCTTCCGCTTTTAATTCAGATGGGTTTGCACATAGGGCACAAGCCTGTATATAAAGACATATGATAAAAATGAACAAGTGCAAATCCCGTTCTTATCTGAAGGGTATTATCAAACATTGGAACTCCACCGAAAAGAAATTTCCAATACAAGGCTGATATGTAGGCTTCCACCATTGTCTATGTATCATC
>OMDV01000514.1_pt1 | contig 10644 bp, 10 predicted proteins | sample 1673671 | NCBI WGS metagenome assembly OMDV01 (sample SAMEA103958118, study PRJEB25191) | human gut metagenome | reverse complement strand
TAACAGCAACCAATCCCGACCTTTGCGGATTGAATGTCACTATCCCTTACAAGGAAAAAGTCATCTCTTATCTCGACCATATAGACCCTGTAGCTGCCGAAATCGGTGCGGTCAACGTCATCAAGTTCGAATGGACAAAAGGCAAGCTGAGGCTGACAGGATACAATTCTGACGTCATCGGCTTTACGCGGTCAATAGAATCACTACTTGAATCCTACCATAAAAAAGCTCTCATCTTAGGTACAGGAGGTTCATCTAAAGCTATCAACTACGGTTTGAAGCAACTCGGGCTAGAAACACGATTCGTTTCCCGAAACCGACACGATTACCATACCATCACCTACAAGGAAATCACTCCCGAAATAATGGACGAATACAAAGTTATCGTCAATTGTACCCCTGTAGGTATGTATCCGCAAGCCGACCAATGTCCTGATATTCCTTACGAATGTCTTACCTCACGACACTTACTCTACGACCTCTTATACAACCCCGACACGACACTTTTTATGAAAAAAGGAAGTGATCAGGGAGCCGTGGTGAAAAACGGACTGGAAATGCTTTTGCTACAAGCATTCGGTTCATGGGAAATCTGGAACAAATGATTTTCCGCATCTACCAGAACAAGCCATTAATAACTAATAAACAGGTTGTGCAGTGAAAAAAAAGAAAATTCTTATCAGCGCCATAGTGGGAATCCTTGTATTGGCAGGTATCTTCATTGGAGCAGGCTTGTATATGCTTGACTTTTCCTTACGGCCTATTAACCGTGGGAAAGACATAAAAGGCTCAATGACTTACATACGCGAAACTTATCCACAAGTTGTGCCTTGGATAGACAGTCTGACACAATGCAATGCATTACGCGATACTTTTATCACTGCTCCCGATGGTATCCGCCTGCATGCATTCTATGCCTATTCTTCCAAACCTACGGCAAATACTGCAGTTATCATACACGGATATACAGATAATGCCATACGCATGTTTCATATCGGATACCTCTATAACCACTCGCTTGATTTCAATGTATTGTTGCCCGACCTGCGCTATTCCGGTTTGTCAGAAGGTGATGCTATCCAAATGGGGTGGCTTGACAGAAAAGACGTAATGCAATGGATAAATGTAGCCCCCCACCTTTTTGGCGATTCTCTCCGTACTGTAGTTCACGGCATTTCAATGGGAGCAGCCACAACAATGATGCTTTCAGGCGAAGAGCTTCCGACTTACATTAAATGTTTTGTAGAAGATTGTGGCTATACCAGTGTATGGGACCAGTTTGAAAAAGAACTGGTGACCAATGACATAGCCGAGATAAACGGACAGAACCAATTCCGCATTCTAGGCAGAAAAGACAACACGATCAATACAGGAGGAGTAAAAGTGCAGATAGAACAAGTAGAGGCCGCATTGAAAGAACACCTGTCCGTTCCTTTCCTGATCACCTCCGCCCCCGACGAAAAATTCGGAGAAATCATTGTACTGCTTGCCGAAGGACAACTGCCCGACGACATAGAACAGACCTGCACACATCAATTACCTCCCTACTGGCGTCCCAAACGTTTTGTTCCGGTATTCAAACTTCCCCTGACAGAAACCGGGAAACCCGACCGTGCCATAGCCAAATTACTGGCGCAAAAATAACTCCGATCCATTCATAAAGGGTGAATTCAAAAACCAATCAAACGGTCTTTTTGAATTCACCCTTCTTTCTGTAAAAAAGAATAATTTTCCGTGTTCTCCTACAACTTACGGAAAGCTCAAATTGTTTTCCTATCAGTATATTAAAAAAATCAAATACACGTAGTTTTTTTCCGTTTTATTTTCCCTTATGTCCACTACTCCCGGTGGAATGTATCATTAAATTCTAATTTTGTGAAGCTAGATTTGATACAAAGTATGTTATATAATAACCCAAAACCACAGGATACCAAAGAAGGACTGTCCGACCAAGATTTCAGTATTTATATGGATGCGCACACAGTGCCTTTCAGCAAATACCCCTCTTATATGCCGGCAGGAGTTTTGGGTATATGTACCGAAGGAAATGCCGAGATCCAGGTTGGCCTCCGGAAATATGTTATTTGCGCAAACGACATTCTTATTTTCATGCCGGGATTCCTGGTTTCATTTATAAAATCCAGCCCGACTTTCACCATCGACTATTGTACTTTTTCAAATGTCCTTTTTTATGACGTGATCAATGGAAGTATCAAACGTTTTCCGACCGGTTTTCATACCTACACCCAGACCCACTGCGTCTATTCGCTATCCCAAGAGAAAGCGGAACAGTTCTCCATCTATTTCCGGTTATTATACAACAGAGCCACTTCGCCAACTTATTTATTTACAAAAGAATCTATTACCAATCTGCTGAAATTACCTTTTCTGGAACTTTATGCAGACTATTACAGCACGGTAAAAGAACATAAAGTCACCACCTTGCATAAAGAAGAAATCGGATACTTTTTTCTGGATTTGCTGTTAAAGCATTACAAAGAAAACAAAGAAGTGGCGTTCTATGCCGAAAAGTTGCATGTTTCCTCCAAATACCTGACTGAAGCCTTGACCCTGGTAAGCGGAAAATCCCCCAAAGAATGGATTATACATTATACCCTGCAAGAGATTTACGCACTATTGGAGAATCCATCCATCAGCATACAGGAAATCGTTCAAAGAACCCGGTTTGCCAATCTTGCCACCTTAAGACGTTTCTTCAAGCGACATACCGGAACATCCCTGTTGCAATACCGGAAACAGGACTTATACAAAAATAATCAATAGGTACCTCAATAAAAAAATCAGCCCGTTCCACACATTCTTCCGGAACGGGCTGATCCCTCTATCTACCAAAACTTGTTGTTTTCCTTACTATACTCAAATCCGGCCGCCTTCAGTTTTTTCACCAACAGCTCCTTGTCTACATTCATATCATCACAAAGCTCGTCCAGCGAATGATAGCAGTCACGAAGTTTCATATTCACCATGCTGAAAAGCATCATCGGGTCATCAGGTAATTCCATATCAATATCTCCTTTTTAAAAATCGGCTGCAAAGTTACAAAACTTTTCATAATGATACGTATTCCATCGCCAAATATCGGTTTGACAAAAAATTATCCCCTGCTTTTTATCCTATCAGTCCGTCAGCTTCACCGTTTCCATCTTCCCCGGAACCAAAGTAAGACGCGCCGTTCCATCCCTGTCTATCTCCACTTCCATATACCGGGCCCGGATAATGATCCTTCCGTCTACAGCCAGTACCCCCCACTGGCAGGAGCTATCCTGATAGGCGCAATAACCACCCACCGGATGCAATATCCTCCGATAGACAGGTGGAATCAAAATCCGCTCCGCTGTCCTCAGCCCCCATTTCACTCCTATTTGAAAAGGTACGGCCTCCACACTCCTGCTGATTATACGCTGCCGTTTCCGTTCATACTCGCACTTCTCCTCACGCAAGCGTTTCTCCACACGCTCGTCCGCCTGTCTTCGGAGCAATGCCACCGCCTCATCAAAATCCTCACTCCGGTCCGACGGACGGTTACAGGCCACATAACGCTTTCCATGCCCTTTCTCCACATGATAATACCGTCCCTCCTCATCCATCACCACAATACTTTGATCCGGCAACCGTCCGCTCAGGTAATAAGCACGCTCCTCATCCCCCTCCAACAGACAAACCTGCGGTTCACAACAAAAGCCTCCATCTTCCATGCGGCGGCATCGGGAAGGCACTCTGCCATCGTACATCTTCACATAAAACCCCATCCACACGATGGACGAAGAAGGCAACCCGCATGTATTGGCATACACCTGCCTTGTCCTGCTGTAATAAGTACGGTTCGCCTGTAACAATTCTATGCTCCCGTATCTGAGGACACGCGGGCGGACAGAATAACACCGGCCGTTCCGTAAATCCACATAAGACACCGAATTCCCGGCATGACGGACTTGCAACAAATCATCTTTCAGAAACCTCACCTCACGGCAATGCCCCGGTTCGGCCACCAAAGCCCCCGTATCATCCAGTACCCGGACACACCCGTTCCGAAGCCTCCCCACGGCAAAACGTCCTTTGATACTCAAAATCTCTTTAAACGAAGCGTCCGGCAGCATCTCATCTCCCTTTTCCAATCCCCAAAGACCTGTTTCCTTATCTACAAATGCCCTCAGCCTGCATGACAGTGACTGCTCCTTCTCATCCGGCAAAACCTGCTCTCTGATGGAAGAAAGCAAACGCCCGTGCTCCATAACCACCACCAAGTCCCCACCGGCTTCAGCCGGCCTTTCCACCACCGGAAAAGCGGTAACGGAAGCATCACAGTTCATCCGTCCGGGCAAACTCCTCTTTCCCGCCATCCGTCCCCGGAACATAGCATCCCAGTTCCATCGCTGTGTAGGAAGCCCGAAAATGCGGTACAGCCCCACATTGTCTATCAGCATACACGCCTCCTTGCCCTCCGATCTCCGCAATCCGCGCCCTACCTGCTGCAAATATTTAGCCAGTGACAAAGTAGGACGGGCCAGTTGTACAAACTCCACATCGGGACAGTCGAACCCCTCGCTGAATACATCCACATTCACCAGCACCTCGATTTTTCCATGTCTGAACTCCTCCACCATCCGCTTACGCTCCATAGCAGGAGTCTTGCTGTCCACAGCCACCGCATTCACTCCCCGCCTGCTGTAATACTCCGCTATCCGCCGGGCATGTTCAATGCTGATGGCATACACCATCCCCTTCTTGCCGGAAGCAAACTGCCTGACACTGCGGTACAGGCGCTCGATACCGGGACGCCTGTTCAGTACCGCATCCATCTCTTTCACCTGATAATCCCCATCGGCCCCCCGTTTCTCCAGACCGTCAATGAGCCGCTGCTCCTCGCTGCCGGGACGGATGGATACATAATCGAACACAGACAACACGCCTTTTTCAATAAACTCGGCAATACTCCACGAAGTAACCAGTACCTCGAACAGTTCCGTGAACCCCCTACGGTTCAGGCGGCAAGGTGTGGCAGTCACACCCAGTTTCTTTGCGGCAGGATAACGCTTCCACATCTCCGTGTAAGAAGCGGCCAAGGCATGATGAGCCTCGTCTATCACAATCAGTCCCGGAGCATCACCCGCCTCATTCCAGTGCCGGGACAGCCATTGGACAGACATCACCCTGACCGGAGTATCCTCCCTCCGGATACCATATTTAGCCAGCGTTTCCTCCATTTGCGCCACCAGTTCCCTACGATGGGCAATAAGCCATACCCCGCTGCCGGCAGAAGACACGAACTCACTGACCACAGATGCCAGCAAATGTGTCTTGCCCGTACCGGTAGGCATCTGCACCATCACACTCCGGTGAGCTTTCCACGCTTCCATCAGACGTGTTTTCATCTCTATCTGATAATCCCGCAACATAAATAATTTGCCGATTTGCTAACGTGCCAATGGAGTAAGAGGATAACTGAAAAAATTATTTACTAGCCAGCATATTATTAATCTGCGCCCGTATATTGGCTATCGTACCGCCCGACACAAGCCGTTTGGCAAAAGGTAGCAACGACTTGATGAAAGCCGCTTTCACCACCGTGTGTTTGTCTACATTCCTACAGTTCTCATCGGCCAGCATCTTTCCTACCACCACCGCCAGTTCGCGTGCCGTGGTACACTCTCCCAAAAGTATCTTGTAAGCCCTCATCACCTTTATATCGGGTATATAGACCGATACGTAAAATTCATCATCCGACAGTTCCGCCGGCTCCTGTGCCGGCTTCTCATCCGTCACACTTTCTGTACTCTCCGTTTTCTCAGAATCTTCCGGTTGGTCGGCGGCCTCATCACCCCGGTCGCCATAAAAGTTCTGAATGGCGGAAGACGCCACAGGGGCAATCAGATTGTTTCCGCCATAAATATTTACCATCATATCAGGTTTTTCATTCATATACTATTTCTTTTCTCTATTCTTTAATTATTATCAACAGATCGTTAATCAAAATCCATATTTTATCAATATATAATCAATAGCATGCACCAATAGTAAACAGATAGTAAACGGTTATGAACCGATTTCCATACGTCATTCCCTACCCGTATATTTGTGCAGATAAATCAAAATCAATTTCTTTTATGAAAGAATACATCATGTCATTTTTCAATGCACCCGTCACCAATAAAATACCCACATGTATATGCAGTGTGGCAGGGCTTCATACCTACATCAGCACCAATCCGCAACTGGAAGAACTGACGCGTAAAGTCAGAGCCGGACTCGGAGACAAGCAAGTGTTCCGAAAGAATAAACAGACCCTTTTACCGTATGTCACTCCGGCAGGTATCTTCTCTTACTGCAAAGAGCAATGCATGCAAGTTCCTTCGGGCCTCTTTGTCATAGATATTGACGAACTGGCTTCCACCGAAGAAGCGGCAATGTGGCGCGACCGCCTCTTTGCCGATGAAGTGCTGCACCCCGTACTTTCCTTTGTCAGCCCCGGAAACCAGGGAGTAAAACTGTTTATCCCTTACCGCATAAACCCTTTCCTGAGCGTGGAAGAATCCTTCGACAATGCCCTGCACACCGCATGGGAGTATCTGGAATGGAAATACGAGCTGAAAGTGGACAGGGCCAATGCCGACTTGTCCAGAGCCTGTTTTCTGTCGCACGACGGAGAAGCGAAAATCAATAACCATAAATATTAAAAAATGAACGATTCTATTTCTATCTTGGAACAGCTGGTAACAGCCATCGAACAAGCGGGAGTCAATGTGGCCCCCACCTATCAGGAATATATGCCGCTGGCCTTTGCCATAGCCAACAGTTGCGGAGAAGAAGGACGCACCCGGTTCCACCGCATCTGCTGCATATCCGAAAAGTACCACCACGATGAAGCAGACAAACTGTACGGACATGCCCTGACCAAAGGAACAGGCAGAAATTCCCTGGGAACCGTCTTCCATCTGGCAGAGGTGGCCGGGGTGAAAATGGACCCGAAACTTGCAAACTTGCAGAACTTGCAGTCTCTCCACACCCACACACGTGCGCGCGTATCCTATAATGCCCATCCGGATGCTTCCGACGGGACTCCGCCCGATGCCGTTTTCACGGACCCAGCCTCCCCCCTGTCCGACGGCGTGTCCAAGACCATCCTCCCTGCCCGACTTCCCTCTTTCCCCGACTACCGCTGGCCCGCCTTCCTGCAAGGAATCATAGACTGCGGTAACTCTCCCGCCCAACGGGATATCCTGCTGCTGGGTGCGGCAACCGTGCTGGGAAGCACCCTCAACAAACTGGTAAGTTTTGTGTACGGACGAAAGCACAAATATCCCTGTCTGCAAGTATTCGTCACCGCGCCTCCCGCTTCCGGCAAAGGTGCACTGACCTGGGTACGCCGTTTGGCAGAACCCATACACAACGCGCTGCTGGACACCTACCGGGAAAAAATAAAGACCTACCGCATGGAAAAGACCAAATGGGACACTTTGGGGAAGGAAAAGGCAAATACCCCCGAACCCGAACAGCCCCAGCTGAAAATGCTCCTCATAGCCGGTGACAATACCGGTACAGGCATACAGGAAAACCTGATGGACTCCGGAGGCGTAGGACTGATATGCGAAACCGAGGCCGACACCGTGAGCACCGCCATTGGAGGCGACCACGGACACTGGAGCGACCTCCTCCGGAAATGTTTCGACCATGACCGGCTGGCCTACAACCGGCGCACCAATCACGAATACCGCGAATGTAACGTCACGTTCCTCTGCGTACTTCTCAGCGGCACGCCTGCACAAATCAAGCCCCTTATCCCATCGGCCGAAAACGGATTGTTCTCTCGCCAGCTGTTCTACTATATGCCTGCCATTGAAGAATGGGAAGACCAGTTCAACGAAGCGGATACAGACTATGACTCCCGTTTCCTGGAATGGGGGGCACAATGGAAAGAAGTGCTGGACGCCATCACCGCTTCGGTGAGCAACATCAACATGAAGCTCACCCACGAGCAAAAAGAGATATTCAACTTCCACTTTGCCCGTGTATTCGGACGAGCCTCCGCCATTCACGGTAACCAGATGAAAAGCGCCGTAACCCGTATTGCCATCAATATCTTCCGCATCATAAGCATTATCGCCCTGCTGCGCTCTCTGGAATCCCTGCTGCCGGGAGGCGAAAGGAGCGGTGAACCACAGGAAAACATCGTGCGTACCCTGCTGAACTGTCCCGGACTGACCCCGTCGGCCCATATTCCACAAGAAAACATAGCAGACGGAATCGTACCGCAATTCAACCTCTCCATCCGCACCGACGACTTTTATGCCGTGCTGGCCCTGGTGGAACCTCTGTACCGCCATGCATGCCACATTCTCTCGCTCCTGCCCGCAGGAACCCCCACCGCACCATCGGCGAACATGACTCCCGAAACCCTGTTCGACTGCCTTCCCCTGCGCTTCACCCGCAACGAAGCCATCGACAAAGGAGAACAGGTAGGAGTTCCGGCAGGCTCGGTGGACTCGCTGCTGAAACGTATGACCGAACGCGGACAGCTGGTCAAAGTGGGGCGTGGCGAATACGAATTCAACGCGCGCATGCACACACGTACGTGTGTGGGTGTGAGAGAGAGTGCAAGTTCTGCAAGTTTGCAAGATTCCTGAATTTAAAATGTATAAATATGAAAGATTTCCTTTATTTCCCATCCATGACAAAAGGTAGCCTGGCTCTGCTCTATTTTCCCGGTTCAAATCCCCGGATAGCCACCCGGCATCTGATGAGGTGGATAAACGGCTGTCCCCCTTTGATGGAAGAGTTATCCGCAACGGGTTACCATACCTCGCAAAAAGTCTTCACGAGCCGCCAAGTGACACTGATCAACCGGCATCTGGGCAGCCCCGGATAGCCCTGCAAGCTCTTTGGAACAGGATGAAAGCCATAAAGTGCCACAAGGTGTCATAAAGCGTCAGCACGCATTTCACAGTACCTATCTTTGCAATGTCAACAATGAGGGAGCCGATACGTTACTAACCTTCGGCCTAGCATGTTACTAACATGTAACCCCATACGTTACTAACCTTCAGCCTTACACGTTACCTACGTGCAATCCGCAAGAAAAGTAAAGTATTCTCCCTCTTCACTGACGAAATTCATTTTTTATTTTTCATCTCTTAAAACCCTATTTATCATGATCAACTACAGCACCTGCATGCGTGGTAACCCCACCGACAAAGACGCGGCCAAGAAGGCGTATGCCAACGCCCAGTACTCACAAGTAATGACACTGGACAAGTTCTGTTACCACATTGCCAGCCACGGATGTGTATACTCGCGCGCCGATATCCAAGCCATCCTTATTCTTGCCGTGGACTGCCTGCGCGAGCAGTTGTTGAACGGACAGCAGATACAGATGGGCGATCTGGGCGTATTTTCGAACAGTATCCGAAGCCTCGGCGCCCATTCGATGGCAGAGTTCACTGTGGAGAACATCACCGAGGTGAACGTACTGTGGGCTCCGGGCGTCCGTTTCAACAACCTGCGCCAAGATGCCGAATTCCAACTGGTTCCCACGCGCAAGGCAGCCGCCGAAGTAGTGAAGGCATTGAAGGCCGGAAAGACTACGGTAGACCTGACGGGCAATTCTTCTGCCGCCGGCATTGCCGCTGACGACGCTGACGCCTCCCGCATTCCAGCCGCCTCCGGCGAACCGGCAGACGAAAATAGCTGACCGGCTTGTTCCGCTCCACAGAGATAGCATGATGTGATTATGGAACACGGGCGACACGGACTCTTCTTTCACTCCCCCGTGTCCGTCCGCCAGTTCCGTAACCTCCTTTTGTTCCATTCGCATTTTAAACTGACAAAAAACAGATATTTCCATGAATGAATCCAACCACGAATCCAAGAAAATCACCTGGACACAAATCCTCCGGGCAGTTATCCAGGCAGCCATCGCGGCACTCACCGCTTTGGGCATTACCAGTTGCGCATCCCTCATCTAAAGAACAAACACAACATTTTCCAATTCTCAATTTATTATGATACAAGAAACATTCCCAATGATAATCGGTGAGGAAGAAATGAAAAACGAACGCCAACTCCTCACCGTAGAGGACGGACCGCTGATGCAAGGACGCGAATCAGTGCGATACCTCATCCTCCACTGTAGCGCCACACGTTGTGACAAAGACTATACTGCCGAGCAATTACTTCGTGACCATAAGACCCGTGGTTTCCGGACTGTAGGTTACCACTTCTATATCCGTCGCGACGGCACCATCACCCAGCACCGCAAACTGCTGGAAGTGGGGGCACACTGCCGTCCCTGGAACCGTTGCAGCATCGGCATCTGCTACGAGGGCGGTCTGGATGCGGACGGACATCCGGCAGACACCCGGACCGCAGAGCAGACAGAACAGCTTACCTTGTTGCTGATGCGTCTGGCAAAGCTTTTTCCCGGTGCCCGGATAAGGGGACATAGGGATATGAGCGGAAGCATCCCGAAGGCTTGTCCGTGTTTTGACGCGGAAGGGGTGTTCGGATATTTGGAAAGGTAATTTCTTTTTCCAAGGTTTCCTTTTGCCAGTGTTCGTTTCTGCTCTCAAGTAGAGAGTGATACTACTGGCAGAGGGAATTTTTTACTAAGATCATCCGGCCGGTACCGAC
>OMDV01000512.1_pt1 | contig 10682 bp, 9 predicted proteins | sample 1673671 | NCBI WGS metagenome assembly OMDV01 (sample SAMEA103958118, study PRJEB25191) | human gut metagenome | reverse complement strand
GCTTCGTCCAAAAGCTGTCGTTCCTCGTGAGACATATCGGGGATCAGCAGACTGAAAAATATGTGGAGCTGCTGGATCTTTGCTGCAAGTTCAGATAACTGGATGCCTGGACCGTCCAGAAGTTCATTCACCGAGCGGTCTACCCGCCGAATCTCCATGACATTGATGCAGTGGGGACTGGCCGGTGAAATCTGGATAAAGGAGCCGCCCACATTGGAGCAGGCGCGATGGAATTCATGGCCTTTTAGGGGCGCAACAATGAAAATGGGGATATTTTTCCGCCTCATTCGCAGCGCCATCAACTGCATGGTAAAGGTTTTGCCTGCTCCGCTCGTGCCAAGGATCGACATATTGGCGTTCTTATAGACCGCAGAATTGAAGATGTCCACGATGATAAGGGAACTGTTGTACTTGTTGACACCCAGCAGGATACCGTTATCATCACACATCTCATAGGATGTAAAGGGATAACAGCTTGCGGCACCGCCTGTCAGCAGGTTGCGCTTACCCCGCTCATACAGTTTCTTTTCCATTGCCACCAATGGCAGGGCAGATAAAAACGCCTGTTCCTCCCGAAAATGGCAGGTGCAGGCGTTCATGTCTTGTGAGAGCAGGAGCTTCTTCATTTCGCTGACCTTCCATTCCAAGTCTTCCTCGTTGGAGGCAGTAATGGTAATCAGCAGATTCAAGTAGTAGAAGTCCTCGTTGTTGGCAAGGCCCTCTTTGAGAAAGTACCCGCTTCGGATAGCGCCATCAATGTCATCAAAGTCGGTGTTGGTGTCGCTGGCGTCCTTGATTTTGGAACGGTTGATACGCAGCTGCTGTCCGACTTTCTGGATGATGGTTTCTTTGGGCTGACGGGAGAGGAACATATCCATATCGATCCCATCACCGGCATTGACGATAAGACTGAGCCAGCCGGCTGGAACCTGCGTTTTGTAGCCATCAGAGGGCACCAGCAAATAAGCATAATACAGACCGTCAATGCAGATATGGTGACCATGCGTGAAGTCAATGCTTTTTGGCGCACAGAATTCGGTGGCAGGGATATGGTCGATCTCACTGTCGCGCCCTTTGGCAAGGTACTCAGCCACAACCTCCTGTGCCCGGACGGAGAGCGGCTTTACAGCACTTTCATTTCTACAGAGCAGGTTATAGAGGACATCTACGGTAAACTCATCCCAGTTTTCCGGAACGATGACCTCGTTACCGCACTGACGGAGGTAGTTGGTAGCAGTATGGACTGCACTTTGCAGGGCATTGATTGCCTCGCCTTCTTCATCAGAGCGCTTGGTGTTGCTCCACGGCTCATATTCAAAAATCAGGAAGAAACGTCGGGTAATTGCCTCACGGGAACCGATCTGTTGAACGAACTGGAGGTAGTCTTCCTGCATGAGCAGACATTGTTCATTGGTCTCCTGTTCCATCTCCTTCCGAACGGTATCCAGATGGCGGTTGATCTCTGCCCGACGTGTCAGTACCTTGATTTGCAGCTTGATGGGGCTGATTTTCAAGTAGGACACAAAGGAATAGATGATGTTCCGCTGTTCCTGGGCGCTGCGCAGCATAAAATTGATGGGTACTACCTCGACGACCTTGACATAGCGGTGGTCCTTCGTGTAGATGATGCCGTTTTCAATTTTGGAAATCGGCAGATAATCTGCTACCGGGTTAAGGCAGGCGGGCTTCGGCTCCTGAGTGCGGATAGGGCGTTTTACTTTGCGCTCTTTGGAGACCTTCTTTTTTTGCTTGGCGGCTTTCTTCTCCTTGGCAGGCTTCTGCTTTTTCACAGGACGGAGTTTTTGGCGGATCTCGTAGCTACGAACTTCATCAAACTCCGCTGGGAAATCCTCTCTGCCGGAGCGCCGTGACCGCCTGGGAGCCTTATCGGGCTTGTGTGCCTTCTTTTTAATATGCTTGCCGCCATGCTCTGCCGCAGGAACCGCATCTTCTGCGCTGTTACCGCCTACAATGCGGCGGTTTCGCAGGTACTTTATGAAAATCAGCAGAAAAGAGGAAAGGCTCTCACCGGAAATTCCGATAAGCGCCACCAATGCTGCTGGCAGTGCGGTCAGGCACAAAGCGATGATACGGGCAGTCAGGCCAAGAGGAAGCAATGAAAAAACCGGCACACCAATGGCAAATGCCAGGATGCCGGCTTCAATCACATTGCGGGCTTTGAACATACCACCGAAGAAGGTGCCTGACTCGATGAAATTAGGTGGTATTATGTAGGTATCTCGGTCGATTTTATGATTCATGATTAACCTCGTTTCCGAAGCCGGGCGGGCACATCAGCCGATAATCCAGAACGGACCGCCAGCTCCAGCGCGCCGGCTGGCCTCATTTAAGATAATGGACAGATCCCAGAGCTGTTCGCTCCGTGTGTAACTGGCAGGGTCAGCCACCATGATCTTGCCGTCTTTTACGCCACGCAGGACAATGAAGTGACCGGAAGAGGTAAAGTGGCCTTCAGACATGATTGCTACTACCAGTTTACCATTAGCCAGTGCGTCTGTGATGCGCTGTGGTTCCGCAGTGGTACAGCCGGAAACCGGAAGCCCCCATTCCCCAGCGGCGGCAGGTATCAGCGCATGGTAAGAACCACTGCTTTTACACCAGTAGCCGTTGTTGTAAGACCACTCGGCCATCTCCACAGGGTCAACCATATCGTCCGTCAGAGAGGACACCACGATTGCCATAGCGGTAGGGCCGCAGCCATAACCGCCAATATTGTCCGTACCATATGCTTTACCGGCATAGCGTTCATCCAGCTGATTGTAGTAAACAACAGGTGTGATCCCGTCGGTGAAAGTAACATCGCCCAGAGCGGTGATGCTGTTTCCGGTCCACGCTTCCAGATTTTGCAGCAGACCATCGCCCAAGAACAGGCTTAGGTTGGAAGCGTAATCAGATGCAAGCTCCTTTTGGTCATCGGTAAGCTGGAATACAACATCAGAAAAATAGGACTCACCGTTGTAACGGACAGTATAGACCATCCATGTTTCGGACACCGTTGTTTCTTCCCCAGTCTCCGGATCAGTCACGGTGCTCTCACGAATCTCTTGCTTGCTGGTGTAGGAATATAGATGCTGTTTGTTTTCACGCAGGGTGGCGGCAAGGTCATTCAGAGAAATGCTTTCAAAATCCTTGTCTTTGGCCGCACAATACTGAGAGATAAACAGGTTGGCGTTATAAATGGGACCGCCGGAATAGGCATTTTTGACCTCCATATGGTCGGCTCCCGATGCCGCAAAGTCAGCTTCGATTCGGGCAAGTACATCATCCAGTGCCTCGCCCAAGATGCCGTTGAGGGTAAAGGTGATCTCGTTGGCGTTCTCAATAATCGCTGTTTCGCTATTCAAAATCGGAATTTCGGGGTCAGATGGCGAAAAGGCATTGGTCAGTCCGCCGAAAATAAGACCGGGGAGCATGAGAACAAATAATACCGGCAGCATAAGCAGGGCAATGACTGCCACAATGATTTTTCCGATATGCTTCCGGCCTGCCCACACTGCGCCTGCAACTGCACCGTAAGGACCGCCTGCGGCAGCGCCTTTGGCAGCGGAGGAAATAGCTTTTCCGGTTTTGATTGCGCCGCGGATGGTATGCGCTGCGGAGGCACCGGTCTCCACAGCTTCGGAAAAACTGCTTTTTTGATCTTCTGGCATTTATATCTTGTCCTTTCTCCTCGGGGCTGGAGGCAGCTTTTTGACAATGGACTCGTTGAAGGCGATAGAACCGTCAGGAGCCATATAGGGCGATTTGTCAACAGCATCCACAGCGTACTGCTTATACCATGCTGTGCCATCCACGGCATGAACGGTGGTGTACTGGCCTTCCGGGGCAACATATTGGTCTGCGTGGTACATACCAAAGGAGATGCCTTCGGGATGTTCCTCGGTCACTTCTGTTCCGGTGATGCGGCCGCCGCCGATTTCGACATTTTGGAAGGTTGGAATATTTTCAGCTCCGGATTCCAGTGCCGCATATCCCATGTAAGAGTGCAGGGCTTCGGCGGCTTTTTCACCGGAAATGGAACCCATCTGGCTGATACTGCCCGTGGCTACGCTACCGATTACATTGTTGGCAAAATTGCCGCCCTTACTGATGGAAGAAGCGTACATATGGCCGCCGATCCCTCCGGCTGCAGCATCGCCTAAAAGACTGCCAAGACCGGAAGGCTTGGAGCCGGGAGTTGTGGTGGCTGTTTTGATGGCGCTGTTTGTGACTTTTCGGCTCACCACTCCAGCAAGACCGCCGCTGGCAAAACCTGCTCCAAAGCCGCCGCTGCCTTTACCACCGTTTGAGTTGACATTGGTGGAACTGCTGTTTCTCCCGCCGCCAAAGTGGTGACTGGAAAAGTTCTTGATGCCGCCGATGCCTCTGGCAGCAATCATAGCCTCAGCCAGCATGCTGCCGCCGGTATGTCCTACATTGACACCAAGACTGGAGAGGAAGGAATCGATTTTCTGGCCGACTTTGAGAAAGCCGATAGCACAGAGAAACCAGATAAACACATTGCCGGAAACGGCTTCTTTTCCCACAGCGTCTACCTGAGCCTGCACATCGCTTTCGGAGATAGCGGCAAAAGCCGGCTGGCAGAGCAGGCAGGAGAGAATTGCGACTGTAAAGGCCGCAAACAAAATTTTTTTAAGTTTCTTCAAGGATAAGACCTCCTTACAACGAAAGCGGGTTCGCAAGGAAGGACCCCACCATGCTTGTGAACAGGCGCAGGCACCACGCGTTCATGACCAATAGGAAAATTTGACCGCCAAGCATCCGGCACCAGGATTTCCAGATGTTTGCTGTGGTCTGGCTGGCGCCCATAGAAAAAGCCACAGGAGCCGTGTAGACCAGTACACCGAGCAGCACATACCGTTCGGCTGCCTCGAACAGAAGTTTTAGGTAGTTCCAGGCCAGGATGAGAACCAAAATCAAGGTAATCAGCGCCACAGCCCCATTGGCACACACACCGATGATGACCAGCATCACGGAATTGAAATCTGCAAAGCTTAATGCAGGAAGGTCGGACTCCATGATCCAGTGGTAGGGGGTGCCGCCGATGGTAAGAACAATATTGACGATCTCATCTGAAAAGAGCGTCAGCAGGATAAAAATAACGGAACGGATACTCAGCTTTACCGGGTCTTCTGCTTCCACACCTGCGCCAAGACCGAAGTTTTTGAATAACTGCCAGACCCAGTTGAGCAGGATGATCCCGATTGCCAGAGCCACGAAAACAGAGTACATAGTCTCTGCTGCGGGAAAATAACGCAGAAATACAGCCATATCACAGCCCAGCGCACCCAAAACCGATGTGGTCACCAGATCAAGACCGGCCATTACCTGTTCTGCGATCCATTCCACTATGCCGTCTAAAATGCCCATAAATGCAAGCCTCCTTTCCGGCGAGCAGTCAGACGGTCAATCAGCCTGTCCATTGTCCGCCACTAAAGAGCGGCGTCACATACGCCATGATAAAGCCCAAGCCATTGAGGATAGCCCAGGTGATACAGATTCGTTTGAGCCAGGCGCGGCTTTCATCCACCGTCCGTCCGGAACGGGAGAAGTTCATGAGCAGCAAGGCTACCGAAGCAGTGACGATGGCGGCGATAGTGGAGATGGCAAGGATTTGGGTGTATACATCCTGCATGATCTCTTTGGCCTTGGTCCATACATCTGTTGCCGCATAAGCCGGCTGGCAGAACATCATGGACATCATCACACACAGGAAGGCGCTGTAAGCTACTTTGGGCAGCGAAAGCCTGCGCTTGGACTGGGTATCCGGCTCCTGAAGCTGCGGAGTTTGAGGGGTTTTCGTTTTCTTCAATTTGCGATCCTCCAATTCTGAATGATTTTTTGATGCTCAATAGGGAACAGAAAAACCCACACCTGTCAAAACAAATGTGGGCTTTCAAATGGCCGGGCGGCCATCTGGGCAGCAAAAAAGCACCCTGATGAAAGGTGCCGTTACTGTCCTGTTCGGTTTTGGGTGCAAGTTTGAGCATATTCAGTTTAACACATCGGTATTTACACTGAAAGAGCAGAACCATGCCAATTTTGTTCCCGAATTGTGCCAATTATTTGCCCGATTGTCCGGAAGGTGATTTTGTCTCTGGAAAGAACTGTTCCAGCATGTCTAAACTGTCCTTGGAGGTATAGCCCCAAAGGACGGAACTGAGGGCTTCAATAGCTTCCCGGCGTTTGCGGTAGTAGGTTCTGAAACTGATGTCACGAATATGCGGTCGTAGGGTCTCGATGATTTCCTCAACATTTTTGAGCTGCTGCGGCGAGAGGAAGGAGTAGTACAGCAGCCAGTAATATGCCTCACCGTTTTTGTGCTTGGTACGCAGCAATTCGATTGCGGAATCCAGCAGCTTGAGCATTTTGTGGCTGCGTTCAATGCATTTGGCATGATGCTCGATGTCGCTTCCGGCCAAATCAGCGCCAGCCAGATAGACTGAATCCAGAAAATCCTCAATGGAGGTACCATACTCAATCTCAAACTTGGTGCGGACATGCTGGACAGAAAGCTCCAGGCTCCACACAACATCTCGGTATTTTTTCAGCAGTTTCCAGGTATCATGGTACAGGGGATTATCAGCAACATCAGGTTCAACAAATTTTCTCATTTCAGGTTCCTCCTATTTTCGTGCTCCTCAGAGGGAGTGAGTGTAAGTTCAAAAGTGGCGATTGAAGTGTTTGTGCCGCAGAGGATGGTCAGACCAAAGTGGGCCGTGGATTTCCCTCGCGCACGCGGAATCAACTCTTCCCAGCAGTCGTCCGATAAGGGATATAACTTATAGCGGGAGAACGGGCAAGAAAAGCAGGAAATCCCTTGCGTAGATAGGATGTCAGCCATCTTGCGGAGTATCGTTTCAATGTGCGATTTTGAAACGCTGGAAAGTGCATCCGAAACAATGACCTCATGCTCAGAGATGGAATGGCTCTCTTCGGTTTCAGCAGTTTCCGGAAGCTCCAGATGAATGTTTAAGGTCATGGCAACTTCCTCCTTGTCGATTAAAACATCGGAAATCTCAAACATGGTGGACAGGTAGTTCTGCAGGTAGATCACGCTTCCATGCCGGCCGGGAAACGACATGATAGAGATATACCCAAGACCGTCCAGCTTTTTCAGTATCCGGCATACGGTAGCGCGTGACAGCCCCCAGCGGCAGGAGAGTTCGGTATAACTGACCAACGGGTTTCCTGTACCATTGCGAAAATAGGCTACCGGACCGACCTCTGACCCCTGCACCTGCGTATCGTTGTAGACAGCGGATACCCACAGATCCAGAACGATGTCCATTTCAGAGCAGCGGGCAGAGCTGACCAGTTCCAGGGCAACAGAGACTGGCAGGAAGAAAAAACCGGTATCCTTTTGGCATGGGGCATTGTACTCCAGTGCGGAATTGTGGCGGGCCCAGTGGAGGATTTTATATTTGACTACATTGCCACGGCCCAGCAGTGTATAGGAAATCAAGTGCTGCTTCTGAAGGGTATCCAGCATGGACAGCGCCTGCCGATGAAAGCGGGTGCGGAACCAGCAAGACAGTTCCTTGACGGTGCAAACCCATTCGCCGGGCGAGACTGTATAACTGATCCCGTCAATACGGCGATATGAGGTGCGGAAGTTTGCATAGCTGCAAAGTACAGTAAAATGAAAAAGGCCGGAGCCTCCGTTTATGCGGATGCTCCGGTCGTTGATCAGTTTGTGGATGAACTCACGATAAATCCGGCATCGTGGGTAATCTACCACTTGTTTAATTTGAAGTTGGTATTCAGGCATGGCAGTCTCCTCTTTACTAATTATTAAAGGTAGGGAAATAAAAGTCATAAAATGTTTCAATAAAAACCGTTGACTTGGATGGGCTTGGAGGTTATCATATAATATGTATGCGTCTGCGATTAAACAAACAAGCCGTTCTTCATGTAGAGATTATGGTGGATACGGCATACTGGGATAGCATAGCAGAATGCTGCCATTCCTGTGCCAGTAATATGCCATAACAGACGCACTACAACTTTCTACAATTTTTCTACAACTTTTGAGGCGAAAAGGACGGCACAAGAGGACACAAGACGAATGAAAAAAGTTTCACGAATCGAGTATTGTGCGAGTTTTGAACCCTTACAGAGCGGCATGGGGCAGGATGGAGAGAGCAAAATTTTATTCCCGACAATGAAGTCCTTAGATGGTGTAAATAAGAAAAATGATGTAAATAATACAGCTTCTGAAGCACCTGAAAAAAATGTAAAAACTGAGTCTGAAAAGATTGATTTTTCTAAGGTAAAGGTAGAGCCTTTATTTGAGGAATTTGTTGATTTTGATACATTCAGCAAGTCAGATTTCCGTGCAGTAAAGGTTAAAGAGTGTGTTGCAGTACCGAAGTCAAAGAAACTGTTACAGTTTACTCTTGATGACGGAACAGGCACAGACAGAACCATTTTAAGCGGTATTCATAGCTTTTATGAGCCGGAAGAACTGGTTGGAAAGACGCTTATCGCTATCACAAATCTTCCACCGAGAGCTATGATGGGCATTGACTCTTGCGGTATGCTCCTCAGTGCTATTCATGAAGAAGAAGGCGAAGAAAAGCTTCATCTTCTGATGGTAGATGACCACATTCCGGCAGGTGCAAAGCTCTATTAAGATGATGTAAAGATGTACCGTTTTACCAAATAGACGGGACGTACTTCATTTGATAAAAAACTAAAAAAACAGCGATTTACATCAAACTTACATCAATTGATGCAGAAATCGGTGCAAGCAAGAAAAAATCGCATAATTGGCAGAATGAATGGGCAGTCCTGAAATCGGGATTGCCCATTTTTAGAAGAAAGACGAAAAACTCTTGACCTGCACGCAGCGTATACGCTTATACTATCAACATAAATCATAAGGAGGTGCATCGGATGTTATTAAATGAAATTATAAATGAGGTTGGAATGACAAAGCGTGCAGTTAAGTATTATGAAGAAAAAGGATTGCTGTCAGTGGATAAAGATAACAATGGTTATCGTAACTATACTGCACAAGATGTTGAAACTTTAAAAAAGATTTCAGTATATAGAAAACTCGGTATTAGTATTAAAGACATACAGAGCCTTTTGGAAACTGGCGACAAAAGTATTCTTCTTCGTATTTATCAAGAAAAAGTGCAGGAAAAAGTTTTAAAAGACTCAGAACTTGAAGCTTTGAAGCAATTTATAGATGATGGTGACGCAGACAAAGCAAATGAGGCACTTGATTATCAAACCGTTGAAAATGCAATTGAGTCTTTGCTACCGGGAAAAGAATGGGGAGATTATTTTAAAAGTCATTTCAAACCATTTCTTAATGTAAGGTTGAAGACTCTGGAACAGAAGCAGGCACTACAGAATATATTAGAATATTGCGATGAAACGACATTGAAAGTTCCTTTTATTATGGGAATAGGTGCGAAGATGATAGGTGGGATTGCACAAGAAACCAGAAACGCAGATGAGATGATAGCCTATTATCGTGATATGAGTGAAAGTGAATATGAAAGACTAAAAGAAAAAGTATGGAAAGGTGCTAAAATGAAAAACGGTATAATGAAATACCATCCAGCATTTATTGCACAGAGAAAAATGCAGAAAGAGTTACAAAATAAAGGATATAACGATATATTCATTCCTAATTTAATGGTTCTGTCTCCAACGTATGCAGAATATAAGAAAGCGTTAGATAATGTGAACGATAGAATGTGTAGAGAACTTGGACTGTATTATGATAGCAATTATAACTTAGTTATTAAAAAAGATAATTCTAAGTAAAAGTTAAACTACCCTTTGGGAGAGGAGAAATCCTTTTCTCAAAGGGCTTTTTCTATTTATACGGATATTCGCAAACTACAAGATAAAGCCAAAACTTCATATACTCTAAGCACAAGGAGGTTGAGGTTTGGCTATGAATAACAGTTTAGCAGAAGTACGCCCGGAACTTGTTTCGGAGTGGTCGGAGAAGAATTTACCGCTTACACCTGATGATATTACCTTTGGTTCAAATAAAAAAGTATGGTGGAAAGGTACTTGCGGTCACGAATGGCAGACAAGCGTTAAGGCTCGTTCTAATGGAGAAAAATGCCCGATATGTTCCGGTGCGAGAGTGATTGCAGGTATTAACGATTTGGCGACATTAGAGCCGCTACTGGTAAAGCAGTGGTCGAAAAAGAATAAGATAAAACCGACAGAGGTTTCTATTGGTTCTCATAAGAAAGTGATTTGGAGATGTGAGAAAGGACACGAGTGGGAAGCTGCGTAAGGTCACCAAAAGCAAGACAGTATTTCCAAGCGATGACAGCCTGTTAAAAATGCTCTATCTGGCTACTATGGACATCACTAAAAAATGGACCGGACGCCGCAGGGACTGGTCCCAGATACGAGCCCAGCTGGAAATCTACTTTGAAGAACGGCTGGAAAAAGCAGAATTCTAGGGAAATCTATTTGACATGAGCATTTATACCTGTATAATGCAGATAGAGCAGAGAACCAAAATCTGGTCTCTGCTCTTAGTATAACTATCAATAAAATCTTATGTCAGTTTTTTGAGTTTACACAAAACTTGAAACGGTCTCGATAAAAAATCATCTAATGCCCCTCCATTTTTAATATTTTTCGTTTTGTTTTTGTAAATTCTTAACTATTATTGCAGA
>OMDV01000511.1_pt1 | contig 10692 bp, 9 predicted proteins | sample 1673671 | NCBI WGS metagenome assembly OMDV01 (sample SAMEA103958118, study PRJEB25191) | human gut metagenome | reverse complement strand
CTGTGTATTGAATCAATTCAGCCGGGGCAGCGCCCCGGCTGTTTCACGGAGGGTATCCATGGCAACAGAATTTTCCAGAACGCTGTCCCTGCTGCGGAAAGAGCGGGGCGTTTCTCAGCGGGTGGCCGCTGCGGATCTGGGGGTGTCTCAGGCTCTTTTGAGCCATTATGAAAACGGCATCCGGGAGCCGGGCCTTGCCTTTGTGTCCAAGGTCTGCGACTACTATCACGTCTCCGCAGACTATATGCTGGGCCGGACACTGGCCCGGGACGGCAGTATGCTCACCGCCGAGGAAATTTTGAACGCCGCTGAGCCGGGCAATGTGCTCCAGGGCAGCGTGCTGGCCACCCTGCGGGGCAAGCTCATCACCAGCGCCAGCGGCGTGCTGTTCGGCCTGCTGGGCAAGCTGGGAGACAAGGATGCTATCAACGCCGCGGCGGACAGTCTGGGCTGCCACATCTACCTGCTTTACCGGTTGCTCCACCGGGCCGCCGGAGGCAGCACCGCCTATTTTGCTTTGCCCGAGGAGGACTGCGCTGCAGGCGCCGCCTCCGCCGGGGCCTCTCTGGCCCGGACGGACTACGCCCGTGCGCTGGCGAAACTGTCCCGTGAAAAGGCCGCCTTTCCGGATATGTCCCATGAGACGCTTAACAGCGCCTTTCCCGGCCGGAGCCAGGGTATGATCCAAGTCCTCAGCACGGCGGACGGCCAGCTCAACCGCCTGAATCAGTCCGGCCTGAAATGAGTGTGCAGTCTCTGGCCTTTCTGGCCTTTTTGACCGTCACCGTCTGCGTCTGCCGTCTGCTGCCCAAGGAACGAATCTGGGTGCTTTTGGCGGCCAGTCTGGTGTTTTACCTCTGGGACGGCGCTCCAGCGGCTCTGTGGGGGTGCGGACTGCTGGCGGTGTCCTCTTTTGCCAGCTATCTTGCAGCCAACACGCTGCGAAAGCACCGCCGAAAAAGCGTCCTTCTTGCCGTCGTCTGCTATCACATCGCGGTATTGGGGATTTTCAAGTACACCGGTTTTTTCACCGGCGGCGCGGTAGCGGTCGATCACATCAGGGAAGCCGATCACTTCGCCCATCTTCATCTCTTCCACCACGCGCGGCTCCACAACGTAAACGCCGGTGTTGGTCAAAAAGTTCAGCTCCGGCTTTTCCCGCATGGCGGCAATGCCGCCGTCCTCGCCCAGTTCCACCACGCCGTAGGGCACGGTGTAGTGCTTGAACGCGCAGATCATCGTGACCAGGTTGCCGTGGGATTTATGGTACTCATAAATGTCGCCGAAGTCTACATCCAAAAGCGTGTCACAGTTCGTAAAAAAGAACGGTGCTTTGATTTTTCCTTTCAGCAGGCAAAGCCCGCCGCCGGTGCCCATGAACACTTCCTCGTCGGCAAAGTCCACGGTATAGTTCTTTTCCAGCTCATTGAAATAGGACTTGATCATGCCCTTTTTGTAGTTCACGATCATTGTGAAATTGTGGCAGCCGAAGTCCCGGAACCGGTCCATGATCAGCTCGGCAATGGGCTGCTCGCCCACGGGGATCAGCGGCTTGGGCAGAATTTTTGTGTACGGGTACAGCCGCGTGCCCAGCCCGCCCGCCATCATCACAACGGGAATATCGACCTGCTTGCGGTTGTCCAAATCCAGGCCGTGGGCAAAGATGATGTCGGTGATGATGCCGCGCTTGTTCAGGACCGGCAGCGCGTCGATGCAATGCTCCTGCAAAATGCTGCGGGCCTTGCCGCGCTCGGACACCGAGACGCTCAGCGGATGATAGTTGGCCGCGTGGTCCACGGTCTGGTCCGGTGTGCCGCCGCGCAGGAAAAACTTGCGGATGTCACCGTCGGTGATGACGGCCTTCAGATGTCCCTCCGGCGCAATGAACAGGATGCGCTGGCCGGTCTCGTCCAGCTTGCGCAGCGTTTCCAGCACCGTGGCGGTGGGCGCAATAAAAAGTTCTTCTACTTTTATCAAGGGTGGTCCCCCTTTGCAATTACTTGGCCCCCTCTGCGAGGGGGCTCCCGCCGCAGCGGGTGGGGGAGAGAGCCTTACGGCTATCCGAAATATTTCGGGCAATGGCAAGGTTCTCTCCCTCCGGCCCTGCGGGGCCACTGCTCTCCCTCTGGCCTAACGGCCACCTCCCCCGTACCGGGGGAGTCTGTCTCGCAGAGGGAGGCAAGGGCACTTACAGCCCCAGCACCGCTTCGATCACGCGGTCACAGTCCTCAAAGGACAGGTTCGTGGAACAGGGCAGGTTGACAATATACTTGCGGTAGTCCAGCGCCTTGTCCAGACCGTAAGCCTCGTTGCGGGGATAGTCGGCCTGCTCATGGATGAGCGCCCAAACAGGGCGGGTCTGGATGTGCTGCGCCTGCAGCTTCTCGATCACAGTGTCGCGGTCCAGCCCGGAATCCTTCAGATACAGGCTGAAGAACCAGTGGTTGGAGCGGCACTCCGCCTCGCGGAAGGGCAGGATGCGCAGCCCCTTCACGCCGTCCAGCGCGGCCACATAGCGGTCATACAGCGCCTTTTTGTGGGCGATGAAGCCCTCAAGCCGCTCGAGCTGGGCAAGCCCTAAGGATGCCTGCACGTTCGTCATGCGGTAGTTGTAGCCGACCTCATCGTGCAAAAATTGCAGCAGATCGGTCTTGGCCTGGGTGGACAGATGCTTGGCGTGCTCGGCCCAGTCAGCGTGGTTGGACACGACCATGCCGCCTGCGCCGGTGGTGATGATCTTGTTGCCGTTAAAGCTGTAGCAGCCGATGTCGCCGATGGTGCCCGCAAACTTACCGGCAAACGGGCCGTCGGTGCAGCGGGTGCCGAGCGCCTCGGTGGCATCCTCAATGACGATGAGGCCGTAGCGCTTGGCTATCGCCATCAGGCGGGGCATGTCGGCCATGTTGCCGAACACATGCACGACCTCCAGTGCCTTGATGTGTGCGCCGGTGGCTTTGTTGTACAGCCTGCCGTCCCGCAGCTCGCAGCGGTTCGCACAGAAATCCTCGACGGCGTCGGGGTCAATGCACAGGGAGTCGTCGCAGCCGATGAAGATCGGCTCCGCGCCGACATAGCGGGTCAGCGGGTTGACGGCGGCGATAAAGGTCAGCGTCGGGACGATGACCTCATCCCCGCGGGTGATGCCGGCGGCCATAGCGGCCAGATGCAGCGCGCTGGTACCGGCGTTGCAGGCCACGGCGCGGGGCATGCCCACGTAAGCGGCCAGCGCTTCCTCGAACTCTGTGACCTTGCCGCCGCTGGTGGACACCCACCCCGACGTGATGGCCTGTCCGGCCAGCTCGGCCTCGCGCGCGCCGAAATTCGGAACCGAAAGAGAAATAAATTCAGACATGGTACTGCCTCCAAACTCTATCCTGGTGCCCGCCGTGCAGCGGCGGACGGAATTTTACAAATATTCTATTTTATTATACCGCGTTTGCAGGATAAGGGCAAGAAAAAGATGCGATGGACTTTCTGTATCTTTCCCCCGGGGAAAGCCCGTTTTCCCGTTGACAAACCTTCTCCCTTGCACTACTATAAGTACTGAATATAAAGTATAAAATAGGGGGTTTACCATGAAATACGGTTTTATCGGCTGCGGCAACATGGGCGGGGCTGTGGCGCGCGCGGTCTGCAAGGGCGCCGGGTCCGGCGATGTGCTGCTGGCCAACCGCACGCCTGCCAAGGCACAGGCGCTGGCGGACGAGCTCGGCTGCGCCTGCGGCACGAATGAGGAGGTCGCCGGCATCTGCAACTTCATCTTTCTGGGCGTAAAGCCCCAGATGATGGCCGACATGCTCGACGAGCTGACCCCAACGCTGGAGGCCCGCGCCGAGAGCCGCCCCTTTGTGCTGGTCACGATGGCGGCGGGCCTGTCGATGCAGCAGATCCGCCAGATGGCGGGCAGCGGCTATCCCATCATCCGCATGATGCCCAACACCCCCGTGGCGCTGGGCGACGGCATGATCCAGTACTGCTCTGACGATGTGGAGCCGGAAAAAATGGCCGAGTGGCTCACCGCCATGGCCCCTGCAGGCCGTCTGGACGCCGTGCCGGAGAGCCTGATCGACGCCGCAAGCGCGGTGTCCGGCTGCGGACCGGCCTGGGCGTACCAGTTCATCGAGGCACTGGCCGACGGCGGTGTCGCCGCAGGTCTGCCCCGCGCCAAGGCGCAGGAGTACGCCGCCCAGATGCTTTTGGGCAGCGCGCGGATGGTGCTGGAGACCGGCAAGCACCCGGGCGAATTGAAGGACGCCGTCTGCAGCCCCGGCGGCTCGACCATTCAGGGCGTGCGCCTGCTGGAGGAGCGCGCTTTCCGCGGTGCCGTGACCGACGCCGTGCTGGCCGCGTTTGAAAGGACAAAGGATTTGGGGAAGAAGTAAACCCTTCCGAGAATGTAGGGGCGAGCATTGCTCGCCCGCAGACCTGACGGAAAAAAGTGCTTTTCCAGGAAAATACCCCGCGCGGCAGACGCCTGACGGGCGAGCAATGCTCGCCCCTACAAAGCGGTTGCCAAACAGGAATAGAAAGAGAAATTTTATGCGTATCGTCGTTAAAGTAGGCACCAGCACGCTGGCACATCCCGGCGGGCTGCTCAACATCCGCCACACCGAGGATCTGGTCAGGGTGTGGAGCGATATTCAGAACGCCGGACATCAGCTCATCGTCGTATCGTCGGCGGCCACGGGCCTCGGCGCAGGCAAGCTGCAAATTGAAAAGCCCGGCGACCTTGTCACCAAGCAGGCTGCCGCCGCGGTGGGCCAGTGCGAGCTGATGTATACCTATGACCGGCTGTTCGGCCAATACAATCATACCGTGGCCCAGATGCTGCTGACGTGGGAGGATTTTGACCACGAAAACCGTCTGCACAACCTGCAAAACACGCTGGAACGTCTTTTGCAGCTGCACGCCATCCCCATCATCAACGAAAATGACCCCGTCGCCTGCGAGGAATACTCTTTGGGCGACAACGACACGCTGGCCGCACTGGTGGCCAAGTGCATCCACGCCGATCTGGTCGTGCTGATGTCCGACATCGACGGCCTGTACACCGCAGACCCGCACACCCACCCGGACGCAAAGCTCATCCCGGTGGTCGAGGAGATCACGCCGGAAATTGAGATGCTGGCGGGCGGCGCGGGCTCGGCCCTGGGCACCGGCGGCATGCTGACGAAGGTCACCGCCGCCAAGCGTGCCACCGAGGCCGGTGTGGACATGATCATTACCAACGGTGCCCACGCCGAGGTGCTGTACGACATTGTCGAGGGTAAGCCCGTCGGCACCCGGTTCGTGGGCCGCAAGGCATAAGGGAGGTCTGACCCCATGACTACGCAGGAAATTTTGCGGGCCGCGCAGGGCGCAAAGCTGCCGCTGGCGCTGGCCGACGCCGACACGAAGAACGCCGCGCTGGAGGCAATGGCCGTTGCGCTCATCGCCGCACAGGATAAAATTCTGGACGCCAATAAGCAGGACGTCGAGAACGCCCGCGGGCGGGTCAGCGACGTGATGCTGGACCGTCTGGCGCTGACGCCGGGCCGCCTGACCGACATGGCCAAGGGTATGCGCGAGGTCGCGGCCCTGCCCGACCCGGTGGGCGCAGTGCTGCGCAAAATTGTGCGCCCGAACGGCCTTTTAATCGAAAAAACCGCCGTGCCGATGGGTGTTATCGCCATCATCTACGAGAGCCGCCCCAACGTCACGAGCGACGCCGCCGCGCTGGCCATCAAGGCGGGCAGTGCGTGCATCCTGCGCTGCGGGCGCGACGCCTGGGCCAGCTGCCACGCCATCGTGGAGGCTCTGCGCGCCGGTCTGCGCAGGGTGCGCCTGCCGGAGTGCGCGGTGAGCCTCATCGAGGACACCTCCCACGCCAGCGCCAACGAGCTGATGACCGCGGACGGGCTGGTCGATCTGCTGATCCCCCGCGGCGGGGCCGGGCTGATCCGCGCCTGCGTCGAGAACGCAACCGTGCCCTGCATCCAGACCGGCACCGGCATCTGCCATGTCTACGTGGACAAGGCCGCCGATCTGGAGATGGCCGTGGATATTGTGGAAAACGCCAAGACGAGCCGCCCCAGCGTCTGCAACGCCGAGGAGGCGCTGCTGGTCCACAGGGACGTGGCAGCGCAGTTTTTGCCGATGCTGAAGGCCCGCCTTGTCGATGCCCGCGCCGCTGCCGGCATCACCCCGGTGGAGCTGCATCTGGACGCGCGCGCCGCGGCCATCATCGACGGTGTGCCTGCCACGCCGCAGGACTTTGACACCGAGTATCTGGATTATAAGCTGAGCGTGGCCGTTGTGGATGACGTCGATGCGGCCATCGCCCACATTGCGAAGCATTCGACCCACCACAGCGAGGCCATCGTCACGGCGGACGCCGCGGCGGCACAGCGGTTCACGACCTGCGTGGACAGCGCGGCGGTCTACGTGAACGCCAGCACCCGCTTTACCGACGGCGGAGAGTTCGGCCTTGGCTGCGAGATGGGCATCAGCACCCAGAAGCTCCACGCCCGCGGCCCCATGGGGCTGGCCGAGCTGTGTACGTATAAATATATTGTGCACGGCAATGGGCAGGTCAGGGGCGGAAGCAGCGCGAAGATGAGCTGCTACACGAACAAATAAGGCTTCCCCCTTGGGGGGAAGCTGTCAGCGGCCCCGTCCGCTGACTGATGAGGGTAGACCTTGCCGCTGCAGCCCGTTCACTGGCCGCTATGGCGGGCTTTGCCCTCATCCGGCCTCGGTCGGGGCCTCGGCCACCTTCTCCCGAGGGAGAAGGCTTCCATAACGCAAAAACACCTGCGTCCGAAAACGCAGGTGCTTTTATTTTACCCAATATTCATATCCACCGGCTTCGAGATCCCCTTGACGCTGCCGGAGCCTGTGTACTGCCATATATTGTGCTTGTAGCTGAAGCTCAGCGTATCGCGGTACTGGGCGATCCAGATGTTGTACTTGCTGATGTTCGCAAAGTTCAGCGCGTTATAGAACCAGCTGGCATAGGAGTAAACGCCCGCGCTGTACCCCGCGCTGCGGATCGTCTCGCAGAAGGCGACGGCGCAGGCCGTGCGCTCGGCGGCGCTCAGGGCATTGGCGCGCCCGCCGCCGACACTCTCGGTGTCGTAGTAAACGCCCAGCGGCAGGCTGTAGCCGCTGACCAGGCTCAGCACCATGCTGGCCTCCTCGACGGCCTCGGCCTCGTTGATGGCCTGGCTGTAGAAGTAAACGCCGACGCGCAGGCCCGCGTTGATCGCGCCCTGAATGTTCCGGCGATATGTAGAATCCTCGACCAGCGCACCGCTGCCGTAGCCGCGGTAGCCGCAGCGGATGATGGCAAACGTGATGCCGTCCGACTTGACGGCGTTCCAGTCAATGCTGCCCTGGAACTTCGAGACATCAATGCCGCGGGCCGTGCGGTTCAGTGCGCCGTCCGCCGCAAAGGTGTAGACATTGCCCTGAATGACCTGCTGGCCCGTGACGGGCTGGTGGGTGGACGGGTCGTAATAATACGTTGCGCCGTCAATATCCTGCCATCCGGTGTACTCGTATATCGTGGTGGTCGCGCTGGTCACGGCAAAGCCGTAGTTGGCCAGCTCCTGCACCGCAATGTTATCCGGCCAGCCTGCCGTCGGGTCGGGCACCTGGGTGGGTGCTTGTGTCGGAGCCGCTGTCGGGGCTTCCGTAGGGGCTGCTGTCGGGGCAGGCGTTTGCGTTTCGGCGGGTGTCTCTGTCGGGGCCTCGGTGGGGGCGGGCGTCGCCTCCGGGGTCGGCTCGGGCGTGATCTCGGGGGTCGGTTCCGGCGTGGGGTCCGCCGGGGCAGGGGTCTCCTCGGCAGCCGGGGCGGCCCCGTCGGTGTCCTCCTGTACGGTCACCGGCTCGTCCGCGCGGTGTACCCACGCCATGCGGGTGTTGGCCGCACCCAGCAGCGTGACGGAATCCGCCGCGCCGGGCAGCCAGGCCGCCGTGGCCGTGTTGGCGGCGTAGCTCGTATCGCGCATTGCGCCGATCAGGTCCTTCGTGCCGTCCTGATAAACGGGCAGGTAGGGCGTCTCGGTGCCGTCGGCCAGCAGCAGATGTCCGCTGCTGCTCAGCTTGGCTGTGTAGCTCGTCTTGCTGCCGGTTTCGGTCCTGGCGCTGTCGGCGTAGGTCACGGTGTCGGTGACCTCGTTGACGATGGGGGCCGAGCCCGCGTTGCTGACGCCAGAGTCCTCGGCGCTCTCGTTGACCTGGCTTGCCTGGACGATCTTCTCTTTAACGGCCTTGACATCCGCCTTGTAGACGACCTTTTCTTTGACTGTCACGGTCTGGGCCTCGGGCTGCGTGTAGCCCTCGATGGGCTGGACCGCCAGCGTGTAGTCGCCGGGGGTCACGTCCTCGGCCAGCGCGGTGCCGGTCTCGGTATCCAGCTCGTAATCCGTGGCATTGCCCTTGGCGTCGGTCAGTGTGATGGTTGCCGCCACGCCCAGCAGCGGGGTCTTTTCGTTCTCGGCGTCATCCTCCTTCGCGCTTTTGGACGGCGTCGGGGACGGCGAGGCGGACGCATCGGGCGTGGGGCTGGGCTCGGGGGCGTTCTCGACGTAGAGCGTCACACCGACGTCCTGCTGGATGACGCTGGCCTCCATCGTCAGCGGCTTGTCCGGCTCCGGCGTGGGGCTCGGCGTCGGGGAAGGGGTCGGCGTGGCCGCCGTCTCGGGGGTGGCCGTCACGATGGGCGTGGGGCTGGGCTCGGGCGCGGAGAGCGGACCGACGCTGGCCGCAAACGCGCCCAGGCCGATGCTGGCGGTCAGCACCACCGCCGTGCCGCCCGCGGCCAGCTTATACAGCGGCAGCCGCGCAAAGGTGCTGCCGGAGAAATACCGCATGGGGTTCTTCTTATTAAACATTCCTGTTCCTCACAGTTAAAAAGCGATAAACTATTACAAAATGAATCATACCACGAAAAAAGCCCCCGCCGCAAGTGGGCAGGGGTGGAAAATCGCACAGAAAAACGCCGAAATTTTCAACATCCATAGGGTCTGTTTGTGGATAATTGTGACACAGCGGACACAACTTTCCGGGCATCTAGTGGTCGCGGCTGCCGTCAGGTGCCAGCAGTTGTGTTGGGCAAAAATTCCTCCACCAATAAATCGACACACGCACCGTAGCTGCGCTCCGGCCCCGCAAGAAACGGCCAGCGCCCGGTCAGCGGGTCGTAGAGGTGGCTGTACCCCGCAAAAATTTCGTTTTTGTACTGTTTATTATAGAAGAATAGCACCATGCTTGCAAGCCGGCTGCCTTCCCACGCGGGGGAGGGCTTAGGGGGACTGGATTTTTACGTTGGATTTGCTATAATAAGCACAGAGCGTGCAGGGGCGGATGCTTGCATCGACCCCTGCAGCAAACGGAGAGCAATATAAGAGGTAAACACCATGCAATACGTCAATTTCGGCACCACAGGCTTACAAATCTCCCGCCTTGGGTTTGGCGGCATTCCCATTCAGCGCATCGACCAGCCCGGCACGCGGGAGCTGCTGATCGCCGCGCATAAGGCGGGCATCAATTACATCGACACCGCCCGCGCCTACACGGTCAGCGAGGCATGGATCGGCCAGTCGCTGGAGGAGGCAGGGCTGCGGGATGACTTCATTCTGGCGACCAAATGCCGCGCGCTGACCAAAGCCGACATGGAGGCCGAGATCGCCACGAGCCTGAAAAACCTGCGCACCGACCACATCGAGCTGTTCCAGTTCCACAACCCGAGTCTCGACGGCCTGAAAACCATTCTGGCGCCCGGCGGCGCAATGGAGGCGCTGCTCGAGGCAAAGGCCAAGGGCATCGTCGGGCATATCGGCATCACGGCGCACCTGGCCGCTGTGTTTGAGGCCGCGCTGGACATCCCCGAGATCGAGACGATCATGTTCCCGTACAACATCGTGGAGCAGCAGGGCAGGGAGCTGATCGACCGCTGCGCCGCGGCGGGCAAGGGCTTTATCGACATGAAGCCGCTGGCGGGCGGTGCCATTGAGGATGGCCGCCTGGCACTGCGGTACGTGCTGTCCAACCCGGCAGTCACGGTGTCCATCCCCGGCATGGCGACGGTGGAGGAGCTGAACGCCAACGTGGCGGGCGCGGCCAACACCGCCCCGCTCACGCCCGAGGAGGAGGCCGCCTGCCAGAAGGTGCGCGACGCGCTGGGCACCCAGTTCTGCCGCCGCTGCAACTACTGTGCGCCCTGCACGGTGGGGATTTCCATCCCCAGTGTGTTCCTGTTCCAGGGGTATCTGAACCGCTACGGCCTGCAGCAGTGGGGCCGCGAGCGCTATGCGACGCTGCAGACCAAGGCCGGTGCCTGCATCCGGTGCGGTGCCTGTGAGCCGCGCTGCCCGTACAACCTGCCGATCCGCCAGATGATGCAGAAGGCCGCGGAGGATTTTGGGGAGTAAGGGTAGATAAAACAAGGCGTAGGGGCGGATTCCATATCCGCCCGTGGGGGCTTTCGCAGCCGCAAGCTGCCCGGGCGCATATAGAATGCGCCCCTACAGGGTCAACAGAATAAAGCGGCCTTCCCGCAATCGCACATTTGCCGGTAAGCCGCGGGCCGGGCATGCCCGGCCCCTACCGAGTTACAGCCCGTAAATGGGCAATCAGGATGAACTCTGCCCTCATCAGTCCGCTTCGCGGCCAGCTTCCCCCATGGGGGAAGCCTTTTTTTGTTTCTGA
>OMDV01000509.1_pt1 | contig 10700 bp, 9 predicted proteins | sample 1673671 | NCBI WGS metagenome assembly OMDV01 (sample SAMEA103958118, study PRJEB25191) | human gut metagenome | reverse complement strand
TTTCCCGTTTCCGAGGCGGCTCTCCCGCCAGCGCCCGCGCGCGTTCCGACGCCGTGCCGCGGGACGGGACGGCGCCCAGGCCCTGCGTCCTTTTCCTCGGCGTGCGTTCACGATCCATCCTGTTCATACACATCCCTCCTGCTCCAGTATATTGTCCGGGGCGGGCGAATATGTCGGATTCAAGGATTATTCAAAAACATGTCCGCACAGACGGCAGGCCGGCGCGGACAGGGCGGACGGGGGCCGCCGGCAGAGGATAGGAAACGGGCCGGCCACGCGGGAGGAAAGCCGGGCAGGCGGGCTGCGCGGTAAAAGCGAACAGGATTGCGGTATGCGGCGCAGGCAAACAGGAAAGCCGGGCCGCGCCCAGGCGCCCAATCCAGGCCGCCGATGGCCGAAAACGGGCTGGACACGCGCGGGCGCGGATCATCCGCCGGGCGGCGCGGCAATATAAAAAACGCCGCATAAGCTGCGGCGTTTTTTCTGAATTCACAGTCCGGCCGGCCGGGACGCGGCGCTATTTCTGCCGGGCGTATCCCGCGGCGCGGATGGCGGCGCGCAGGTCCTTGACGCGCAGGACCTGCACTTCGGACGAGACGTCGACCGCCTTGTTCTTGTCGGAGATAATAAAGCGGCGGAAACCCAGCCGCGCCCCCTCCTTAATCCGGCGCTCTATGTCCGAAACGGGCCGCACTTCGCCGGCAAGGCCGATTTCGCCGATGGCGACTACGTCGTCGTCGATCACGAAATCCTTCAGCCCCGACGAAACGGCAAGCGCGACGGCGAGATCGGCGGCCGGGTCGTCGAGCTTGATGCCGCCGGAGATGCGGCAGCCCTCGACGAGGTCGTTCATGCGGTTCAGGCTTTTCAAAAAAGTGGATTTGCCGCAGCCGGACGGACCGATGAACGCGGTGATCTCCTTTTCCGGGATGTCGATATTGATATTTTTCAGCGCATGGAAGCTGCCATAGTACAGGTCCATATTGCGCACTTCAAATTTGTTCATGAAATGACCTCTTATCTTATTTCTGCTCTGTTTCTTGTACCGGTAGGGGCCGGGCATGCCCGGCCCGCGGCCCGGACCGCGAGCACCCGTTTTCCGTACACCTGCGGGCCGCATATATGCGGCCCCTACATGCGCGGCGCCGGGGAAGGGGCTGCTGCGCGGAGAGTGCCCGGAGCGGTCAAGACCGCTCCCTACATGGCACCCGTGAACGGCGAATCGTAGGGAAGTGCGGGGTTGTAAGCGTGGGACCACGGTTGAGCGTAGCGAAACCGGGGAGCGAACAATGTTTGCCCCTGCGGGGCAAACAACCGCATGAGCGGGCCAGCTTTGCTGGCTGGCGGCGCTCGTTGTGCGCCGCCAAGCGGTCTTGACCCCTCCGCGGGGTTTGCGCTGCCGCATACTCCCACGGGCGGATATGGAATCCGCCCCTACGGTATAGGGGTCGATGCTCGTCATCAACCCGGAAAGCTGTTCTCTGTATCGGCAGGGGCCGGTGCATTGCCCTTTACCGTTTTGCCAGCCTCCCGGCTACCAGCCCGGACAGGCCGTTGATGACCAGCACCAGCACCAGCAGAACCACTGCCGTGCCGTAGGTCTGGCCGATGTACAGGCCCTCGTTCGAGAGCAGGTACATGTGTACGGCCAGGGTGCGGGTGGAGCTGAACAAGCTGGACGGGATCTTTGCCACAGAGCTTGCGGTATAGATCAGCGCGGCGGTCTCGCCGACGATGCGGCCCGTGGCCAGGATGACGCCGGACAAAATGCCGGGCATGGCGGACGGCAGCACGATCGTGAACACCGTGCGCAGCTTGCCCGCGCCCAGACCAAAGCTGCCCTCGCGGTAGGAGTCGGGCACTGCGATCAGCGCCTCCTCCGTCGTGCGCATGATGACGGGCAGAACCATGATGGCCAGCGTGAACGCACCGGCGATCATCGAATAGCCCCAGTGCAGCTTGGTAACGAAGAACAGCATACCGAACAGGCCGTAGACGATGGACGGGATGCCCTGCAGCGTCTCGGTGGTGACGCGCACGGCCTTGACCAGCTTGCTGCCGCGGTGGGCGTACTCGACCAGCCAGATGGCCGCAAAGATGCCCAGCGGCGTCGAGATCGCCAGCGAGAAGGCCGTCATCAGCACCGTGTTGATGAGCGCGGGCGTCAGCGAGACGTTCTCGGAGTTATACTCCCAGGCGAACAGCTCGGGCTTCAAATTGGGGATGCCCATGACCAGAATGTAGCCGATGATGAACACCAGCACCGCGGCGGTCAGCAGGGCGGCCATGCGCACAAGCCAGCGCAGCGCGGCGGCCTGCATACGGGCGGCGCGGCGGTTGCTGCCGCCGGTGGGCATGAACGCATGCGGTTTTGCGTAGGTCATATCGGCGGCTGTTTGCGTTGCGGCACTCTCAGGCATAGTCCTTACCCCCTTTCACAAGGCTGAAGCAGAGGTTGATAAGCAGGATGAATACGAACAGCACAACGCCGGTGGCGATCAGCGCCTCGCGGTGGAGGTCGGCGGCGTAGCCCATCTCGATGACGATGTTCGAGGTCATCGTGCGCAGGCCCTGGAACAGACCCTTGGGCATCCAGGTCTGGTTGCCCGCGACCATGACGACAGCCATCGTCTCACCGATGGCGCGGCCAATGCCGAGGATGACTGCCGACAGCACGCCGGATTTTGCGGCGGGCAGCACGGCGTAGAACACGCTGCGCTCATGCGTCGCGCCAAGGGCAAGGCTGCCCTCGTAGTAGCTGTCGGGCACGGCGTCGAGGCTCGTCTTGCTGACCGTAATGATGGTGGGCAGGATCATGATGCCCAGCAGCACGGCGGCGGTAAACAGGCTCATGCCCTTGCCGCTCTTGACGTGGAGCACGGTTTTGAAAAACGGCGTTTTTACCATGGCCTGCACGGCGGGCACAAGCACGATCATGCCGAAGAAGCCGTAGACGACGGACGGGATGCCGGCCAGCAGCTGCACCGCCGGGAGCATGACCTTATTGATGCGGGGCGACGCGAACTTGGACATGTAGATGGCCGTCAGCAGGCCGATGGGCACGCCGACGAGGATAGCCCCCGCCGTGACGTAGATGCTGCCCAGGATCATCGGCAGGATGCCGAAGATGTCGTTGCCGGGCTTCCATGTCGTGCCCAGCAGGAACTTGAGCGGGCCGATCTTGAACAGGGTGGGCACACCGTTGGCAAACAGGAAGATGCAGATCAGCGCCACCGCCAGGATGGACACACAGGCGCAGAGAGTGAACACGCCCTGCATAACGCCTTCTTTTAGCTTGGAGGTCATTTTCCTATACTCCTTTGGTTATATGCCATGTAGGGGCCGGACATGTCCGGCCCGCAGTCTTCCCATAACCGCGCGGTCACGGGTACGCTGCGGGCGGGGCATGCCCCGCCCCTACGATGCCGCTATACTTTACTGCACATCCGCCCAGGTGGTCAGCTCGCCGGTGTAGATGCCCTTGATCTGGTCAACGGTCAGGTCGTCGGTGGTGTTGCCGGGGTTGACGACGACGGCGATGCCATCCAGCGCCAGGACGGTAGCCTTGGCGCCGCCCTCGACCTCGGAGTCCTTCAGCTCACGGCTGGCCATGCCGATGGTGTAGGTGCCCTCCAGCGCGCCAGAGACGCCGGTGGTGGAATCGGTGGTCTGGAGCTCCAGCTCGGCGTTGGGGTTGACGGTCTTGTAAGCCTCGATCAGCTTCTCCATCAGCGGAGAGACGGAGGAAGAACCGCCGACGACGATCTTGCCCTCGGGCTGGGCGGAGGTAAAGTCCGCGCCGTCCTCACCGATGTAGCCGTTGTCGGTAGCGATGGCCTGGCCGTCTTTGCTCAGGCAGTAGGCAATGAAATCGACGGCCACGGGGTCCGTCGCGTCGCCGTTGGTGACGATGTTGAACGGACGGGACAGAACGTAGCTGCCGTCCTTGACGGTCTCGGCGGAGGCCTCGACGCCGCCGACGGTGACAGCCTTGACGTCATTGCTCAGAGAGCCGAGGCTGATGTAACCGATAGCGGTCTCATCGTTGGCGACGGCGGTCATGACGCCGTTGGTGCTGGACTGGATGGCGGCGGCCTCGGTGGTGTTATCGACCTTCTTGCCGTCGGCGTTCTTCTCCTCGACACCGGTCAGCTCGATGAAGGCGCCGCGGGTGCCGGAGCCGTCCTCACGGGAGATGACCGTGATGTCCTGGTCGGCGTCGAAGTCACCGGCAGGGGCAGCCTCAGAAGGAGCGGCCTCGGAGGAGGCAGCTTCGGTGGAAGCGGCGGTGCTCTCTGCAGGGGCAGAGGACGCAGCGGCGGAATCGGCAGAGCCGCAGGCAGCCAGGCTCAGAGCCAGCGCAGCAGCGGTAACGGCAGCAATTGCAGAAGTACGTTTCATGTGTGTATTCTCCCTTTTTCCCAAATTTATGTGGTATAGTTTGGATGTTTTGCTAGTGCTTCACCGGAAGCAAGCTAATTGTACCGCGGTTTTGCGCCGGTTTCGACCATAGTACGGTACAATCGCGGTAAAGGTTTTGCAAAGAGGGGGCCGGTTTTGTGTAGAGCGTGTAAAGTTTGTAAAGTTTTGGGAAAGGGATGGGGGTGGAGTTAGGAGAGAGGAGTTAGGAGTGGATTGGGCGGCAAAGCCCCTCAGGCTGCGCGGGCGGAGCCCGCGAGAAAAGCCTCCCTTGTCAAAGGGAGGTGCCGAGCGCAAGCGAGGCGGAGGGATTCCTGGCCGTCTGCGGGTGTAACGGGCAATCAGGCAAGGCCCGTCGGAATCCCCCAGTCCGCTGACGCGGCCAGCCCTTCGGGCCCGGGCCCCTCTGTCGCTCCGCGACATCTCCCCACACTGTGGGGAGTCACCCTTTGACAAGGGGGCCTTTTTTTGCGCGGGCGAAGCCCGGAAGGGTTCAGCCCGTTGACGGGCAGCACAGCAAAGCCGCGGGCCGGGCATGCCCGGCCCCTACAGGGCGGTGATTTAAAGCAGGGGCCACCCGGAACCCGGCATCTGCCGGAAATTACATCTCCCTCTCAAACTTATCGATCTTCCCGACCTTGCCGATGACCGCGACGGTGTCCCCCTCTTTAAAGGTATAATCGGCGGAGAACTCCACGTTCGTCTGCTGGCCATGCTCGACGGCGATGATGTTGATGCCGTAGGCCTTGCGCAGATCCAGCGTCCGCACACTCTTGCCCAGCATCCTGCCGCCCACCGTGATGCGCCGCACCTCGACGCCGTCGCCGAGGGCGATGTAGTCCAGCAGATTGCCCGAGATCAGCCGCTTGCCGATGCGCACGGCCATGTCGGCCTCCGGGTAGACGACCTCGGCCCCGAGACGCTTGAGCACCTCGCCGTGCACCTCACTGGCGGCCTTGGAGATGACGTGCGGTACGCCCAGCTTTGTGACGAGCATCGTCGTCAGGATACTGATGTCGATCTGTTCACCGATGCAGATCGTGACCGTGCCGCAGTTCTGCATGCCGGTCTCCTTCAAAGAGGTCTCGTCCAGCTCGTCGATGACAAACGCATAGTCGGTGTAGCCGCGCACGGCCTTGACCTTTGCCTCGTCCTTGTCAACGGCAATGACCTCCTTGCCGGCGGCGGCCAGCGTCTTGACCAGCGCCGTGCCGAAGCGGCCTAACCCGATTACGCCGTAGCTCTCGGCGGCATTTTTCTTTTTGTCAAACATACGTGTACCCTTTCTGCGCCGCGCCGGGCGGCAGAGTATGTAGGGGCGCATTCTATATGCGCCCGCGGAGCCGTGCCTGTGGCAGGCGGGCACGGGCGGATATGGAATCCGCCCCTACGGTGGTTGCCTTGCGGCTTCGCATTTACCCAATCGTAATGGCTTCTTCGGTATAGCGGGCGGTGGGCTCGGGGCGCTCCACCCAGAGGGAGAGCAGCGTCACCGCGCCCACGCGGCCAATGAACATTGTCAGGATCAGAACCACCCGGCTGGCAGGGCATAACTCCGCCGTGATGCCGGTGGAAAGCCCCGCCGTGCTGTAGGCCGAGATCTGCTCAAACAGCAGGCGGCCAAAATCGAGCTGCGGCTCCAGCACGCAGAGCGCAAACGTGCCGCAGCCCACGACCATCAGCCCCATCAGCATGATGGTCGCGGCCCTGGACAGCGAGCCGTCCGGCAGACGCCGGTGGAACGCGCCGAGCCGCCGCTTGGAGAAGATGGACCGCACCTGCTGCATCAGCACAAAAAACGTTGTGGTCTTGATACCGCCGCCCGTCGAGCCCGGCGATGCGCCGATGAACATTAAGATCATGATGACCAGCAGACCCGCGTTGCTCATGCTGCCTAAATCCACGCTGGAAAAGCCCGCCGTGCGGGCCGTCATGCTCTGGAAAAGCGCCGCCAGCCAGCCCATGTGGTCGGTCAGCTGCAAAAGCACCGCGCCGCCCACCAGCAGCACCGCTGTGGTGGAGAGCACGACCTTGGTGTGGAACGTCATTCTGCGGAACTGCCCGCGGCAGCGCCCCACGTCCAGAATGACCATGAAGCCGATGCCGCCCACAATGACGAGCGCATCGGTGACGAGATTCAGCAGCAGATCGTTCTGATAGGGGATCAGGCTCTGCCCGCCGCCCAGTGCGTCAAAGCCCGCGTTGTTGAAGGCGGCGATCGAGTGGAAAATGCTCAGCCACACCGCCTGCAGCGGCATGTGATCGCGGGCAAACGAGGGGAAGCTGAGCACCGCACCGGCGACCTCGCAGATCAGGGTCACCAGCAGGATGGCCCGCACAAGGCGCACCATGCCCTCCAGGCTTTCGACGTTCAGCGCCTCCCGCACGAGGGAGCGGCCCTTTAAGCTGATGCGCCGCCCGGCGACCAGCGCCAGCCCCATGCCGATGGACGCGACGCCCAGACCGCCGATCTGTATCAAAATCGCAATGACAGCCTGCCCGAACAGGCTGAACGTGTCGCCGGTGTCCACCACGACCAGCCCGGTCACACAGACGGCGCTCGTTGCGGTAAACAGCGCGTCCAGCGGGCCGACGTGTGCGCCGGGGTGTACGGCAAACGGCAGCATCAGCAGCGCCGCGCCCAGCAAAATCAGCAGCGCAAAGCCCACGGCAATGATGCGCGCCGGGGGCTGATTTTTCAAAAATCTGGCAATGACATTGTGTATGGCGCTGCGTAGCTGCTGCATGGCCGCCCTCCGATAAGCAAATCCGATAAGCAAATATAAAAGCAGCGGGCCCTCCGATTGCTGGAAAAGCCCGCACAGTCCCGCGGAAAAACGGGCCGTTACCCCCACTATAACATGAATGCCGCACAGCGTCAAGGCGCTTTTTTGCCCTGCATGCCTTGCGCTTTGCGCGCAAATGCGGTATAGTTTAAATAACTAGAAACCTGAATCAGGAGAAACCGAATGAAACAACAAACAAAGGGCGGGGCTTTGCACAGGCTTTGGCAGGCGCTGCCGTGGCTCTGGATGGCGGCGGCGTACCTGTTTGACCTGTGGTACCAGCTTGTGCCCGGCAAATGGATCGTCGATTCCGACCTCGCGTCGGAGATGATCCTCTCCGACCTGCTCAACAAAGAGGGCAGCATCATCAGCCACAACTGGTTCTACTCCACGGAATTGAAGGTCGTCAACCTGCAATGGTTCTACCGGCTGGGGCTGCTGCTTTTCCCGGATGACTGGCATCTGGCGCGCACGTTTGGTATGGCCGTCACGCTGGCACTGTACGCGGCGTGTATGCTGTTCTTTGTCAAATGCGCCAAGCTCGGGCGGCCCGGCCTCTGGATGGTGGGCACGCTGCTGTGGCCGTTCGGCCAGCACTATCTGGTCTACGCCATCTACGGTGGGTACTACCTCGTCTATACCTTCTTTTATATGCTTGTGCTGGCGCTGGTGCTGCGCAGCCTCGACGCCGACAAAAAGCACTGCGCACTGCAATGGCTCGCGGCCTGTATCGTTACGGCCATCGCGGGCATGAACGGCGTCAAGCAGCTTATGGTGTTCCACGCGCCGCTCTGCATTGCCGCGGTGATCCTGCTGGTGCTTGCACTGCATGACAGCGGCACGTCCGACTGGAAAACGGCCCTGCAGCACTGCCGCCGTCAGGTGCGGCTGTTTGCGGCGTCGCTTGTCACGGCGGTGGCCGGCGCGGCGGGGTATTTCATCAGCAACAGCGTCATGTCGCGGCTGTATGATTTCAAGTCCTACAGCTTCATCGTCTGGGACCGCGACGAGAACTGGTTCACGCTGGACCGCATCCTGATGGACTTCTTCCATGAGTTCGGCTACCAGAACGGCTCCGGCATCTTCCACTTCGGCGGCATAGCGGCGGGCATCGGTCTGCTGCTGGGCGGGTGGATGTTCTTCTGCATTGTGCGGCTGCTGCTGCGGCTGAAAAAGCTGGAGACGAACGACCAGCTGCTTGTGCTGCTGCTCGTCGCCATGCTGGCGGTCTGCGGCATCTCCTACGCCTACTTCCACGAGTATTACCTCTACTTCTGGCTCATGAACATGCCGGTGGCCATTGCGGTCATGGCGGTGGAGCTGAAAACCGAGGACTTCCGCCTGCCCGGCGCGCGGCAGCTGCTGGGTGTGGTGCTGGCAGGCTGCTTCACGGTCTGCGCCGTCAGCACCGTCCGGCAGGAGATCGAAAACCCGTATCTCGCCCACAAGGGGCTGGACGCCGCCGCCGACTGGCTGGTGGACAACGGCTACACCGAAGGATACGCCACGTTCTGGAACGGCAACGCCATGACGGAGCTGACGAACGGAAAATTGGACGTCTGGACGCTGCAATCGCTGGATGAGGACTACGTCCCCAACTGGCTGCAGCGCAAGGACCACCTGACCACCGACCCGCAGCACCCGTTCCTGCTCATCGACACCGAGACCGACGGCCCGGCGGAGAGCGCGGGCCTTGTGCAGAACGGCGAATGCACCGAGGTCTACAACGACGGACGGTTCGTCATCTATGACTTCGCCGGCGCGGACGCCGTGCATGCGGCGGCACGGTGAAAAAAACGACAACACAAGCCCTGCCGTATTTGTAGGGGCGGATGCAAGCATCGACCCCTACGGTACAACAACGAAATATAATATATAAATATAAGGAGTGTTCTTATGCGTTACTGCAAAAAATGTACGATGCCCGACACCCGGCCCGGGATCACCTTCGACGCGGAGGGCGTATGCAGCGCCTGCCGCCACTACGAAGCCCGCAAAAATGTGGACTGGGATGCCCGCTTCAAGGAGTTCGAGGCCTACTGCGACAAGTACCGCGGCATGAACGGCCCCGGCGGCTATGACTGCGCCGTCGCCGTCTCCGGCGGCAAGGACAGCCACTTCCAGGTCTGGATGCTGAAAGAGGTCATGCACATGAACCCCATCCTGTTCAGCGTCGAGGATAACTTCCCCATGACGCAGGCGGGCATCCACAACCTCAAGAACATCAGCGAGGAGTTCGGCTGCACGATCATCTCCTGCAAGCCCAACATCAAGGTGCAAAAGACGCTGATGCGCAAATTCTTTGAGAAGTACGGCAAGCCGACCTGGTACGTGGACCGCCTGATCTACACCTTCCCGCTGCACATGGCCGCCAAGTTCAACACCCCGATGCTCTGCTACGGCGAGAACGTCAGCTTTGAGTACGGCGGCAACGCCGATAAGGAGACCTACTCCGCCATGGGCCAGATCGAGAACGGTGTCGCCGTCGGTATGCCGATGGAGGAACTGCTGGGCGACGGTGTGACCGAGAAAGACCTCTCTCTGACGCTGGCCCCCAGCGCCGAGGAGCGCGCCAAGCTCGACCCGTTCTACATGAGCTACTTTGTGCCCTGGAACAGCTACAAGAACTACCAGATCGCCAAGGCCCACGGCTTCCACGATCTGACTCACGAGTGGGACCGCACCCACCACGCCGAGAACTTTGACCAGATTGACTCCCGCGCCTATCTGGTGCACAGCTGGCTCAAGTATCCCAAGTTCGGCCACGCCGCCGCCACCGACTACACGGCCCGCTACATCCGCTACGGCATGATGACCCGCGAGGAGGCTATCCCCATCATCAAGGAGCGCGACGGCAAGCTTGACCCGCTCTGCGTGCGTGACTTCTGTGAGTTCTGCGGCTACACCGAGACCGAGTTCTGGGCCATTCTGGACAAGTTCTACAACCGCGACCTGTTCGAGAAGAACGAGTACGGCGAGTGGCAGCTCAAGCACCCCATCTGGGAGGAAAACAAGTAATGGTACGTCACGTTATTTTGTGGAAATTAAAGGAGATGCCAGACGCCGAAAAGGCCGCCGTCAAGGCCGGCATCAAGGAAGGGCTGGAGGGTCTGGCCGGTAAGATCCCCGGCCTGCTCGATGTCCGCGTCTACACCGACGCCCTGCCCAGCTCTGCCAACGCTGACCTGATGCTGGACACGACCTTCACCGACGCCGCCGCGCTCAAAGGCTACTCCACCCACCCCGCCCACGTCGCCGTGGCGGACGGCAAGGTAAGACCGTACACCGCGGTAAGGACGTGCTTGGATTTTAACGTGTAAGTAAGCAGAAAATAAAATGTAGGGGCGGATTCCATATCCGCCCGTGGACGCTTCCGCAGCTGCGGACTCTGCGGGCGCATATAGAATGCGCCCCTACGGTATAACGGAGGAATAACCATGACCACCCTCATCCGCGGCGGCCTCGTCCATGACGCTGTCCACCGCGACGCCTGCA
>OMDV01000508.1_pt1 | contig 10704 bp, 7 predicted proteins | sample 1673671 | NCBI WGS metagenome assembly OMDV01 (sample SAMEA103958118, study PRJEB25191) | human gut metagenome | reverse complement strand
CAGAGGGTCTGGGCTTTGCCATCCCCATCAACGATGCCATCAAGGTGGCACAGGATCTGCTGGAGAACGGCTATGTCTCCGGCCGCCCCTACATGGGCATCACTTATCTGGCTGTGACCGATGCCCAGACCGCCGCACAGCTCAACGTCAATGCCTACGGCGTTTACGTTGTGGATGTTGCGCAGGGCGGCCCCGCCGACAAGGCCGGTCTGAAGACCGGTGACCGCATCGTGAGCATCGACGGCACTGAGATCGCCCAGAAGGACGACCTTGGCACCCTGATCCAGCAGCATGCCGCCGGTGATACCCTTTCCATCACCGTGGCCCGGGAAGGCCAGATGCAGACCGTCAGCCTGACCCTGGGCGAAAAGAACGCCCAGACCCAGCAGGCACAGAAAAACTCCTGATTTTCCCCAATCTTTTTCCTGATCCATAAATCAAAAATCCCCTGACCGGCGTGAACTGGTCAGGGGATTTTCAATTGCAGGTTGTCGAAAGTTATGGTATACTAAACTCGCTGTCAGAGATGACAGCAAAGGCGCTGTGTCCACAACGCAGGCGGCTGCTCCTTACCGGCCCAAACGCCGGGTAAGGCATTTTTCTTGAGAAGTTGCCACTCCCCAGACGCTTACGGGCAGAAAGGGGGTGAGAACCATGAGTTTTTCGGATGTTGCAGTGTTGCTAACGCTGATCGGCGGAACCATCTTCGTAACGTTTCAGATTACATGGAAAATCGCCACAAGCGATAAAAAACGCAAGAAAAAATGACCGCCTCACAGTTCCCCAACTTGAACGGTCATTTTTCTTGATCACCAGGTAAGGAGCTAGTCGTTTGCGGGCCAGCGCCTTTTCTATTTGTAGTATAGTCAATTTTTAACGGTTTGTCAAGCAACAGCAGACCGTATTTTTATACCTGCCCGAACACGGTGGCGCTCAGAGGCAGGAGAACGGTCTGGCCGGTGCAGATGCGGCTGCTGCCCCGCCACAGGCTGGAGGAGATGCCGTCGCTCAGCAGCTTCCAGCTGCCGCCGGGCAGGGTGACGACCTGCGCCGTCTCAGTGGGGTTATAGTAGACGCACAGGGCGCTCCACGCTGCGCCGTCGCCCCACTGGGCGGGGAGCCGCCAGCCCACAAGAGGCTGTTCCAGCGGGAAGAACTCGATGGCGGCAGGGCTGGCCTTGTCCAGCGCGCCCAGCCGGGGGAACGCCGCCCGCAGACCAATGAGCCCGCGGTAGTAATCCACAAGGCTGTGGAACTGTTCGGCCCGGTGCCAGTCCAGCCGGTTGAGGGCCGGGCTGGAGTGGTAGCTGTTGCCCTGCCCCTTCTTGGTGCGGGCAAACTCCTCGCCCGCCTGCCAGAAAGGCAGACCCATGCTGGTCAGGTAGATGCCCGCCGCCAGCCGGTTCTGGGCCAGCGCGGTCTTGTCCACAGCGGCAAACTCCGGGCGGGCGTAGCGCACCATCAGGAGCTTATCCCACAGGGTGAAGTTGTCGTGGGCCGAAACGTAGCTGATGATCTGCCCCGGGGCGTGAGGCGGCAGCTTTTCACTGCGGCACCACGCCGCCACCGAAGCACCGATATCCCAGAAACTCCCGGGCTTGCCCTCCACATAGCCCGGCTCCCGGGCATCGAAGCAGCCGCCCTTAATGGCATCCCTGGTGTTGTCGCAAAAGATGCCGATGCGCTCGTTCAGCATATTCAGGTTGTTCTTGTTGGCCTCGTACCGGTGCAGGGCGCTGCAGCCGCCCTGCCACGGCTCACCGTACATCAGAATATCCCGCCCGCCGGGCAGCTTGTCCAGTTCAGCCCGGAGGAGGTTCATGGTCTCCACGTCATACAGGCCCATCAGGTCAAACCGGAAGCCGTCGATGTGATATTCCCGTGCCCAGTAGAGCACCGAATCAATGAGATAGCGCCGGGCCATGGGCCGCTCGGAAGCAAACTCGTTGCCGCAGCCGCTGCCGTTGGAGAGGGAACCGTCGTCGTTCTGGCGGAAGTAGTAGAGGGGCACCACCCGGTTCAGCACATTATCGGAACGATACATGTGGTTATACACCACGTCCATTACAACGCCGATGCCCGCCGCATGGAGGGCCGCGATCATCTGCTTGCACTCCCGCACCCGCACCTCACCCCGGGTGGGGTCGGTGGAGTAGCTGCCCTCGGGCACATTGAAGTTGGTTGGGTCGTAGCCCCAGTTATACTGCCGGGTCAGGGGGCGGCTCTCATCCACGCTGCCAAAATCGAAGATTGGCATGAGCTGGACATAGCTCACCCCCAGCCGCTTGAGGTAATTCAGGCAGGTGGGGTGGATGCCGTCGCTGCTCAGGGTCGTGCCCTGCTGGGTAAAGGCCAGAAATTTGCCCCGCCAGGCCGTGTGCACACCGCTGGCCGGGTCCTGCGAGAAATCCCGGACGTTGACCTCCCACACGCTGCGGCGGGCCGGTGGGATCACCGGCCGCACATCCCGCTCCCAGCCCTGCGGGTCTACCCGGGCCGGGTCAAAGATCATGCTGCGTACCCCGTTCACCCCTGCCGAGCGGGCGTAGGGGTCCGCTGCATTGCAGGTGCCAAACGGGGTGGTAAGGGTGAAATCGTAGTATTTTCCGTGCTGGTCGCCGGGCAGATAGATGCTCCACACGCCCTTGTCCTGCTGCTGCAGGGGCAGGGTGCCCACACAGGCCCCGCCGGTGCCCCGGCGGTACAGGTTCACTGCTGCCTGTTTTGCCGTGGGAGCCCACAGGCGCAGGTGTGTCCCGGCGGGGGTATACTCCACCCCCAGCGGGCCGTAGTATTCCGTCTGGCGGGCAAAGGCTTCGCTCTCAAACAGCGTCTTCCATTCAGCAGGTATTCTTGGCTCCATAGCAATTCATCCTTTCATTTGACAATAGTGTAACGAACTTTGTCCTTTATTTCAACCCTTTCCTTGCAAAACGTACCAGACTCCACTATACTGAAAGAAAAAACACTGCACGGAGGGAAGTTTTATGGCATACACCGATGATTGGGAAAGTCTGATGAACGGCGTGTTCGGCCCGGGGGGCAGATTCAAGGCCGCCCCCGGCACTTCTGCACCCAAAACAGGCGGCAGCGCCGCCCTGCCTGACCTGAACGCGGCGCTTCTGGAACAGCAGAAACGGCTGGACGAGCTGTTGAAGCAGCAGAACGCCCAGCTCAAAACCCAGGGCGATGCCACCGCCGCCGCGCTGGAAAGCAGCCGCCAGATGCTGCGAGACATGGAGGACGAAGGCCTGCTGGCCAGGGGCACCACCGACGTGAAGCCGGAACATCTGGGCAGCTTTGAAGGCCTTGCCGCCGAGGTCAAGCAGACGGTGCTGGGGCAGGATGCTTTTGTGGACAGCGTGGTGCGGGCCATGCGCCGCCCCTTTGTACTGGGCACCGAAGCCCCCGCCGCCCGCAACGTCATCCTGCTCACAGGCGGGGCAGGCACAGGCAGGCATTTTGCACTGGAAGAAACTGCCCGCTGCATGGCGGCCCGGGGCCTTTTGCAGAGCGACAGGATCGCCACGCTGGATCTGGCCCTTTACCCCAATTCCGGAGCCGAAAAGCTCTTCCTGCAGGACCTCTACGCCGCCCTGCACGCGCCCGGGGAGATTCTTGCCTTTGAGCACTATGAGAGCTGCTATTCCGGCTTTCTGAAGACCCTGTCTGATCTGGCCGTCAAGGGCAGCGCCCCCCTGTCCAGCCGGTATCTCGTGAACAAAGAGGGCATCCTTGTGGATGCAGGCACGGCGCTGGCCCCGGGAGCCGTCAGCCGCATCGACCCCTGCGGCAAATACCTCATCTTCTACTCCCACAAGGGCCGGGAGGCACTGGCTGACAAATTCGGTGCGGCGCTGGTGTCGGCACTGGGGGATGTCTGCGAGACGGCCTCCTACACCCGGGAGGATCTGGCCGCCCTTGCCGCACAGCAGCTCAACGCGCTGGCCCAGAAGATCCGCACCCGGCTGGGGCTGACCCTTTCCGCCGGGGCCGACGTGCGGGACTATGTCGCAGCTCAGTGTACCACACAGAAGGGTGCGGCAGGCCTTTCCGCGTGCACTGACCGCATCTTCCGCGCCCTGAGCGAATACTGCCTGCGCACGGACAAGACCCTTACCGGCACCGTGACCCTGACCGCCGGGCCGGAAGGGGTGCAGTTCCGCCTGAACGACGGCGCAGACCAGCCCCTGTTCGACCTGCTGCCCGCCGCCTACACCGGCGCGCTGGATGCCATCCGCGCCGAGATCAACGAGCTGGTGGGCCTTACCCCGGTCAAGGAATATGTGTTCGGTCTGGCCGACAACCTGCAGGTGCAGCAGCGCCGCGCCGCCGCCGGGCTCAAGACTGCCAGCCTTTCGATGCACATGATCTTCACGGGCAACCCCGGCACCGGCAAGACCACCATTGCCCGGCTGGTGGCGAAATACCTGAAAGCCATCGGTGCCCTCAAGGGCGGCCAGTTGGTGGAGGTGACCCGTGCCGACCTGGTGGGCCGCTACACCGGCCACACCGCCCCCCTGACCAACAGCGTCATCGAGAGCGCGCTGGGTGGTGTGCTCTTCATTGACGAGGCATACAGCCTCTACCGCGGCGAGCAGGACAGCTTCGGGCTGGAAGCCATCGACACGCTGGTGAAGGGGATGGAGGATCATCGGGATGAGCTGGTGGTCATTCTGGCGGGTTACACCAGGGAGATGGAGACCTTCCTCACCGCCAACAGCGGCCTTGCCAGCCGTTTTCCCAACCGGATCGAGTTCCCGGACTACACCGCCGTGGAGCTGCTGCAGATCACCCAGGTCCTTGCCAAAAACAAGGGCTACACCCTGGCCGAAGCCTGCACCGAACCCCTGCTGGGCTATTATGCCCGCTGGCAGGAAGCCGATGCCCGCACCGCCGGCAATGGCCGCCTTGCCCGCAACACACTGGAAAAGGCCATCTTCCACCAGAGCCGCCGCCTTGTCGCCGAGCCCGCCGCCGCCCTGGATCTGATCCTGCCCAGTGATCTGGAATTGAAGGAGCCGTAAACACGCAAAAAGGACTGCTTTCGCAGTCCTTTTTTTGTTATTGATGCTGTTCTGCCAGCCGGGCGGTCATCTCCCGCATTCCCTGCCGCACTTCGGGTGGGGCAACCACTTCTATCTTGCCGCCAAAGCCGCAGACCCAGCCATAGAACTGGTCACTGACGCAGATGGGGACATCAAAATGGAAGCAGCCATTCTCCTCGGGCAGGAACATGGGCGTTGCGCCAAAGCGCTCCCGCATGGCACCTTCCAGATCCGCGGTGCACCGCAGGGTAACGCGATGCTCCGGCCCGCCGTACATTCCAAAGTGCTTGCGCAGATAGGCAGGCAGGTCAAGATCCGCAAACTGCTCCTGACCCCGCCGGGGCGCATCCAGCACCCGGACCCCGCTCATCTTGTCCACCCGGTAATGGCGGATGCCCTTTTCATCGGCAAAGGCAATGAGGTAGTAGCACCCGTTCTCCCAGGCCAGCTGCCACGGGCTGACGGTCCTTTTCTCTTTCTCGCGGCTGTCGGCTTTTCTGTAGAGGAACTCCACCATTTTACCGTTGTTGATGGCCTCGTGCAGGGCATCGATGCTGTACAGCAGGCTCTTGCTGTCGGTCTTGGGGCGGCCCTCCACATAGACCTGACGCTGCAGCTGGCTGCCCTCGTAGTTGGAGCAGAGCTTTTCCAGCTTGTGGATCAGCCGCCTGCTCGTGGTGCCGGATACCACCCGGCTTGCCTGCACGGCATCCACCAGCAGCTTGAGCTCCGCCAGATCAAAGGTGCGGCTGGCAAGGAAATACCCGCCGCCCCGGCCCCGGCGCAGCTTGATGTCATAGCCCAGCGCACCCAGTGCCTCAATATCGCTGTACACGCTCTTGCGCTCGCAGCGGATGCCCTGCGCCTCCAGCAGCTCCACCAGCTGCGGCACGTTCAGCAGGTGGTTTTCATCGGTCTGCTGCTCAAAAATGCGCAATAGCGCCAGCAGCTTGGATTTCTGGCCTTCCTGTTTGGGCATTCGGTACACCTCATTTTTTCGTGTTGTGCCAAACCTCTCAGTCTCGCTTCCAGCTCCCCAGCAGGGGAGCCAGAAAAAACAGCCGTGCTGTGTGCTGAAAAGGTTACGGCGCTTTCTTATCAAACGCCGCGCGGCGCTGGGTGGACAGGCGGAACATCTCCTCCAGCTTTTCCCGGTCATCGGCCACAAGGGCGTTGCGCATCTCGTTCAGCGCCCCGCTGAACTGGTCGATCTCGGAGATGAGGTTTTCCTTGTTCCAGAGGAACAGCTCCGCCCACATCTTATCGTTGATGCGTGCAATGCGGGTCAGGTCCCGGAAAGAATCTCCGGTGTACTCGCACAGCGAGGTATTGTCGTTGGCGCACATCAGGCTGACGGCGATGGCATGGCAGAGCTGGCTGACATAGCCGATCATCCTGTCATGCTCCTGCACGGTCAGGGTGCAGATATGCTTGAAGCCCAGCACCTCGGCCAGCTCCCTGGCCCACTGAACGGCCTCCGGGGTGTTCTTTTCCGTGGGGGTCACAATGAAGTTGGCCGGGGCAAAATTCACCTCGGCGGCGTGCTCCACGCTGGAGGTCTCACGGCCCGCCATGGGGTGGCTGGCAATGAACTCCACGCCCGGCCTGCACATGGCCTGAATGGGCTCCACCAGACCGGTCTTTACGCCAGACACATCGGTAAAGATGCAGCCCTCCTTCAGCAGGTGGCCGTAGGTCCGGAACCACTCGAGCAGGGCCGTGGGGTACAAACCGAAGATGATATGGTCGGCCTGACGCACCAGATCCTCAAAATCGTGGGTCTTGCCGCTGGCGATATAGCCGTGGTCGAGGGCATACTGCAGATGGCCCTCGCTGCGGTTGATGCCGTCCACATGGAACCCGGCCCTGCTCAGCTCCAAGGCGTACTTGCCGCCCAGCAGGCCCAGACCCACAATGAGATAACGCTTTGATTTATCCAACATGTTCCACCTCCGCGCCCAAAGGCTTGATGGCTTCCAGAAAATCCGGCCAGCTCTTGGCAATGGCCTCGGCCCCGCTGATGGGCAGGGCCAGCCCGGCGGCCAGCGCCAGCACCGCAAGGCTCATCACCACGCGGTGGTCGTTGTGGCCGGAAAGCGGCTGCTCCGGGGCATGGAGCGCGCCGGCACAGCCATGGATGGTAATGGTGCCGCCCTCGCTCTCCAGCTGCCCGCCGCAGGCCCGCAGCTCGGTCTCCATGGCCTCGATGCGGTCACTCTCCTTGATGCGGAGACGTTCGGCGTTGCGGATGACCGTGGTGCCCTCACACAGCAGGCCCAGCACCATCAGCACGGGGCCCAGGTCGGGGCAGTCGGCAAGGTCGATGTCCGTTCCGTGGAGCGGGGCCTTTTCAAACACCACGCCCTGCCCGGTGCGGGTGAATCTTGCGCCGCACCGCCGGAGGATCTCCAGAATGGCGGCATCGCCCTGCAAGGTCTCCTCAGACAGGCCGGTGATGGCCACCCCGCCGGTCACAGCACCCAGCACGGCAGGAAAAGCCGCCTGGCTGTAATCGCCCTCCACGGTGTAATCACCGGGAAGATAGTGCTGCCCGCCGGGAATTTCCAGCGTGTTTTCATCCAGCCAGCGGCTCTCCACGCCAAAGGCGTGCTGCACCGCGCGGGTCATATCGATGTAGCTCCGGCTCTCCACAGGCGGGATGAGGTGCAGGGTGCTGGTGCCGCCCAGCAGGGGCAGGGCAAACAGCAGCCCGCTGATGAACTGGCTGGACACGTTGCCCGCCAGCTCGTATTCGCCCGGGGTCAGGGCACCTTCCACAGTCAGGCGGTCCGCGCTCTGCTCAAAACGCAGGCCCTGCTGCTGATACAGCGTTTTGTAGACCGACTGGGGCCGCTCCATCAGCCGCCCACGGCCCGTAAAAGTCACTTCCTGCCTGGTCAGGCTGGCCAGTGGGATGAGGAAGCGCAGGGTGCTGCCGCTCTCACAGCAGTCCACGGGGGCATCAACCGGCAGAAAGCGGCCCAGCCCCTCCACCACCGCGTCGTTTTCACCGGTGGTGACACGGGCGCACAGTCGGCCCGCCGCGCCCAGCGTGGCGGAGATGTCCTTGCTGAAAGCAAGATGGTGGAGATGGGAGGTCCCCTTTGCCAGCGCCGCGCAGAGCACCGCCCGGTGAGCCATGCTTTTGCTGGGCGGCGCGGCGATCCTGCCCGCCACTGCGCGGGCGCGTTTTACCACCACATCCATCTTACATATCCCGGCCAATGGCCCATGCGACCTGACGGCACTTTGCCATGGCCTGTGCAAAGGCATCCGGGGTCAGGCACTGTGCGCCATCGCTCCATGCGTGGCGGGGATCATAGTGGACTTCCACCTCCAGACCGTCGGCACCGGCGGCCACAGCGGCGATCATCATCGGCTCAACCAGATTGGCCTTGCCGGTGGCGTGGCTGGGGTCCACGATGATGGGCAGATGGGTCTTTTCGTGGATGATAGGCACAGCGGAGAGGTCGAGGGTGTTGCGGGTGTACTTCTCAAAGGTGCGGATGCCCCGCTCGCAGAGAATGACCTGCTCGTTGCCGCCGGCCATGATATACTCTGCGGACATGATCCACTCCTCGATGGTGTTGCACAGGCCGCGCTTGAGCAGAACAGGCTTGTGCATCTTGCCCACGGCCTTGAGCAGCTGGAAATTCTGCATGTTGCGGGCACCGATCTGCACCACGTCCACATACTCCTCAAACTCGGGGATGCGGTCCTCGCTCATCAGCTCGGAAACGATGGGCATTCCGGTGGCCTCGCGGGCCTTGACCATGTCGAGGATGCCCTCGGTTTCCAGACCCTGGAACGAGTAGGGAGAGGTGCGGGGCTTGTAAGCGCCGCCGCGGAAGAGCGTGGCACCGCCGGCCTTGACGCCCTGTGCGATGCGGAGGGCCTGCTCTTCGCTCTCGATGCTGCAGGGGCCGGCCATGACAGCGATCTTCTCCTTGCCGCCGATCTTCACGCCGCCGCAGTCGATGACGGAATCTGCCGGGTGGAACAGGCGGTTGGCACGCTTATAGGGGGCGGAAACACGGGTCACGTTGTCGATCCAGGGGTTGGCGAGGACGTCGCGCTCGTCGATCTTGGTGGTATCGCCCACGAGGCCGAAGACATTGTAGTCCTTGCCGGTGATGAGGGTGACGTCGAGGCCCTGCTTTTCGAAGCGGTCAACGATTTTCTCGAGTTCTTCCTTCGGGGTACCCTTTTTGGTGGAGATGATCATAAAATTTTTCCTTTCTATCCTTCTTTTCCACGCCCTCTTTGCTCCGCTTTCCAGCAGAAGAGAGTCGATTTCTTACATCACTAAATGGGTGTGCGCACTGCCGTCCAGCCGCAGCAGCTGGGCCAGATAGGCGGCAGCGTGGAGATAGCCGCTGATGCCCTCGCCGATGAAGTGGCCCTGACAGCCGAACGAGACGATGTCCGTCTTGCGGAAGGGCTCGTGCTCGTCGGGCTCGCTGAGCAGCACTTCCACGGCAGGCACGCCGCAGAGGCGCAGCGCGTCGAGGATGGCGACGCTGTAGTGGGCGTAGCCGCCCGGGTTCAGGATGATGCCGTCGGCCCGGCCTGCGGCAGACTGGATCTCGTCGATGAGGTCGCCCTCGTGGTTGGACTGGAAAAATTCCACTTCCATGCCCATCTGGGTGCAGCACAGCTCGAGGTAATCCAGCAGGCCGTTGTAATCCAGCTGGCCGGCCACGCCCGGCTCGGTGAAGTGCATCATGTTGAGGTTGGGGCCGTTAATGACTAAAAATTTCATCCAGTGCCTCCATTGCGGCGGTCACGGCGTCTTCCACCGTGCCGCTGTTCGGGATAACGGCGTCTGCCGCCGCGAGATACAGGGGGCGGCGCTCCGCCTCCATCTTTTTCAGCGCCTCGGTGCTGGACGAGAGCGGACGTCCGCCGCCCACCGTCAGCGCATCCAGGGGCCGGTCGAGGAAGAGCACGACGCCGTTCTGATGCAGCGCCCGCAGATTCTCGCCCCGCTTGATGATGCCGCCGCCGCAGGAGAGCAGCTGTCGTCCCTCTTTGGCAAAGCGGGCGGTCTGGGCGGATTCCTTCGCGCGGAAGCCGTCCTCGCCCTCGGCGGCGAAGATGTCGGGGATGCTGCGGCCGTCGGCCTTGACGATCTCCTCGTCGAGGTCGATGAACTTTTTGCCCAGCTTTTCGGCCAATGCACGGCCCACGGTAGATTTTCCGCTGGAGGGCATTCCGATGAGGGCCACGTTGAGCATATCGCGGCGGAGTGCGGCAGTGATGCGGCCGATCTCCCCTGCTGCGTCGTCGAACTTTCGGCTGAGGAAGTATTCGGCGGCGTACACGGCCTGCGCCACCAGCATCTCGAGGCCGCCCACAGCCACCGGGACCCCGGCCTCCTCGGCCCGGAGGATGAGCTCCGTCTTATCGGGGTTGTACACCACGTCCAGCACAGCTTCCAGCCCGGGCATTTTTGCCACGTCCAGACTGCACACGCCCACGTTGGGGTACATTCCGGCGGGGGTGGTGTTGATGACGATGTGTGCGCCGCTGAACACAGCCTCTTCATAGGAGAGCTGGCCTTTGGCGGCGTCCGGCGTCCGGCTGACGGTGAGCACCCTGGCCGCGCCCTTGTCGCGGGCGACGGCGCTGGTGGTGTTGTGGGTGCCGCCGGTGC